>ENA-OSEO01006070-OSEO01006070.1-sediment-metagenome-genome-assembly--contig:-NODE-6070-length-11105-cov-4.297334_pt1 | contig 11105 bp, 8 predicted proteins | sample MGYA00237883_ERZ534232 | MGnify/ENA metagenome assembly ERZ534232
GGGGTCAGATCGACGCAGGCGGTAGGGCAGCCGGCAACAACCAGAACACCCTCAATATCCGGGTCTTCATACGAAACCAGATCTACCGTACCCTTCAATCGTTCCCGAAGGAACCGAACCGCCTGTACACGATCATAGCGGGGGGTACACCCCCCGCAGTATTTCAACCCGATCCGGTGCTTTCTACTCATTCTCCTTGATGCCACTGAGTTTTTTGGCAACCTTCTTCTTCTCCTCCAGATTGACCTGGCGGGAGATCATGATCCGCTGAGCCTGGGGAGATCCCGCACCGTGCATCGACTCGGTCAGATACCCGACGGCGGCGGTTCCCAGGGTGATATTCTCGATCAGACGCAGCATCCGCATCCGATCCTCTGTGGAGACACCCGTGCTCCCCTTGTAGTACTTCTCAACCCACTTGCCGACCTCCGGCGAACGGAAATCTTCTTCGGAAGGGAGGGTTACCATCAGGCCGCCGGCGATGTCCTGGGCCAGCCGCGCAATCTCATAGGGAAAACGCGTCACGTTCTGCTTGCAGACGTTCGCCAGGAGGGTGTTGACATAGTAGGTACCGCTCGGCTCCTTGTGCCCCTCGGCCGCGCAGGCGATCGACCCGCAGAAGAGGGTTTCATTGAGATGGTTCATCTCGATGATCTTGTCCTTGACGTGCGAGGCCTTCTGAGCGCCGTTGTACTCAGCGATGCACTGGGTGGCGCCGATGAGGACATCACCCACCCCCGCCTTGCAGGCGTAGCTCTGGCGATGGTACGACGCGAACTGCTCCACCATCTGGCCGGCGAAGTCCCACTCCTTGTACATGAAGACCCGCTCCCAGGGCACGAAGACATCGTCGAAGACCACCAGGGCCTCATGACCACCGTAGAGCTGGTTGCCCCGGTCCATGGTCCCCTTTTCCAGCTTCCGGGTGTCGCACGACTGGCGGCCCAATATGTAAGTAATCCCTTCAGCATCGGCGGGAAGGGCAAAGGAGATGGCGTAGTCTTTGTCCTCCTCGCGCATGCTGATGGTGGGCATGATGATGATCTCGTGGGAGTTGACCGCGCCGGTCTGGTGGCACTTCGCACCCCTCACCACGATCCCGTCCTCCCGTTCCTCCACCACATGCATGAACATATCCGGATCGTCCTGCTGGTGCGGCGCCTTGCTCCGGTCTCCCTTGGGGTCCGTCATGGCGCCGTCGCAGGTCAGATCGTTTTCCTGCACGTATTCCAGAAATTTCAGGAATCGTTTATTGTACTCGGTTCCGTACTTCCGGTCGATATCGTAAGTGGTCATCGACAGGGCGTTCATCGCGTCCATCCCCACGCAGCGCTGGAAACAGCAGCCGGTCAATGAGCCCAGGAGTCGTCCCATCTTGGATTTCTTGACCAGGTCCTCCGTGCTCTGATGGATATGGGTGAAACGGTTGATCTTCTTCCCCGTGATATGGGAGGTGGCCGTCATCAGGTCTTCGTACTCCGGATAGTGGGCAAACTCATAGGTTGCTGCAACAGCATTCATGGATGGACGGATGATCGGATCATCAACAGGGTTCTCCACCGGCCTGCCGAACATATAGACCTTGAATTTTAATTTCCTCAAACTCTCTTCATATTGCTTGGCGTTCATTAAGGGCATGGCAAATCTCCTGTGTATTGGCTATTAACTTTTTTAATGGGTAACCTTTTAATGATAAAAGTTTTAGTTTACCTCCACTACGAGCACTAAAGGCAATATGTATACCATCTTTTCCTCAACAAGTCCGACATTGCGTAAGAGCCTAAAATCAAATACGATACACTCTAAAAATGGAATCCTGTAAGAAGCGCAATCGAAGCTTCCTAGACTGCAGAATAATGCAAAACAGCATTGTTCGGCAGTCTAGGAAGCTATAAAGTCCTGAAATCAAAAACGATAATGTTTTTTCTCAAAATGCCAGAACGCATTTTGAGGAGGTATACTTATTACAATTATATTAAATAAAGATTCCAATTATAAGGACTTCTAAAGAAACCATGGAACGGGATAATAATGCAATTAAGCATTATTGCTTTTTTTAAGCTTGCGCGTAAGGGTTGATGGATCAACACCAAGGTGTGGAGCTGCCCTTCTTGCATTGCCGTATTTGTTGATAGCATTGCGGATAAAAGACATCTCGACAGCCTGCAAATAATCCTTCAGTGTCTCTCCTTGACCGCTCGTTTTATCTTCAGAATCTCTATGGTACATCTCAAAAGGGAGATGGCTAATGTCTATACGATTTCCCGGGGTAACAACAACCAGACGCTCAATTACATTAGCTAGTTCTCTCACGTTTCCAGGCCAGGAGTAATTGGTGAACTGATCGATGGCCTCACTGCTCAAAATTTTTCTTTGCGAGTATTTAGCATTGAAACGCTTGAGAAACAACATCATGAGATGTGGTATGTCTTCCTTTCTCTCACGGAGGGGGGGAATATGAATAGGTATTACATGCAGGCGATAATACAGGTCTGAACGGAATTTGTTTTCTGTTACCAGTTCCTTCAAGTCCTGATTGGAAGCGCATATTAAACGTACATTGATTTTTTTGGGGTTTGTCCCTCCAACGCGTGTTATTTCAAAATCCTGTAATACCCGGAGCAATGTACTTTGCAAGGCAAGCGGCATTGATTCCACTTCATCCAAAAAAAGAGTTCCTTTATCTGCCACTTCAAATAACCCCGGTTTTCCTTCTTTGTTGGCTCCAGTAAATGCTCCTTTTTCATAGCCAAACAACTCACTTTCCAAAAGCGTTTCCGGTATGGCCCCGCAATTGATTTTTACAAAAAGTCCCTGATCGGCGCGTCCCGATTTGTTATGTATCTCTTCTGCGATTCTGTCCTTTCCAACCCCTGTTTCTCCGTAAAAAAGTATTGTTGCATCTGTTCGGCATACCCGCTCCACCAAATCATACACGGATCTCATCGCCCTGGAAACTCTGACCACCTCTTTGTCGTTGTATTCCGACATTTGTATTTCCTTGATTCTCTCCCGATATGCCCTCGCCATTTCCAAAGATTTTTCAAGCTGTTGATTTAGATTGTCCAAATCCGTCATATCACGGACATTTGTTACAACCATTTTGATCTTTCCTTCATCGTCAAAAAAAGGGTTACCTGTTACCAGGATATGCTTCCCTGTCTTTAGCCGCTGTGAAAGCGTTGCTGTTTTCTTTTGTTCTAAGACCTTCAGCGTAACGCTCTCGCTAAAATAACCCTCATTGACGAGGTCTTGCATATTGCGCCCTAGAACCTCTGAAGCCTTAATCCCAGTGATTTCCTCGTATGCCTTGTTTACGCGTATCGTATTAGCCTCGCCATCAGTTACATATATTCCGTCGTATGAGGAGCTTATAATCGCCTCAACCTCTCGGACAACGGACTGATACCTGGACAGGTATTGAGATATCTTTTCGTATTCTTCTTTATTGTGAAAAACGCTCATTACCCCGATTACTTGACCTTCCCAGATAATGGGGGTTCTATTTACCAGAAACGAACCTGCTTGATTTACGACAGGAACCGCTATTTGAGCCTTTCCTGTTTCGATAATTTTTTTAAAGTCGAGCCATGCATCTCTACTAATCTCAGCATAATGGATAGGCCCAGATTTTAAGTCGATTTTAAGATTCAGCAGAGAAATCGCTACCTGGTTAACATATACAAGGTGTCCTCTCCTATTTATGGCAACAATTGCAAAATAAGCAGAGTCCAAAAGCGCCTTAAAAAATATTGCTGGATTTGAAAATATTGTCTCCGAAAATTCTTTTTTGTCGCACATGACAAAACTCCCTGTGATTAATTATTCCCTCATACGGGGAAAGTGTTCGGCTTAAATAGAGGGGCAACACCCAATAGAAAATTCGAGCATTGCGCATCAAAAACGATAATTCCAAACAGCGGTTTACTTTCGGGTTGTTATGCGGGTCCGTACATTTTTTCGCCGGTGATCCGTTTTGGTATGCAATCGCAAGCCCTTTCACCTGCCCGCTTCACTTCTCTCCAGCCCGTCCCGCCATCAGTTCGGCGATGGCTTCGGTCGTTTCTATCCGGCTCAGGATGATCTTGATAACGGCGGTGATGGGGACGGCGAGGAACATGCCGGGCAGGCCCCAGACCAGCCCCCAGAACATGAGAAAGAGGAGGACGGTTATGGGGTGCAGGTCCATGCGCTCTCCCATCAGTTTGGGCTCTATGACATTCCCGATCGCAAACTGTATGGTCGACGAAACGGCCAGGACGACCCACAACTGCCAGCCGAATCCGAACTGGAGGAGAATGACGGGTATGGGAAGAACCGTGGCAATGATTGACCCGATGTTGGGGATAAAGTTGAAGAGGATCGTGAGAACACCGAAAAGAAAGGCCATCTCGACACGGAATGATACGAGCAGAATGAAGACCAGAATGCCGGTGACAAGGGAGGTCAGAAACTTGGTTGCCACGTACCGGGATATATTGCTTTTCATCTGTGAAATCAAATTGTTGTCGTCGCTTATTGAAGCGGTTTCTCCGATGAGAAGAAAGATGACGAAGACAATAACCAGAAGGAGGTTACCCAGGAAGGCGCCGGCCGCCAGGGTGATGTTCCCCGCCATGGAGAAAAAGGGCAGTTTCTTGATATACGTTTCTATGGAGATATCCTGAATCCGGAAGCCGAATCCCTCGGCGGTCGTCCGCAGCCATGCCGCGAACTCAACGATCCGGTCTTTGTACTGGGCCGCGTCTCTGAAAAAACCGTTCAGGGAGTTGACGATAAAGATACTGATCAGGGTGATGCATATGACGAACAGGGTCGCCACCAGCACGGCAACAATTGCCCGCGGCCATTTGAGCCTGTGATTCAGAGCGCTGATGACGGGAGACAGGATGGAGTACAGGAAGAAGGCGATAACAAACGGAACCAGGATCGATTTCGTGTAAATCAACGCCACGGTGACGGCAGTGGCGGCCAGGATGAGAAGGCAGACATTGTTTATCTTTTCATAGGGTGTGCTCATGTTTCAGCCTTATTTTTACCACGAAAATACTTTAAGAAATCAATGGTAAGTGACCGTTACTACATTAAAAAAACTGATCTCGTTCCGGTACGGGTCACGTGGATTCCGGCTGCATCATGCCAGCGTGTCAACACCCGCGTTTTCACCGAGGTCTTCATTCAGATAGTCTCTGATCAACGACAGCAATCCGCTTGCCTTGAAGGGCTTGGGGAGAATGTGATAGCCGTACCGGGCAACCTCTTCCTCGAACCTCCCCTTGAAGGGGGTGAGACCGAAAAACCCGCTCACATAGATGACCTTGATCCGGGGATGGGTCTTTCGGATTTTTTCAACGACCTCCAGACCGTTCATCCGCGGCATGACGACATCGCAGAGCAGCAGGTCCGGCTTGAAGCTGTAAAATGCCTCATAGCCTTTGACGCCGTCCTCGGCAATTCTCGAATCATATCCCTCCATGAGCAGGATCTGCTGGAAGAACTTCTGCAATTCCGGCTGATCTTCAATAACCAGTATCCTTTTTCTTTCCGGATGCGCCTCGGGCACACCGCGTCTGATCATCTCCAGGAGTTCCCGGTCCGTCATACGGGAGATCAATTCGTTGACCCGGTTCAATGTCTGCTGGGTTATTTCCGCCTTCCGTTTTTTGGCGGGATTCAGATCCGGATGATATACTTTGCTTAACAGCCGATAGCTCGACTTGATGTAGGAAAGGACCGCCGTTTCACCAAGTTCGGCATAGATTTCGTGTGCCTTGTCGAGCAGACCGAGATACACAAGGTCCTTTTCCAAAGCTGAGCTTGTAGCGCTCTCCACCGTTGATTCCTCCACGTGTTATTGTTTTATGGAGCGAAGATTTACGCGCAACCCTTATTTTACGATCAGGTTGTTCTGAACCGCCCTGACGCCTTTAACGGTCCGAGCAACGAAGTCGGCCTTGTCCCTGGTCTTGGCGGAATCGACAAAGCCGCTCAGTTGCACCACGCCCTTGTACGTTTCCACGCTGATCTGAAATGCTTTCAAGGCCGTGTCTTTCACAAGCAGGGCTTTGACCTTGGTGGTTATGACGGTATCATCCAGATACTCCCCTGTACTGGATGACGTGGAAGTGGACGCGCACCCGAGAAGGGCTAGTATGAACAGTGCGCTTACGAGCAACCCCGGGATGACACGTGATTTTGACATGGCGTGCGCTCCTTTTCAAAGAAGTGGAATGATTGCTTTTGTTTAGCTGTCTAACTCCATTGGGATTACATGTCAAGGAGTATTATGGAAAATGAACGGTTCGGAAAGATGGCGCCCTTTTCGAACCGGGTTCTGATTTTTTGGCGAAGGGGACTGAAAAAACTTGAATGATTAAAAAAACAAGGCTAAAGAGTTACGAAAAACAGGGCATCATGGGCAGGCTGATAATTCATGCCGGTGCTCCCCGAAGCCCGGTCATAATAACGGAGGACAGCAATCGTGACACCATCCCGCAATCGGTCCGGAAGCGCCCGGACGGCGCTCGTTATTGCCCAGGATCGATCGGTTTTTGAGACGGTTTCCAACAGTTTCAAGGGGAAACGGGCTGTCGATGAAACGTACAGCATCGATATAGCCCTCGAACTGTTGCGCGCCCGGCATTACGATTTTCTTTTCATTGACCTCGAAATACTCCGGGGCCGAACGGGGGGAAACGGTTACAAGATGGCCCTGCAGCCGTTCTGGCTTGCCGCTCCCGATCTGGAAATCATCGTCATGTCGCCTCCCGAAGCGATCAGGGAGGCCGTCATGGCGGTGAAGGCCGGGGCAAGCAATTACCTGACTTACCCGCTGGATCCCGATGAAGTCAAATACGTCGCGGACAGCATCTACGCATCAATCGTCATGCAGTCCGAGTTCGCATACCTGCGGGACAAGTACTGGGAAAGCGACTCGCTTGAGATAGTCCAAACAAGAAGTCCGGCCATGAAACAGGTCTTCGAAAAGGTCCGGCTGGTTGCTTCCACCAACAGCACCGTCCTGATCAGCGGCGATACCGGAACCGGCAAAAGTGTTCTTGCAAAATTGATTCACCGGCACAGCAACCGCAAAAACGGCCCCTTCATCAGCCTTCATTGCGGCGCGATCCCGGAAACGCTTCTGGAGAGCGAACTTTTTGGGCACGAGAAGGGTTCTTTCACGGGAGCAGTGAGAAGGCAACTGGGAAAATTCGAGATCGCCAAAGGCGGAACGCTTTTCCTCGATGAAATCGGCACCATCACCCCCTCGGCGCAGATAAAGCTCCTCCAGATACTTCAGGAAGGGACTTTCCAGCGTATCGGCGGAGAAGAGGTCATCAATGCCGATGTCCGAGTCATTGCCGCAACGAATACCGACCTGAAAAAGATGATTGATTCCGGCGAATTCAGGAGAGACCTCTACTACCGTCTGAATGTGTTCCCCATCGAAATCCCGGCGCTGAGCGAGCGCACGGAGGACATCAGATTGTTCGTCGAGATATTCCTGAAGAAGATGAATCAGTTTTCGAACAAAGAGATCCGGGATATTCACCCTGACGTCTTGCAGGCCTTCATGAAATATCCATGGCCGGGGAATATCCGCGAGCTTCAGAATCTGATTGAGCGGGCGCACATTATAGAACAGTCATCGGTGCTCACGCCGGAAAGCTTTCCGGGCGAACTCTTCGAAAATGAACCTGGCGCCAGCGGTATACGAATCGACTCTTCCCTGTCCCTTAAAGAGATCCGGCAAGCGGGGGTCGAGCAGGTAGAACGGCTCTACCTGAAAGAAATCCTTGCCGAGGAACGGGGAAACATCGGCAGCTCGGCGCGGAGAGCGGGAATCACCACCCGCCAGCTCTCCAAATTGATGAACCGGTACAGCCTTCACAAGGAAGATTTCAAGGCTCCGAAAGGGATGTCGCGGCAGTAGCATGACGGATAATCCGCATAATCGGAACTCAGAGTGCCTGTTTTTTCCCAAGGGGAACCTATGGTTCCGTCTTTTAATATAATCTTTTAATATCAATTAGTTACTATTGTTTATCAAAAGAATTGTCCCCTCTCTTTCCTGGAACAGGAACTGATCGTTCCTGTTCACACAGCGTTGTCTGAGTGTTCGCACAATAAAACAAAGGGGTTATATCTATGGCATATTATTTGCTTACGGGGAGAAGAAGAAAATTACAACGGAATCAGATCGATAATTCCAATGAGAGGGGGTATGGAGCTATGAAAGCACAAGATGTTTGTATCGAGGATGGTGAGCCTCCTGACGGTAGGCCCGCGTCTATGTGTCTTGAAACGGTTCACGTAGACGCTCAAACGGGTCACACAGGAAAAACGGGACGGATGCGTGTCCCACGACTTACAACTGTTTCGGGATTTTTGACAAACTCCGCTACCTTGCGGTTCCGGAGAACATTTTACAAAGATGTAAGCGCCATTGATTGGAATGACTGGCGCTGGCAGCTTCGTCACAGGATTACCACACTGGAAGAACTGGAACGGATGTTTCGCCTCAGCGACGATGAGCGCGCCGCTCTCAGCGAACAGGGTTCCGCGCTTCCATTCGCTGTCACCCCTTACTACGCAAGTCTTCTGGACCCTGATGATCCTTCGGATCCCCTGCGGCGGTCGGTAATACCCACCATGGCCGAACGGATCAAAACCCGAGGGGAGGATGAAGATCCCCTGGGCGAGGAGAAGCACCTGAAGGTTCCGGGGCTTGTTCACCGCTATCCGGACAGAGTACTCTTTCTCTTGACCGACACCTGCTCCACCTACTGCAGATACTGCACACGGTCGCGAAGAGTGGGCAATCCTCAGGATAGAAGCCTGTCAACCGAAAGGTGGACCAAGGCGCTCGAATACATAGAATCCAACCCGTCCGTTCGGGACGTTCTCCTGTCGGGGGGCGATCCTCTGACCCTTCCCGACGATACGCTGGAGTGGCTCCTCACGAGGCTGCGGCGGATTCCGCACGTCGAAGTGGTGCGCATCGGGACAAAGACTCCCGCCGTCCTGCCGCAACGGATAACGCCCGCCCTCTGCAAGATGCTGGGCAAATTCCATCCCCTCTGGATCAGCATCCACTGCACCCATCCGGCGGAGCATACGGAAGAGATGAAACGGGCCTGCGAACGGCTCGCGAACGCCGGTATCCCGCTCCAGAGCCAGACAGTCCTTCTTTCCGGGATCAATGACACTGTCGATACCATGGGCCGGCTGGTTCACGGACTGGTGAAAATGCGTGTGAGACCCTATTACATCTTCCAGTGCGATCCGATTATCGGATCGGGACATTTCAGGACCCCCGTTGAAAAGGGGCTGGAGATTATCAAGGGGCTCCGTGGCTATACAAGCGGGTTCGCGGTTCCCACATACGTTATCGACTGCCCCGGCGGAGGAGGAAAAGTTCCTCTGATGCCTGATTATGTCATGGGGCGCGACGGCGACGACATGGTTCTGAAAAATTATGAGGGCAATCTCTATCGCTATTTCGACGGCGATGCGGACCCGATTCATTAGAGCCTGATTTGTAAGGAGCACCGAGCAAAATGAGAGTTGGGATTACCTATGACCTCCGCGATGATTATCTCCGCGCCGGATACGGCGAGGAAGAAACGGCGGAGTTCGACCGCGGAGAGACTATCGACGCAATAGAAAGAAGCCTCGCCGAACTGGGACACGACCCGGTCCGGATCGGCAACGTGAAGGCCCTAGTGGAACGATTAAGCCGCGGCGAAAGCTGGGACATGGTGTTTAATATTGCCGAGGGTCTCCGAGGATACGGCAGAGAGGCGCAGGTTCCCGCGCTCCTTGATGCCTATGATATACCCTACACCTTTTCCGATCCGCTCATACTGTCACTTACCCTGCACAAGGGAATGGTCAAGAGGGTGGTGCGCGATCTGGGTATTCCCACGCCTCCGTTCCATATAGTGGAAGGGGATGACGACATTGCTTCCGTCGACCTCCCCTTCCCTCTTTTTGCCAAACCCGTGGCGGAAGGAACGGGAAAGGGGATCGACGCCGCTTCAAAGATTATGGACCGGCACGCGCTCGAGGACACGTGCAGAAGACTTCTGCGGGAGTACCGGCAGGCGGTTCTGGTGGAAACCTTTCTCCCCGGCCGAGAGTTTACCGTTGGAATACTGGGGACCGGAAAGGATGCGGTTTCACTCGGCGTCATTGAAGTCGTTCTGAAGGACAATGCCGAGCCGGAGGTATACTCCTACGAGAACAAGGAGTGTTTTAAAGAACGGGTCGAATACTATTTGATGCATGACAAGATGGCAAAGCAAGCTGAGGCGACAGCGCTGGCAGCCTGGCGCGGACTGGGGGGCAGAGACTCGGGACGGATTGATCTGCGCGCCGACGCGTCAGGTATTCCGAACTTCATGGAGGTAAACCCCATCGCCGGACTCCACCCGGAAAATTCCGATCTCTGTATTATCGCTACGAAAAAAGGTATGACATATACGCAGCTTATCGAGGCGATTATGAGTTCGGCTCAGAACCGATTGTACGGCAACAGGCCATGAAAAAGAAGCTGATAGGGCTGGTGCACAATGTCCCTCCCCCAGGGGCATACTCCTTTTCGGAAGCTTCCAGCGATGTGATGACACAGGTTGCGGCAGTCGAAGAAAGTCTCCACAGCCTTGGTTACGCCACGAAGCGAATACCCGTTTCAAGAAACATGGATTCGTTTCTTGCAACATTCCGTGAAGAGCCGATAGACATGGTTTTCAACCTGTGTGAGACGGTTGATGAGAATCCCCTCTTTTCAGGACACGCTGCGGCTGTCCTCGAACTTCTCGGTATACCCTTCACCGGTTCACCTTCGTGGGCGATTACCTATACCATGGACAAGGCCATGGCAAAGCGGATATTAAAGGCATGCGGGATACGAACCCCTGAATATGCAACCTATGATGGCTCGTCGCAATTCGATGTCTCCCATCTTTCTTTCCCTGTTATCGTGAAACCGCGATTTGAAGATGCCAGTATCGGGATCGATCAGGAATCTATTTTTGAGCATATTGACGCCTTGAGTAAAGGGCTTCATTCCCTTTACGAACGCTTCGGCCATCTTCTTGTGG
>ENA-OSEO01006071-OSEO01006071.1-sediment-metagenome-genome-assembly--contig:-NODE-6071-length-11104-cov-4.170037_pt1 | contig 11104 bp, 8 predicted proteins | sample MGYA00237883_ERZ534232 | MGnify/ENA metagenome assembly ERZ534232
CGTCACATTCACAACATATATGAAACCAACGAGTTGGATCAAACTTCAACCTGTGCAAAAAATGCACAGGTTGCCGCAGACGGAAAATTGCGCCGGATGGATATCTATAACCTGGACATGATTCTATCCGTCGGCTACCGGGTAAACTCGAAGCGCGGCACGCAGTTTCGCATCTGGGCGACGGGCGTATTGCGCGAACACCTGGTCCGGGGCATCACCCTCAATCGTCAGCGCATCGAAACCAACGCCCGCGAGATGGAGGCCGCGCTGGAACTGGCGCGGCGCGCCGTCGCCAGTCCGCAACTGACCACCGACATGGGGCGAGGGCTGGTTGAGGTTATCGCCCGTTACACCCAGACCTTTCTATTATTGCAGCGTTACGACGAAGGATTGCTGACCGAGCCAAAGGGCGAAACCGGGGGCGAACTGCCGCCTGCCGAGGAAGCGCGCGCTGTGATCCTTCGGCTCAAGGAAACTTTGATTAGCCGGAAAGAGGCGGGCGAGCTTTTCGGATGCGAGCGTTCAGATGGTCTGGCGGCGATTCTGGGCAATCTGCATCAGAGCGTTTTCGGCGCTTCCGCTTACCCGAGCATCGAATCCAAGGCCGCGCATCTTCTTTATTTCATCATCAAAAACCACCCCTTCGCGGACGGCAACAAGCGAATCGGCGCCATGCTGTTTTTAGATTTTCTGAATCGAAACAGCCGCCTGATTCTGCCTTCCGGCGAAGCCGTCATCAACGACATCGGCCTGGCCGCCCTAGCGCTTCTGGTCTCGGAGTCGAACCCGAAGGATAAGGATGTGCTCATCCGGCTGATCATGAACATGCTCACAAGGAAGCCATAACCATGGCGCGTGGACGCAAGAACAACAACGGCAACGGCAGGCGGCATGCCACCCCGCAATCGGTGGATCAGGCGGTCAAAAGCATCTGCGACATCATGCGGCGCGGCAACTGCGCCGGGGCCATGCAGTATGTGCCGGAATTGACCTGGATTCTCTTTCTGCGCATCCTCGACGAGAAGGAACACCGCGAAGAAGAGGAGGCCGAAGCGCTGGGTTTGCCGTTCAGGCCCTCGCTGCCGGCCCCGTATCGCTGGCGCGACTGGGGTGCTCCGCCGGAAACCCTTCCGGCAGGTCAGACCAACAAGCGGCATGAACTTCAGAACGCACCGCAGAACGCTTTTTTCAACTTCGTCAATACCGATCTCTTGCCGCACTTAAAGGGGCTCAAGAACCGCCCCGACGCTTCGTCGCGTCAGAAGGTCATCAGCGAGATCATGACCGGCGTTGAGCGGGTGCGCATCGATACCGAGCGCAACTTTCTCGACGTGCTGGACAAGGTGCATCAGCTGACGGTCGAGGCGGTGGATCCGACGCACATCTTTACGCTTTCGCAGGTCTATGAAGGGCTGCTCCTTAAGATGGGTGAGAAGGGCAACGACGGCGGACAGTTCTTTACCCCGCGCCAGGTCATCAAGGCAATGGTGCAGGTCATTGATCCCCGAACCGATGAAACCGTTTATGATCCGGGCTGTGGAACCGGCGGCTTTTTGGCGCAGTCTTTCGAGCACATGGCCGGACCCAATAATGAAAAGGTGCAAACGGCCGAGCAACTGGAAATGCTCAAGCAGCGCACCTTCTGGGGCCGGGAAAAGGAAAACCTGATCTATCCCATCGCCCTGGCCAATCTGGTGCTGCACGGCATCGACAAGCCCAACCTGTGGCACGGCAACACTTTAACGGGACGCGAAACCTATGGCGGACTGTTTGAAAATGCGCCGCAGGTCTTTGATGTGATCCTGACCAATCCACCCTTCGGCGGCAAGGAAGGCAAGGAAGCTCAGACCAATTTCGATTATAAGACCGGCGCCACGCAGGTGCTGTTTCTTCAGCACGTCATTCGCAGCCTGCGCGACGGCGGGCGCTGCGGCATCGTCTTGGATGAAGGGCTGCTGTTCCGCACGAATGAGGACGCCTTTGTAAAGACCAAGCGCAAACTGCTGGACGACTGCGACCTGTGGTGCGTGGTGAGCCTGCCGGGCGGTGTTTTTACGGCGGCCGGCGCGGGGGTAAAGACCAACCTGCTTTTCTTCACCAAAGGCCGGTCTACCCGAAAGATCTGGTACTACGACCTGACCGACATCAAGGTGCGCAAAAAAACACCGCTGACGCTTAAACACTTCGAAGACTTCTTGCGTCTCTTGCCCACTTTTGACGACAGCGAATTGTCATGGACCGTGGACATGGACGAACGCAAGCGGATGGCCGCCGATGATGCCCGGCCGCTCAAAGAACAGTCCGACGATAAGGGCCGGCAGGCTGCAAAGTGGAATGAACGGTTAAAGGATCTGAAGAAGGCCAAACCGCATGATGAAAAGGCCATCGAAGAAGCTGAAATAAAGGCGGCGGAGCTGACCCGCGAGGTGCGCCATCTGGCCGCCAGGGCAAAGGAGATTGAAGACGCCGTTTATGACCTAAAGGCCGTGAATCCGAACAGGAAGCCGGATGTGGATGACCGCACGCCGGAAGAACTCATGGACATCATCGAGGCCGAGGGCCGGGAAGTCGCCAAGGCCCTGGCCGCACTGCGAAGCTGTTCGAAGTCCTCTTTGCCCCTTTAAAAAAGAGGTTTGTTTGTCAAATTGGCATTTACGATTGAAATCTTTTGACAGATAGCGGGAAACTTTCTATTAGATTGACGGAAAATGAAAATCCGGCAACATGCGGATTGCAAATTTAACTAGGAGGAAGATATGGCGTTCGACCCTTCAATGGACAAGGTTTTAAAACAATGGAAGTGCGAAGAGACCGGGCTGGTGGTCTCCATCAATCAGTACGGCAAGGGGGAGCCGAAGCTTCAGATCGGCCCGCGGGTGTTCAAAACCAAAGACGGCAAGGAATCCCAGCGCAAGGCCGGCCGGATGACCATCGAGGATCTGATGTGGTTTTATGAGATCATCGATGATGTCAAAGATTCCCTGTCGCAAATGGCCGGACCGGGTTGATGGATAGAGACGCTGTGGGTAGCTGCCGCGTAAAATTGGGAACCGACATTTTCGCGGAGATTTTCCCAAATTCGAAATTCGAATATCGAAACCTGAAAAAAATCCGAATATCGAAGCTGAAAGAAACCGATAACATTTATGAATTCCGATGACGCCATCACCTATCCGGTTATCGGCCGGGACTTTCCCGAACCGGGGCCCACTGGTTTGATGGTCGCAACGCAGAATGATCTTCAGGCGCTTTGCCGGCTGTTTCAAATCCATGCGAATGCATATTACCCCCTGTATATGAGCCGGCTGTATGTCGTTTCCAGCGATGGCAGGCGGTTTTGCATGGTCGGTCCGATGGTGGGGGCGCCTTATGCCGCGATCATTCTGGAAACACTGATTGCGGGGGGGGTCGGCCAAATCGTCTTTTGGGGTTGGTGCGGCGCGGTTTCCGGCAAGCTGAAAATCGGTGATATCATCGTGCCGGACGGCGCTGTGATTGATGAGGGAACGTCCCGTCACTACGGGGCGGATTGGGCTGAGGTCGCCCATCCCGCAGCTGAAACGACCCAAATTATCAAGAACGGTTTGAATCAACACCGTCTCAGTTTCCATGAAGGCGTTGTCTGGACGACCGATGCGATCTTCCGGGAGACCCGCGCAAAGGTCCGGCAGTTTCAATCCCGGGGAGTGCTGGCGGTTGAGATGGAAACATCGGCCCTGTTTACCGTCGGAAAGTATCGCGAGGTCAAGGTAGGCGCACTCCTTACGGTTTCCGATGAACTGGCCGCCCTGACCTGGAAACCCGGATTCAAGGACCAGCGCTTCAAACAAAGCCGCCGGCAGGCAGGCAACGCCTTAAGGACCCTATGTCAGAATCTGTAACCACCGATACGATCAAAAAAATCGAAACCCTGCGACAGGCCCTGCATCACCATAATTACCGCTATTATGTTCTGGATGATCCTGAGATTTCAGACGCGCAGTATGACCAAATGATGCGGGAGCTGATGGATCTGGAGGCTGCCTATCCGGAATTGATTGCGCCGGATTCACCCTCTCTGCGGGTGGGGGCGCCGCCGCTGGAGCAGTTTGAAACAGCGCCGCATACGCTTCCCATGCTGAGCCTTGAAAACGGATTCAGCGAGGCGGACGTACTTGAATTTGATCTGCGGGTGAAACGATTTCTCAAAACAACTGAACCGATTCTGTACACGGCCGAGCCCAAAATGGACGGTATTGCCGTCGAGCTGGTTTACCGCAGCGGCCGGCTGGAGCAGGCGACGACCCGGGGCGACGGCATCAACGGCGAGATCATAACGGCAAACGTGCGGACGATCCGATCCGTTCCACTTGTTCTTGAGGATAGCGACGGCCAGGGGGGGCCTTCCCTGCTTGAAGTACGCGGAGAAGTTTTTATCAGCAAGGAGGGATTTAAACGCTTGAATGCGGAAAGACTCCACTTGAGCCAGCCCCCCTTTGCCAACCCCAGAAATGCAGCGGCCGGTTCTTTAAGGCAGCTCGATTCCCGGATTACCGCCCGGCGACCGCTGGAGATCTTTGTTTACGGAGTCGGCAGGGTTCAGGAACCTTTGCAGCCGTCGCATTGGGACATCCTGTGCCGGCTGCGCCAACTTGGCTTTCGAATCAATCCTGAAATCAGGCCGAACCTTACCATTGATGAGGTGGTCGGCTACTACCGGCGACTGGATGCCAGGCGGCACGACCTGCCGTATGAAATCGACGGCGTGGTGATTAAGGTCGACACATTACGCCTTCAACAGCAGCTGGGCAATACCTCCCGCAGTCCTAGATGGGCGATTGCTTATAAGTTTGCGGCCGTACAGGCAACAACCCGGATTGTCCATATCGACGTGCAGGTCGGTCGGACGGGTGCGCTGACCCCGGTTGCGCATTTGGAACCTGTTAATGTCGGTGGAGTGGTGGTCAGCCGTGCTACCCTGCACAATGAAGATGAGATCCGGCGAAAGGACATCCGCATCGGGGATACTGTTTTTGTGCAACGGGCCGGTGACGTGATTCCGGAAGTCGTCAAGGTAATTGAATCCATGCGCAGCGGCCATGAAAAAAGATTTGAAATGCCGGCAACATGCCCGGTTTGTAAATCCCAGGTAGTTTATACAGAGCGTGAAGTTGCGGCCAGGTGCGTCAATAGTGCCTGCCCTGCGCAGATCAAGGAGCGTATAAAACATTTTGCTTCAAAAGCCGCCTTTGATATTGACGGTCTGGGGGATAAACTGGTCGAACAGCTCGTTGCCCGGAACATGGTTGGATCCTATGCCGATATTTTTCAGTTGACGGCTGAAACCCTCAGCGAACTTGAGCGTATGGGAACAAAGTCCGCCCTGAACCTCATCCAGGCAATTGAAAAGAGCAAAAGGATCCGTTTCAGCCGCTTTATTTATGCACTGGGTATCCGGCATGTGGGTGAACATGTGGCCAAAATGATAGCGAACTCGTTTCCCGACTTAAAAGAAATCCAAACCGCTCGTGCTGAAGATTTGGAAGACATCGCCGGAATCGGCGCCGTGGTGGCCGAAAGTGTCGCCGGCTTTTTCAGAGAGGAGCAAAACCGCATAGCGATTGACCGCCTGCTGGCAGCCGGCGTTCAGATTGTTCCGGATTCACAGCCGGCCGGGGGACCTTTAAATGGCAGGGTGTTTGTTTTGACGGGGACCCTGGAGAGGTTTTCAAGAGATGAGGCCCGACAATTGATTGAAAGGGCGGGAGGAAAAGTCAGCAGCGCGGTCAGCCGGAATACCGATTATCTGCTTGCAGGCAAATCCGCGGGATCGAAACTTCAACGGGCTCAGGCACACGGGATTAAGATCATTGACGAGGACGCATTGAAAAAGATGCTGTCCGGATAATGGATAACCGGAGGGTAGCATGGAAAATAAAACCAGAGTGCGTGTCATCATCAGGGGACGGGTGCAGGGTGTTTTTTTCAGGATGGAAACCCGACGCGCGGCCGAGCGGCATGGCGTTTTCGGATGGGTGAAAAACCGGGCGGACGGAACGGTTGAAGCCGTATTTGAAGGGGAGCCGCAACGGGTGGATACGGTCATCGACTGGTGCCGCCGGGGGCCGCGTCATGCTGATGTTCAAGGGGTCGATATCCATGAAGAGAGTTATGTCGGCGAGTTTAATGATTTTAGCATCTTGTAAAAAAAGAAGCGGTTCATAAGCTCTACAACAGTTTACGAACCGCTTTAAAATTTGGACCGGTTAGTTTTTAAACGGCGTCCTTGAGTTTCTTGCCGGCCTTGAATTTTACAATGTTGGAAGCCTTGATTTTAATCGGGTCGCCGGTTTGCGGATTGCGTCCCTTACGGGCTTTGCGACGGCCTTTAGAAAAAGTGCCAAACCCGACCAATGTCACCTTGCCGTCTTTTTTCTTCAGCGCTTTGACGACACCATCCATAAAAGAGCCTAGTGCGGCAGCGGCAGCGACTTTGGAGATTCCCGCATCCTTTGCCATTTTATCTACCAGTTCTGCTTTTGTCATCGGTCCTTCCCCCTTTTTATTGATTGATGATTGAATCGTCCGCTTACTTGCGTACCCATTACAGCAGGATCATGAGGATGTCAACAGAAAAACAGCTTGCCGTATCACTTTTTTGGTGTTGCCCGTCGCTGAATAAAGCTGTGACTGGGTTTGCGGGCAGGTGTCGCTCTAAATTGAACAGTATCATCCCACAGCGCACGGCGCTGAAACAAAAACATGCGTTTTTTGCGGATATAAGGTTGAAGGCGTTCAATCCGGGCATGTGGCAACAAATCCTGCGAAAATTCTAAAACAGGGCATTTACGAATTGTTGGGGATCAAAGTCCTGAAGGTCTCCGATTTTTTCACCCACGCCGATATACTTCAGTGGTATATTCAGGGTATCACAGATACTGACGACGATGCCGCCCTTGGCGGTTCCGTCAAGCTTGGTAACGGCAAGCGCCGTAATCCCCAGGGCATCGTGGAACATGCTGGCCTGGGCCAGCGCGTTCTGCCCGGTGGTGGCATCCAAAATCAGAAGAATTTCATGGGGGGCACCCGGAAATTTTTTGGAAATAATGCGTTTCATCTTTTTCAGCTCTTCCATCAGGTTCACCCGGGTATGCAGCCGGCCGGCCGTGTCGATCAGAACGACATCCATACGTCTGGCTTCCGCAGCTTCAAGCGCATCATAAGCAACCGCTGCGGGATCAGCCCCTTCTTTGTGTTTGACGATTTCTGCGCGGGCTCTTTCGGACCAGATCGTGAGCTGCTCGACGGCGGCGGCGCGAAACGTGTCGGCGGCGGCAATCATAACTTTTTTACCGGCGGCGGTCGATTTGGCTGCCAGTTTTCCGATGGTGGTGGTTTTGCCGACACCGTTGACGCCGACGACCATGATGATCCGGGGGCCGGTTGTGGGCTGAGCCTTAAGCGCCGGCGCTTTTTGAAGGAGCGTCTGAATTTCATTCCGCAGAATGGTTTTCAGCTGGTTGGGATCGGTCACGCCGGCGGATGTGATCCGTTCGATCAGCTTCCCGGCGGTTCGGACCCCGATATCCGAAGTGATTAAGAGTTCTTCCAGTTCTTCCAGCAGATCGTCGTCGATGGTTTTACGGCCGGCAAATAATTTTTCAATCCCGCTGGTAAAGGACAGGCGTGTTTTTGCCAGCCCCGACTTTAAGCGTTTGAAAAATCCGGATGGCCCGGAAGGATCGGTTTCGTGCGGATGGGTTTCAAGGTATGGGTCGCCGCGATCACCGGAACCGGTTGAATTTGCCGGGGTGGTATCAAGGCTGTCCGATGCGTTTGGCTTTTTATCTGCTTCACCGTCATCGGCCGTTTTGTTATTTAGGGGTTTAGATTTTTTAAACCAGGCAAATGGCTTCATGCGTTAATTGGACGCCCCTTGTCGTTCAAAATTTACGGAAACAATTTTGGAAACTCCTCTATTTTCCATCGTGATACCGAAGAGGGTGTCGGCAAACTCCATGGTCCGCTTGTTGTGAGTGATCATGACGATTTGAGATTTTTCCCCGATAATTTTCAGCAATTCATTGAAGCGAAAGATGTTGGCCTCATCCAGGGGAGCATCGATTTCATCCATCAGGCAGAATGACGTCGGCTTCAGTAAGAAGATTGAGAATATAAACGCGATCGCCGCCAGCGCTTTTTCGCCGCCTGAAAGGAGGCTCATTCGCGTCAGCTTTTTGCCGGGGGGATGAATCATGTACTCCACGCCGGTTTCAAGGGGCTTTTCCGGATCGGTCAAGACCAGCTTTGCGGTCCCCCCCTCAAAAAGGCGGGGGAATACTTCTGTCAGTTTTTCATTCACCCGATCAAACGTCGCCAGGAAGCGCTCTTTTGTTATTTTATTGATCTTTCGGATTACCTTATGTAGGTCTTCCACAGCTTTTTCAAGATCATCGCGCTGGGTACAGAGAAAATCGGAGCGTTCCTTCAATTGTTCATATTCCTTGATGGCGCCGAGATTGACATCGGCAATTTTGGAGATCTTGCTCTTGAGCCGGGTCAATTCGTCTTCCTTTTCCTGCAGGGCGGTTTCCGTTAACCCTTCCGGGGTCTCCAGCAGTAGAGCGAACTCAGCCTTAAGTTCTGCAAAGGGCTGGTGGTAACGTTCTTCCAGACGGCTTGAAATGTTGTCCCGCTGCAGTTGACGCTGGGATTGTTCAATTTCGAGCAGCTGTATTTTCTGGAGAATTTCTTCGCGTTCGTTCTGGACTGCTGATATGGCGGTGTCTTTTTCCTTTAAGGTGCTATCAATCGCCTGGTAATCACCTTCACTGAGTTCAAGGGACGCATCCAGCTGTTTAAGGTTTGCATACATACCAGTCAGCATCTGTTCAAATTCAGCAATTTTTTCTTTTAAGGCGGCCTGCTTCCGGTTCTTCTGACTGATGTCTTGAGTAAGCTGTTCCAGACGTTTGGTACCTTCCGCCTGAAATTCCTGCAGGCGCGTCAGCGTATGGGTGCTGTTTTCCAGTTTGGCGTTCAATGCCGTCAACTGCAGCTTTAGATCGACAACCCGGCGGTCGAAGTCTTCCAGTTGGAGGGAAACGGCACTGATACTACCGTTTAAATCAGCAACTTTCTTTTGAGCGCCGGCAACTTCGGATTCTATTTCAGCCAAGGCGTGGTTGTATTGGGCCATCTCTTCTTCGATATCGCTCTCTTCGCCCATAAGCTGTTCCTGCTCCAGACGGACGATTTCCAGATGGCGCCGGGCATGCTTTAATTCTTCCGTAACCTTATAGAGTGATTTTTCAGCCTCGATCTCGTTTTGGACCGCTTTATTTTTCTGTTCGGTAAAATTGTGCAGGGTGGTTTCCAGAGACAATACCGCCCCTTCAAGCCGTTTTTGTTCCTGGCGGGCGGATTCCAGTTCGTTATCCAATCTGAGAATGTGTTGTTCGAGTTCCTTCAGTTCCTGCTTTTTAGCGAGGATTCCGGATAAATTTTCCTTGTTGCCGCCGATCATTATTCCCTGAGGGGTGATCATGTCTCCGTTTTTCGTTACCACCGACTGCAGGGCGCCGTTTCGATTGAATATATCCAGTGCTTCGGTGATGTCATCGGCGACCACAACATGGCCCAACAGCGCTTCGGCGATAGACTCAAACCCCGGTTTGATGGAAACATGGTTGAGCAGGCGTCTGGATGCGTCCGGTTTTTTCAGCAGGCCGTATGAAACCGGCTTGACGGCCGCTACCGGTATAAACCCGCAGCGGCCGGTGCTGCGGGTTTGGAGAAAATCGATGGCGCCGGTTCCGGCGGCCTGGTCGTCAACAAGGATGTATTGCAGAGCTTCACCCAGGGCGGCTTCCACTGAAGATTCATATGACGGCTCGGGCTCGACAATATCGGTCACCAGACCGACAACCCCCCTGATGTTAGGAGACATTGCAGACGTTGCGGTAGCGGAAGAATCCTGGACCTCACGGGCATTTTTCATGATGACCCGGACCCCCTCTTTGTACCATTCGAAATTTTCCTCCATTTTCCGTAATGTGCTGAATCTGGAACGGAGCTTGCTTCGCTCCATATCGATGGTCTGAACCGTTTTGACTTGCTGGCCGAGCGCTTTGCTTTTGGCTTCAAGATGCATACGGGTCTCATCCAGGCGCCGGTTCAAGTCGGCGATAGTTGCTTTAACCCCTTTCAATTCTTCGCCAGCCTGGATTTCTTTTTTCTCTAAGTCCGTAACCTTTTGGGCGGCGACCGCCTCTTCTTCATCAATTCTTTTCAAGCGTCTGGTGAGGTTTTCTTTGTTGTTCTGGGCGTTCTGAAAAAAGTTTTTGTACTGGGCCTCACGGGAGACCTTGTCCATGAGTTCGACCTTACTGTCATCGAGCTGCTGGTTAAAACGAGCCAGCTCTTCCCTCAGACTCTGGGTGGACAGCATCTCCCGGTCAAGGGTCGCCTTTACGGATTGAATTTGGAAGTTCTGCTCGCCGGTTTGAATTTTTACCTGATCGATTTCGGAAAGGATGGACTGATTCTTTTCGATGAGTTCGCTGCGAACGATTTCCAGTTCAGCCGATTCCTGGGCCAAGCGATCGATGTCTTTATTCAGATAGGCCAGATCATTTTCCCTTCTGTCAATACTGCGCTGGGTCTCAAATTTTTGTGATTTCTGCTCTGATATCTCCTGGTTTTTCTGCCAGCGTTGCTGTTTGATTTCTTCGATGGCGGCGTCCAGCTTTTTAAGCTGCGTGATGTGCTCAATGTCCTTATCCTTCAGGCTTTTCAAAAGGGCGTCGGTTGCCGTGATCTGTTCGATGAAAACACCGATGCTGTGATGGGCCAGCACGACATCAAGGCGCTTGATGCGGTCTTGAAATTTTTTATAGAGTTCGGCCTTTTTGGCCTGGCGTTTGAGGCCGCCCATTTGCCGCTTGACTTCCGATATGATATCGGAAACTCTTAGCAGGTTTTGATGGGTGGAATCGACTTTGCGAAGGGCTTCATTTTTTCTGCTGATAAAGCGGGTTACGCCGGCGGCTTCTTCTATAAAATAGCGCCTTTCCTCCGGCCCTGCGTCCGTTATGGCGCCGATGTTCCCCTGCTGAATGACGGC
>ENA-OSEO01006072-OSEO01006072.1-sediment-metagenome-genome-assembly--contig:-NODE-6072-length-11100-cov-4.034836_pt1 | contig 11100 bp, 15 predicted proteins | sample MGYA00237883_ERZ534232 | MGnify/ENA metagenome assembly ERZ534232
CGCCATCGGCATTCCGATCTACACATCGGGGGAGGGGGCGATTCCCATTGTCCAGGGGCTTTTACGGAGCGGAATGAGCCCTGGCGCAGCGCTGGCCTTTTTGGTTTCCGGCCCGGTGACGACCATTCCGGCCATGACGGCCGTGTTTGCGCTTGTCAAGCGGCAAACATTTTACATATACCTCGGCGTAGGAATCGTCGGCTCCCTGACAGCCGGCTATCTTTACCAAATCATCTCCGGATGAATGCGACCTGGAGGAAAGGAAAAGGATGGATACAGTAAAAGTTTTTAAAGACGCTCCTGTTTTACAAAGAGGGGCCGTATCGGCGCAATTCCTGGACCTGGGAATCGACAGTTTTGTCGACGCCTGCCGCTACGTGCATGAAATGCCCTATGGGTACAACAGCAACCGGGATGACCTGCTGATTCTGTTTAAAGAGGGCTGGGGCACCTGTACGACCAAACATGCCGTGATCGCCGCCCTGGCGCAGGAGCTGGAGCTGCCTGTCGTCAAGACCATCGGCATTTATGCCATGACCGAGGATGTCGTCACCGGCGCCCATCTGATTCTGAGTAGATTCGAGCTGCCCTACGTGCCCATGAGCCACTGCTTCCTGTCCTGCGACGATTATCGCGTCGACCTGACGGAGGGAAATCAAAACGGGAAGAACTGTCCTATCAACGAGTTTCTGTATACCGAAACGGTCCAGCCGAACATTTCGGAAAAAGACGAGTACCTGTTGTATCGCAAAGCGCTGAGTGACCGCATCCTGCGCCGCAGCGAACTCAGCGGCGTTGACGCCAAACGGATCCTGCGCGCCCGCGAAGCCGGGATCAAGCTGTTAAAATCGAAGCTTCAGAAATTCCGAAAAGAGGATCAATAACTTAACTTTTCAATTTGGAATGGTATCATGCTTTTATAGAGCAGGATTTGTCTGTTTTATTTAAAGATTGCATCTCGAAAGCATTCATATTAGCATTATAAAAAATAATAAGAAAATATAGGTGAATTACGGAGATTAAAAATGAAATACAAAATTGTTCTCAAAAAAACCGATGAGGGCTACAGTGTTTCTTGTCCAGGGCTTCCTGGATGTTGGTCGCAGGGGAAAAATGAAACTGAGGCTATCGAAAATATTAAAGATGCCATAGAAGAATACTTGGCGGCAGTATATGAATCATTGAAAGATGCTGAAATCAGAGAGGTCGAAATAGCCGTATAATCATGCCGAAGATTCCTGGAGTCAATCATATTCGTGCCGTTAAATCCTTGGAAAAAGCAGGCTTTCGTATAGTCCGACAAGGTAAAAAACACATTGTGATGTCGGATGGCACAAGGTTTCTTACGGTCCCACGCAATAACCCCGTAAATGCCTATACCATGGGCGGGATTGTTCGCGATGCCGGACTTACAATAGATCAATTTCAAAAACTATTATAGACCCAAACATCTCCGTTAATATCTGCACCGATCTTTTTATTGATAGTGAATGCCAGCCGCAGTAACAAGTTCACTGGGACGATAGCGATTCAGCAGAGCAATTCGCTTAATTTTTCATGCTCTTAAATGTTTGCCATGCATTCTCTAATGTGTTGTCTCAAGGGGTTTTCCGCATATAGGACAAAATTTCCATGTCAACGGAGGCTCAACAAACGAGTGGGCGGGAGTACCAGAACAGTTTACAGTTTTGTGACCTGTTATGGCAATTCTGCGAACATTATTTAAGGGAATCTCGATGAATGACAAGGTGTCCATATCCACGCCAAAAAAAAGCGGATGCCCTCCGGTTCGGTTGCCGTATTTCCAAGAAAGGAGTAAATCTCCCTCGGAGGTTTCAGAATTCCTCCATATAATCCGCACGGCTGTTCCATTTTTCTGAATGTGAACCGATTGCACATCTTTGAAAATGACCTTGGATGCATTGGACGAATCTTTGCCAACGTAGAATTCCGGTCCTTCAACTATAGCTGGAGAACCCATAATGTAGGTAACGTTTTCCGGCAACGGGTAAAGACAAAGACGTTGGGTGCGTGCTTGATTCGGGAACTTATCACAATTTGTTGTGATAAGTTCATGATCTTTTCGCGGGTTAGAGAAAAAATGAAGTCAGACGGGAACCGTTTGATGTTTCTTCGAACCGCCTGATTCAGGACCCTAGTCTCTACCCCATATAATTCCGCCAACTCGCGATCCAGCATCACCTTCTGTCCTCGGGTGAGATATATTTTACCGGTAATTCGTTCAACAGGAACAGCCGTATCCATGTCAATAAATAATTAAACAAATTAAAATAGTTATATTGATCGGGGCCGATTGATAAGGTATCTCCGGCAAAAAGAGATCAACCCTATTTCAAAATTCTTCCTGTTTTAATCATTTTGACAGATAACGTCTGGAAATCTCATTCATGCGCCGGCGATTGACGCCAAAATCATAGTATCCGGTCCGTGATGCCGAACGAAAATGAACGGTGCGGGCGGTATCGTCAAATTGGAACTCAACATCATCCACAAACCGAAAAAGCCCGGAACGGAACTCGGTATGTATATAGGAGTCGGAAACTTTAATAATTTTCGATCGCTGCATACTTTTGAGGATTTCAAGGAGCCTCTGTTTGCTCTGATCTTTGGTCTCCACATAGGGAAGCGGCGGCATGGCCTGACGTGAATCATGTGCCAGCGTGGAAACGCAGTTGGGAGATTCCGGACACGGTTTTAAATTTCCGTTTGAATTGACCGGATTATCGGTCGGTTTCATCGCGCAACCCCAAATCATCACCAGAGCGGCCAATAAGCCCCAGAATTTCGGTTCCATTATTTATTCCATTTAAATTGGGACAAATCGAGTGAAGACCCTGTGGCGCTCGGTCCACTTCCAATGGTCAGCACCACAGCGATTATCATGGCCGGAAGGATTGCTTTAATCATATAAATTGCCCTTTTTGTTTCGATGAAAATTACAATAATATGACCAAAATGTCGCCAAAAAATCAACACATATCTATCAAAAACATTACCCTGGGGCTTTCGGTGCACCGCCCGGAAATGATCCCGTATCCGTTGTGGCGGCTGCTGCGGCGGCAACTGATGCAGCCAAAGCGTTTGCAGGTGCTTTTTTTAGATAGAGCCGCTCTTAAAATCCTGGGCCAAAAGCGACATCTGTATGGTCCGGGCGACCAGCTGACGTTGCTATACGTCTTTCATCCGACCATTTCACTGCCGAAACGCGAGGCAGACCTGGCGGCCCGGTCCTTGATCTATGCCAAACTCATCACCAAAGAAGAATGGGACGATGGTTTGGATACGCTGCCGCATCTTCGAGACGAACTGACGTGTATAAAGATCACCAGCCGGTTATCCCACGATGATTGCAGGCGCCTGTTCCCTCGAATACGCCGGGTAGATACAGAGCAGGCGCATCGAATCACGGCTGAATACCTGTCCGGCAATTAATCTTATTAAAACGGGCTGAGCGCAGCCGTCAGGCCGGCAACAAATCGGGCAACGGTTCCAAGAGTCCCTGCAACCAGCGGTCCGGAAAATTTTCAACACCATGGGCAGCCCCCAGGAGCGCCCCCAATACCGAACCGCGGCCGGCATTGTCGCCCCCCAGGTTGGTATTGACGATCAGAGCTGTTTCCGGATCATGGTGGTACTTTAACGCAAGGTAAATGACCGCTGGAACAGAATCTTCGACATAGCAGGCCGGACTGAAATAGGAGCCGATGACTTTTTCGTCCGGCTCTTTCAGCAATTTCAAAAAAGGGTGACCCATCAACGGATTATCTTGAGTCCGAAGCTTTTCAAGAATGGCCGCTTTCAGGGGTATCCCGTTAAAGACCGTGAGTAAAATATCAACAACCAATCTTGCGGCTGTTTCCATTTTGCCGCCTGGATGGGTTAATGACAGATGTTCTAAGGCGGCCGGGCGGGCTTTTTCGGGCTGCCGGTGATAAAAAACCACCCCTGGGATCATTCCCGTCAGTCCCCCGATGTGTTTTTCTTCCATACCGCATTTGTGCGGGGGAAGCCCGGCGGCATAGTTGCGGAAAAAATTGCGGTGGCATTCCTCGATATAGGTATCCCGATGGCTGCCCGGGGTTGTCATGAACGCAATATACCGCTGGAGAAAATCATCCGTATCGTAGCTGCCTTTTTGTTTAAGCGATTCAATCAGCAGCCGGCATATCTTGACGTTTAAGGTGTTTTCTCCGGCTTTCAGGAATTGATGATAGTGAATGCCCTTTTGTCCCCAATAACGGGCCTGGTCGTGCAATATTTCCCCCTTGGGACTGGGTGCAACATAGCTGGAGCGCCAGAGAATGCTGTCCGGGTGCGGATTGCGCGGAACTAAATAGTCCGCCACCCAGCCATAATCATCCTGGAGCGCTTGTCGATTGTAGTACCAGTGCGCCGGCATCGACAAGGCATCTCCGATGCAAAGGCCGAAAAGGGTGCCGCGGCATTTTGAATTCAGCGCATTTGCCATAATCAAACCGTCATTCTGTTTATCGTGGAATTGTTTATTTTAAGCTAAAATATAACAGTTCCAAGTGTATTCTAAAACATATGCTAAAAAACCTAAAACAGAATAACACCGGCCGTAAACCGGCGCAAGACCGGAAATTAAAAGAAAATTTTGATTGATTTTTACGGCTAAAGATGGGAAAAGAAACCATTAGGTTAAAATTTTAAAAAATTAAAAGGAGAGATCTCATGGATGTAAAAGATTATTGCAAAGGCATGGAAAATGAAATGACCGCCTGGAAAGCAAAACTGTACGATGTTATGCGAAAGGTTGACAAACTGGGTACGGCCGAAAAAGAAAAGGTGTTGCCCAATGTTGAAGACCTTCATATGTATCTGGAGGAGATGTCGGACAGGGTTGAAAAATTAAAAACCGAATGTCCTTCCGACTGGAGTCCGATCAAGAAAGATATTGAAAAGGGCGGCATCAACATGCGCGGTAAATATGAAGCGACCATGGAATATATCGGCAAAGCCGCACCGGTTTCGATTGCAGGTTAAACGGACGGATTTTGGTTTTTTTTCGGCCGTGCGAACGAGCACAAGCCTTGTTTTATGAGGCCGCTGAAATGCGGGACGGATTTCCAATAAGCGTGGATAGATTCATTTCCGCGCTTTTTTTCATCTAACAGGCTTTTGAAAAGCAAGAATCAGGCCGCGATGCAAGGCGCACGGCGATTCGACAAGCGCTGCATATTCAAGGATATGTGAGCATAGGCGAGGGCTTCGCAACGCAGCATACCGGTCTCAGGCGCAGTTTTTCAACAGCCTGTTAAAGGGCCTTTGATGAAACTTCGCTATGATCCATTTTTAATTTTTCGTTCAAGTAAAACCCCTGCCGGGCTTTATGCCCGGCAAAAGTGGCTTCAAGAGTTTGATACGCCGCAGTGGCAACGCGATTTTCAGGAAACTGTGAGCTCTCTTTGGGCTGACCAGCTGCCGGATGGGTCCTGGCAACGATTGGCACTTACCACCATAGTTCGTCTTTTTGGACTTCATCTAACCGTGCGGTCGTCCTCTCCGCAAATTGAATATGCTTTGAAATGGCTTCTCACGAAGATCGAACTACAATCCCAAGCCATACGCGTTTATTGGGAAGGACCGGTCGGCCGTTCCGATTTAACGGGATTGCCCTTTACGCCAAGCCGTACCGATATGTTTTTAACGGGGGCAACCTTATTTTTGCACACCATCTTCGGTCGCCAAGATGCCCCGACGGTTTTGACTTTCTATCGGTGGTTGTGCAAGAAATGGGTAAATAGCACGGGGGGTTGGTTGGACGCGGCATCTTCCCATAATATTTTTCGAGCTCTGGTGGTGCATCCCGAATTCGCCAAAGACGCTGCCACAACCTTGATGATTGAACGTCTTTCCGAGTTGCAGACGGACAAAGGGGATTGGGGGCACGAGCTGCCTTTCTACCAGACCCTGAATGCCTTGGCGCATTCTAAACTGCCTCAGGCGGAAAGCCAACTTGAAAGGGCTGTTGCGCGGCTCATTAAAATTCAAAACAGCGACGGGACATGGGGCCGACATGAACCTGAATGGAATACCTTTCTCTCGGTTCATGCGTTGAAGAATAAAGGATTTGTTTTATAGAAGCCATCTCATAAAAATTGTGTGATCTTTTGGGAAAGATATCAAAGAATTTAATTTAAAACGGAGACATAAAATGGCCTATTATTTCAATGCAAATGAAATGTTTGAAGTGGCAATTCGAATTGAGGAAAACGGCGCCCGATTTTATCGTAAAGCGGCCGGATTTCAGTCCGACTCCTCAAATCGTCAAATGTTGGAAAAGCTGGCGGTCATGGAGGATCATCATCAGACCGTATTTAAGGAAATGCGCAAAAACCTCTCTGAAGCGGACAAAACCGCCACGGTATTCGATCCGCAAAATGAGGCATCCCAATATCTATCCGCCATGGCAGATGCGCATGGCGGCGAGGGCAGCCCCGCTGCCGCCGACTCCTTGACCGGCAAAGAATCGCTGACGGAGATCATCGATATCGCCATCGGCCTGGAAAAAGAATCGATCCTGTTTTACATCGGTCTGAAAGACATGATTCCGCCCACATACGGACAGGACAAACTGGATAACATCATTGCGGAAGAACGCAAGCATGTGGTTGAGCTGAGCGCTTTGCGTAAGAAGTTGTCCGGCGGGCAGCAGCCATAACCGATTGATTCAGCCCTATCTCCTATGCCGGGCCTATGCCCCTCTTGGCTCCTGCTGTAAAATATCTTGTCTGCCGGTATGAAAACGGCTGCTGAAATGCGATTGGTAAAATAGTCATAGATCGGCCGGGTATGCTGTTCTTGTTCGTGGTCGGTCACAATCATCCGCACGATTCATTCTTAACGCCCAATTCCGAAAAAGCGACGTTTGGCCTAAGACCGGTCTGGAGTTGGGAGGTAAAAGTATCCTTACCGGCTGCTGCATTGCGACGATAAATTATCCGCCGGGAATCCGGATGCCGGAAACCTGCCGGTTCAAAGGGACAACCCTGAGGCCCTCAAAGCCCTGCTCATCCAAAACTTTCGGAGCGCTAAAGGCTGGGTTCGGCAGGGCTTGGCAATAGTAGGATATCAATTACCAAATTTCTTGTTGAAATTGAACGGGGTCGGCAGAACCTAGCCATTACCATTTTAATAATAGCCGATGCCCTTGGATTGGAAGGTGGCCGAGCTGTTTCGATTCGAGCGGGAAATTTCAGACCGAAAAGAAACCGAGACCCAGATAATTAAAATTATCAAAAATTTTTCCGATAATATACCTATATTCCAAAATCGGTTATTGCCTGAAAATCAAAGTCCGCTATGTAAGACTTATCACCAATTTTACCGTCATCCGATACTTTGGGACTCTGAGGAGATATCTGGGCTGTCAACTAAGAACCAACGTCCCAGTTCCGAATACAAACGTGGATTTGCAGGCGCATTTTTCCTTCCCGCAACGGTCAGTTGGTTATTCTTTTTAACACAGGATGTATCTTTTTACATAACCTTGTTTCCCAACTGAAGGGTTTTAAAATCAAAGAGTTTCTTTTTAAAAAATATATATCCTACTGAATTTCATCAGGTTTAAAATCTATGGCCAATCAAGTGGAAGGAGCTGCAAAATACTCTCTGGATGTCGATATTAGTGTAACAATGGAAGATGGTACCGTGACAGTGGTTGAATTCTCATTTGGCACCAGTGACCGAACCGACGGACTCGATATTTCAGAACCCAATCTGTGTGTACCCCTTTCCGCCTTCGTTTATGATTTAAACGCTGATGGAGAAATTGAGCAGGTCTATGGTCCAGCCTATGTAAAAGTCAAAGCACTTGATCCCGGAAAGGATAAGGGGAGGCAGAACAATGAATTCTCAGAGGGGCTTAACATTGCCCTAAACGCCCAGGAGACGCCTTAAGACCGTTTGACGGCAACTTGGATGTAAACTTGAAATAAAAATGGGGGAGGTGATGGAAAATTCACTTTCCCCATCTTTATTTTTATGGACTTTGTAAAGGATATCCCAGAGATCATATAAATCTCTCGGACGCGGTCACTTTTTCTGTTGCTGCAAGAGTGCCGGTTTCCTTTGCGGACCGATCAAGATGGTCAAATACAAAAGCCGACGGAAAGCATCCGAAGGATCCTGGGGCTGTATGATATCATTGTAAACCTGGCCGAAGAGCCGCATCTCGTGGGCAAACGGAGGGTAAAACATCGTTCATGGCGCCACCTGAACTTCGATGACATCTTGAAATCGGGTGACCAGATAGTACGTCCGAACCTGAACGCTGACCAGGGCGCAGGTGGGCGAGGTTAAAAACTCCTCAAGCTGGGGGTGTTTGGCAAGGTATAATTTCGCTACGCGTTTGGCCTTGTCGCCGCTGAGCTCCTGCGCCCGGCCCAGCGCCGTTACCGCCATGGCCCGGCGAAAGTCCGAAGGCTTATTGGAGCGATTGTCCATCAGCAGCGCCGCTCCGGGATTGGCCATCAGGTTGGCGTATTTTCGCGTAGCCCGAGTTGTTGCAAAGTATAATTCCTTAAAATCCTTGCTGGAGGCAAAAGCCACCAGGCTGGTGTATGGCTGCCCGTCGCTTTGGGTGGCCAGAACCGCCAGCGGCTGCGATTCAAATAGTCCTTTTAAATCCTTTTTGATCGTTTTTAATTCTTTCAAATGGTTCTCCTTTTTCACTTTGTCAATGTATCGACCTTTTTGACATACCCCCGGATGTCGCACTTTCGTTCCAGCCCGGAAGCGGCCAGGTAGCGGATTTTACCGAATACCGGCCGTTCGAACCAGGCCCGGTCATGCAGGCCGAATATCCAGAGCACACCGACGTAAGAGTTGGGGTCCCGGCCATCCAGAAAATATTTATTGTTAATGGACAGAATTGTTCGAAATGCGTGTTCCGGAGTTTCAGACCACTCCAAAATTTTCTTGCCCCAGTACATGCGCATATAGTTATGCATGAACCCGGTAGCTTTCATTTCGCGCATGGCCGCATTCCAATATACATCATGGGTTTGGGCGTTTTCAAGCCGGCTGCGGGAATACACATATTTCCGTTTGTCTTTTTGGTGCTGATTCAACGTGTTCCGGGCCCATTGCGGCAGACAGGCGAAAGAATCGTAATGTGGGGTGTAATGGACAAAATTCATGGCCAGTTCGCGCCGTACGATCAATTCTTCCAAATAGGCTTCTTGAGCCTCCTTGAACCGGATGCCGGCCGCTTTGATTTGCAATGCGAGATAAATCGGAGAAATTTGTCCGAAATGCAGGTAGGGACTCATGTGCGAAATGTCATTGAACTGGGGTTGATTGCGGTTCTTAACATAGTGGTACAATTGTTCCTTTATAAATTGATCGAACCTCGCTTTCCCCTGGGATGTGCCGCCCTTGAAAAACCGGGTTGCCGGTGAAACGTGCCCATCGAGGGGTAATTTATCAAGAATTGCGTCGACCTTTTTTAAATCCAAAGAGCTGATTTTCAAATCAAGCGACGACGTTTTTACCATGCTGGACTTAAATGGAACGAGATACTTGGTCAGATGTTTCTGTATTTTGGGGCGAAGGGTACGGGCTGCGTACTCGGCTTTTTGGGAAACGACTTCTACAGGAACGACGGCATCACTTTCAACTTGCACCACGGGGCAGGCGGCCTTACGCGCCACCTGGGTCCGCCAGTTTTTTTGGTGGTTGAGGTAGCCGCGATCGCAGACGATCAATGAGGCCTTGCGGCCAAGTTTCAGTGCAACATCGGCCGGAGCCCCGCGCTGGATGACCATTTTGATACCCTGCTGGGCGAGAGACGCCCGGGTTTCATGCAGGCCTTCGATCATAAAGGCGTAATGCCGCAGGGTTGCTTCCGGATATGCGTCCATCAGACCGAAACCCACCACCACACCCTGCCCGCAGGCATTGGCCTGCTGAACGGCATATTCCAGGGCGTGGTTGTATTCTGACCGCTGGGATTGCTGCATCCAGTAAAGCACGTAACTGCCCCCGTTAAGGTCGCGATCGTTCAGTCGTTGAATGCGGGTATCTTGAACAGGTTGTGATGCCATTTTTTTATTTCCTGAATTGTCCGGTGATAATTTTTTTCAAAAACCCCGCAGTCCTGCCTGCGGCGGGACGGTAAATGCACTTGCTGTTGCGGTTCAAGCCGCCCATTTTGCCCGATTTGCGCTCACAATGTGCTTTATCATGTTATTTTCGCTAAAGATCACAAAAATACTAAGACCCGTTATAAAAATTATATTATGATAAACGGTTGCGGTAGTCTTCATAGCCGAACTGGCGGACGATGCGGACGGTGCCGGAAGCGCCGGCAATGGCTATGGAAGGGAGACGCACGCCATTGAAGGTATTGTTTTTGACCATGGTGTAATGGGCCATGTCCTGAAAGATGAGTCTGGCGCCGACCGTGAGGGGTTCGGGAAAAGAATAGTCTCCGATGATATCCCCGGCCAGGCAGGTCAATCCCCCCAGACGATAGGTATAGGGGTATTCCCCCGGCTTGCCGGCTCCCGCAATTTCCGGACGGTAGGGCATTTCCAGAACATCCGGCATGTGGGCCGCCGTCGATGTGTCCAGGATGGCGATGTCCATCTCGTTATGGATAATATCCAGCACCGACGCTGCCAGGACACCGGTGTTTAACGCCACGGCCTCGCCCGGCTCCAGGTATACCTCAAGCGGGTAACGGGTCTTAAATTCATTGATGAGCCGGCACAGCAGTTCCACATCATAATCTCTGCGGGTAATGTGATGGCCCCCGCCGAAATTGACCCAGCGCATATCGGTTAAAAATTCGCCGAACTTTTTTTCAAACACGGACAGGGTGCGCATCAACGCGTCGGCATTGAGCTCGCACAGGTTATGAAAGTGCAGCCCGCTGATGCCGGATAGCGCCTGCCCCTTAAAATTTTTCCGGGTAATGCCGAGCCGGGAACCGGGTCCGCAGGGGTCGTAGATGGACACGGCCACTTCGGAATGTTCCGGATTGACGCGGAGTCCGCACTGGATGGTTTTTCCGGCGGCTAGTACGATCGGTTTGAACCGGTTCCACTGCGA
>ENA-OSEO01006073-OSEO01006073.1-sediment-metagenome-genome-assembly--contig:-NODE-6073-length-11100-cov-2.882881_pt1 | contig 11100 bp, 9 predicted proteins | sample MGYA00237883_ERZ534232 | MGnify/ENA metagenome assembly ERZ534232
TCCCCTGGACCGATTCGGTCTCCGTCACTTTGACCGTGAGTTCGGCATCATCCGAAAGTCTGTCCATACAAAATACCAGGACGGCCCAATCCCCCTCGATCCCGGTTGCCGCAGCCCCGGCCTTCAACTTCTCCCAAACATTGAGCGGCTCTGCCTTTTGCTGCGCGGCGATCTGCTCGGGAGATGCAATCATCGACAGGGCGCTGTCGGCTGCAAACGCATAATAAGCCGCGAAACTTGTCAGCTGCCGGGCTTCTTTTCTGAGCGCATCCAGGGGGACGAAATACGCCTTCACGTGGGGAAACGTGGGCCGCAGAAAAGCAACCGTGCTCTTTGTGATGCTGATCTTTCCGGGTTGGGTTTCGTAATCGAGCTGGTAGGCGGCCGAAGTGACCCGGCCCAGATCATCTGCGAAGTGGAGTCCGCCGGTGGTGCGGACCACGGCTTTACTTTTTGTGGAAGCGACCACCTGGTAGAGATCCATGTCCCAGTGGACCCAGCGGAATCCGGCATAATCGAATTCAGGATCGGCGATGCGGTGAGTGCCGGAGGGATCGAAAGTGACCTGGGGAACGACGCCGGGTTTCCGGCGTATCTCCATCACCAGCGCGGCCACGGCCAGCTTGACGTCGGCCGGAACATCGGCCAGCTTTAAAATTTCGCGCTCCGGGGCCACCAGGGCCAGTTCTGTGGTTTCCTTGGCAGCCTCGCCGATGCGGGCGGAAAGCGTCTGGACGGTCGCGCAGCCGGCTGGAATCAGGAAGAGGGCCGGCAGGATCATCAGATAGATAAGGCGTCTCATGGGTTCTTTCCTTTGCGGTCACATGTTTTTGCCGGTGATGTCCGCGCTGAATCCCCCGCCCAGGGGAGCATAGGTCGTGGGCGGCGCCGGGGCCTTGTTGGGAGCGCTTCCGATCTCGTCGTACGCCAGATTCAGCGCCGTGCCGATGGTGTTGTTGACCGTGGTATTTCCGATGTCGATCTTGCTCGTCAGCGTACTGGCCACCCCCTTTTTCAGCATCGGACCCACGGCGTTTTTCAAAGCAACCGTTGCCGACTTTCCATCGACCAGATCCTGAGAGACCGATCCGGCCCCTGCAGCCAGGCTATCCCCGACAATCGAGATCTTGGCCACCGTGGGGGCGGCCGCCCCCCCCGATGCCACGATCGCCACGACTCCGGCAGCGACAGTGGCGCCGATCCCGGTAGTTCTGACAATATTATATTTGCCCCCCGCCACGGCGGCCTCTGTTTGGGCTCTGTTCTGATTCCTTTCGTTGAAAAACTGCTGGGTCCTCAGCTCCCGCTCTTTTACGGTCGTAAATCCGGGGAAGGACTGTTTCAGCTTGATGATCTCCTCCCGGGTCATCGCGGGCGGGATCGGCCGGGCGCCGGCCGTGGCAGGCCCGCCGGGCGGCGTTCCGAAAATCTTGTAGACGTCTTCCTGGGGCAACCCCACGAAAACGGCCTTCCCGACGCTTCCTTCAAGGTTGCCGCCAGTGCCGGCCTCACCTCCGTCCCCGCCCCCGCCGCCGCCGGAAGCGTAAACGGCCGCCGGGTTGAAAAGGGCCAGGGATGCTGTCAGAAATCCCATGAGCAGCCATGCCGTGATTTTTCTCGTGTGCTTCATGTGTATTCTCCTAATGGTTGATAAATGCAAACGGCTCAGCAGACGTTTCCGCCGGGTGCCGGTGCATGTGCGCGTGTCTGAAACCCCGGGGCCAGGCGATGGGGAGCGATGGCCCCGGGAGGGATGAAATCAGGGACGGCTGCCGCGGCGTCACGGGCGCTGAGCCTGAAGAGCCGGACAGCCGGGGCGGTCCGTTCTCCCTCCCAGGCAATGAACGGTGCGGCGAGATCAGGGGGATAGAAGCTCTGGTCCCGGGGCTCGCGGAAGTTGAGTGCGGGAACTACGCCGGTCCCCCTGTATCCGGATGGAGAGAGGCGATGAGGTGGGCCAGAGCAACCTGCTCAAGGGCGTCAAAGCCGGGACCGACGATCAGGAGGGGGGCGCTGTGCCGGCTCCCTCCTTTAGAAAGACAAGGGCGAAGATTATCGACAAGATAGCGATCTTATTCTTATGGCCTGCGCGCAGGAAAAAAGAAGTCAAGGCGATTCCCTGGATTCGGGGAGATGTCAGATTACAGGGCATGTTTGCGGCCTGGAGGCTGTCGGCGTACAGGCGAAACCCGATAAAACAAGTACTCCTCAATCACGGTTTGTCCGATCCGTCCAAAAAAATGCCGGGTCAGGACGGTTTCTATGTGTCTATGAGCTCAGCGATCCTCACCATTTCCTTCGTTCTTATCTCCTAACAGGGTTCCGGCCGCAGCCTTGATCCGGAGCCCGTTCACGGTGTCGAGGGTCTCGGCATTTCAGGCAATGCGGCTCCGCTTGAGGAGGAAGAGACTGGAAGGGATAAGGGTAGGAACTTGCTTTTTGAACACTATAATATTGCAAAAAACTGCTTGATTGCCAATAACAAAGCAACACAACCCGGAATTCCCGGTGATGGAAGGGTTTTGATATGTCCCGCAAATCTGAGTACGGAGGACCTGCCCGCCATCCCAGTCCTGAAGTTATAAACAAATATTAATTTGACAACAGATATACATTGTGACATAAATCTTAAAATCGAAAGCCGACTCTCAAATGATATCGTCGCATTTGAATAGGGTTTTTTCGGACTAACTGTTTGTATATTAAGTCTTTTTTGTGTTCCATCCCAATCGTTTTGTCAACTAACAAAACATCAAGCAAGACTGATCTATATTCATAAATTTTTCTATAGGCCATAACCACTCGAGCTTGAAACAGCCGCCGACTTGTTAAAATCATTGCTGCTCAGACCTCTTTCTCTTTCTGCTGTTAGGGCCATAGGTTGTAAACCCCGGCAGGTATTCACGGGTTCTTTTTTTTGAACGGCACCGTTTAAACCAAAGGAGGAACCGAAATGAAATTACGGAGATTGAGAAACCGGATCATTCTGTTGGCGGTTTTTTGCCTGATTCTGCCCGCCGGCAGCTTCGCGGCTGAAAAACCGATTGTTATCGGAGCGCCGCTTTCAACCGCATTTCTCTATGGCTGGGACGCTGAAAGGGGGATGAAACTCGCCGTAGATGAAATCAACGCCAATGGCGGAGTGAACGTCAAGGGGATCAAGCGACCCTTTTCGGTGGAGGTGATCGATACCCGCGACCTGGAACCCGGCGTACCGGTGAGTGATGCCCTGCTGGCAGTGGAAAAGCTGATCCTCAACAAAAAGGCCGATTTTATCATCGGCGGTCCGGTCCGGTCGGAAGCCGCCCTGGCAGCCATGCCGCTCCTGTCAAAATACAAAAAGGTTTCCATCCTCACCACCGGCGTCCTGACGCCCCAGTACCATGCCCTGGTGGAAAAGCAGTACGATAAGTTCAAGTACTGTTTCCGCATCCATGGGGAGGCCAAGTATCTGGTGGGCGAAATCTTCGCCAATTTTGATGAACTTAAAGAACGGTATAAATTCAACAACCTGTTTATCATCGCCCAGGATGTTTCGCATGCGCGCGGGGCCGCAACCCTTGTTAAGGATATTGCCACCAAGAAAGGTTGGAACGTCACCGGCCTGGAAATTTACCCCACCGGCGCCAGCGATTTTTCCATGGGCCTGCTCAAGGCCAAGAATACCCAGTCTGAAATTATCAACATCTGGATGGACATGCCCGAAAGTGCCATCCTGCTGAAACAATGGTTCGATATGAAGGTGCCGGCCCTTCCGTTCGGCTCCACCCTGGCTGCCGCCGAACAACCCGGCTTCTGGAAAGCCACCGACGGCAAGGGCGAATACACCCTCTGCAACGTGGTTAACGCCGGCAATGCACCCTCCGAAGCCACCCCCTGGACCATGAAGTTTTATAATGCCTACGCCCGGAAATGGGGGGTTGAACCGGAAGGTCTGGGAACTTCCAGCAGCTACATGGCGGTCTATGTGCTCAAGGAAGCCATCGAACGGGCCGGCAGCCTGGATTCCGACCAGGTCGTGACGGCGCTGGAAAAAACCGACATAATGGGAGTTTACGGCCGGCTGCGTTTTAACCCCAAAAGCCACCAGGTGATCCCCTCGACCGATCCCAAGGAAGGGGCTGTCGGCAGCATCCTGCAGTGGCAGGCCGGCAAACGCGTGGTGGTTTACCCCAAGAGCATCGCTACGGGGAGCATTCAACTGCCGCCGTGGATGGGGAAATAGAAATCAAGATCCTGAAGGCAGGGCGGTCGTTTAGGGCCAGAGGGCATCGGCGATTATCAATTAGCAAAGCCCGAAACCCGAACATCGAAATTCGAAACAAATCTGAATTTCGAAACCGGAATAAAAATGGATATACTGATCTACGGTACCATCAACAGTGCCGCCCTGGCGCTCTATGCCCTGGGGTTTGCCATGGTTTACGGCGTCAGCCGGCTGCCCAATTTCGCCCACGGCGCCCTGTATGTCCTGAGCGGTTTCATGACCTGGTTTTTTCTCAACTCACTGGGGCTGAACTACCTTATCAGCATTATTCTGGCCATGCTCGCAACCGGGCTGATCGGCGCCCTGATGTATCAGTTTATCCTGATCCGCATTCGCGGCATGGAAATTTCGGAAATCATGGCGACCTATGCCATGGGGCTGGCCATCCTCGAAGGCCTCAGATGGGGCGGCTTTAAGGGTATGACCTACACCCTGCCGGCTTTCATTGCCGGCAGCACCACGATATTCGGGGTCTCGGTTGACTATCAGCGCCTGCTGGTCGTCGCCATCGGCGGCGCCGTGGTCGGCCTGCTGTGGCTGTTCACCCATTATACGCGCACGGGGCTCTCCCTGCGGGGAATGGCCCAGGACGAACGCGCCGCCCTGATGCTGGGGATCGACTCCGACCGGATGGCCCTCGTGGCCATGGCATTCGGGTCCAGCCTGGCCGCGCTGGCGGCGATCTGTCTGCTGCCGCTGGGCAACATCGTGGTGGAAGCCGGTTATAACGTCCTGATCCTGGCGATTGCCGTCTGTATTGTCGGCGGACTCGGCAGCTGGATGGGAGCGGTCCTGGCCGCTTTTCTGATCGGGTTTGCTCAGATCCTGACCGTGGTCTATCTGGGCGCCCACTACCAGATGGTGGTGGCGCTGCTGGCGATTATCCTGACGTTGATCATCCGGCCGTCCGGTCTTTTCGGCCGGCAGAAAGAACTGGAGGAAAGGGTATAAGCATGAAACCCGGGCAGCAGCGACAGGAAAGGATCGACCGCGGGATCAGAATCCGTTCGGATGGACTCTACGCCCTGATGTCCTGGCGCGAGCTGTCCTATCTGACCCTGCCCCGCCTGGCGCTCATTGCCGGGATGCTGATCCTGCCGCTGGTGATGCCCGGCATGTACTGGCAGCGGGTTGTTTCCATCGCCTGCATCTACGCGCTCTTGGCCTTGAGCTTCGATTTTCTGGCGCACTTCGTCGGGCTGGTCTGCCTGGGCGGCGCTTTTTTCGTGGGTACCGGCGGATACCTTGCCGCCATTCTGAACACATCCTTCGGGCTGTCGCCCGTGATGACCATTCCCCTTGCCACCGTTCTGGGGGCCGCCCTCTGCACCCTGCTGCTGCTACCCTGCCTGCCGCTCCGAGGCGTTTACTTCGCCATTGTCAGCCTGATGTATCCGCTTTTTGCCATGCGCGTTATCGAAGCGCTCAACATCCTCGGCGGCACCGACGGCATACTCGGCATCGACAGCTTTTCCAACCGCTGGGTGGAGCAATACGCGGTGATCGGGGCGACGCTCCTTTTTCTTTTCGGAACGAGGCGCCTGGTGAATATGGACATCGGCCTGGTCTTACGCGGGGTAAAGGATAACGATCAGGCCATCCGGGCGTCGGGAATGAATATCACCCGCTACAAGATGCTGGCCGTGTTTATCGCTTCGGCCATGGGATGCATGAGCGGCGCCTTCCTGGTGCATATTTACATGTGGTCCGGCATTTCCCAGTTTGCCCTCGATTTTTCGATTCTGCCGATTGCCGCCACCGTGATCGGCGGCAGCGGCACCCTGGCGGGGGCGGTGATCGGCTGCCTGATCCTGGTCCCCATATCCGAACTGCTGCGGGATTTCGGGACCCTGCGGATCGTGTTTTACGCGGCGATCCTGATGGGATTTATCGTATTCCGCAGCGAGGGGCTTCTGGTCTACGGCCAGCGGAAATATCATCAGTTTGAAAGGTGGACGACACGCTTATGACCCCGGAACCGATCCTGCAGGTAAAAAACGTCACCAAGGCATTCGGCGGCATCCAGGCCCTGAACGGGGTGAGTTTCGACGTTTACGAAGGTGAGATCCTGGGCATTATCGGTCCCAACGGTTCCGGCAAAACAACGGTGGTCAACTGCATCACCGGTTTCATCCGGAAAACCGCCGGGGAAGTTTTCTTCCGGGGCAAAGACATCAGCCGCAAGCCGCCCCACAAAATCGCCGACATGGGAATTACGCGCACCTTCCAGATCATGCGGCCTTATTACACCCTGCCGGCTTACAAAAATCTGGTAATCCCCTTGTTTTCGCCGCGGGCCAAACGTACCGGCGGCTGGCGCGGCGGCGGCAATTTGGGAGACCGCAAAACCGTGGGAATCGACATCCTGGAAGAAATCGGCTTTGAGCGCGATTCCTTTGTTCCGTACAAGCTGGCATCCAGCCTGCCCACCGGTTATCTCAAGCGCCTGGAACTGGCCCGCTGCCTGGCGCTCAAACCCGACATCATTTTCTGCGACGAAATATTTTCGGGCCTGAGCATGAGTGAAATCAGCAGCATGGTACCCCTGATCGAGCGTCTGCAGATGGACGGAATTACCCTGGTGATGATCGAACACCGCCTGCGGGAGCTGTTCCGGGTGGCCAACAGGGTCATGGTCCTGAATTTCGGGGAAAAACTCATGGAGGGCACCGCGGCTGCGGTGATGGCGGATGAGGCGGTCAAGAAGGCCTACTTCGGATCTGAAAATATAGAGGAACTTGTCGGCGATGTTAACGGCTGAAGGCCTGATGGTCTTTTATGAAAACATGCTGGCGCTGAACAACGTCGGCATCAGCTGCGGGGAAAACCAGATCGTGGGCGTGTTCGGCGCCAACAGCGCCGGAAAGTCCACCCTGATGTACACGCTTTCAGGGATCATGGAGGATATCCGCCGCAAAGCGGAAATGGCCGGCGGCGAGCGCATCACGGTCATGGGGCAGATCCGTTATCTCGGCGAAGATATCATGGGCGTCCGACCGAGCCGGCGTGCCCGCAAGGGGATCGTCCTATGCCCGGAGCGGCGCCGGATTTTTAACGAAAGCAGCGTCATGGAAAATCTGCGAATCGGGGGCTACCTGGCGTCTCCAGCCCAGGCCCGGAAGACGCTGGCATATGTTTTTAAAATATTTCCGGCGCTGGAGAAACTGAAAAAAAGGATCGGCGGATTTCTCAGCGGCGGCGAACAGCAGATGCTGGCCATCGGCCGGGCGCTGATGGCTCAGCCCAGGCTGCTCCTGCTGGACGAACCCCTGATGGGCCTCAGTCCCCTGGTTCAAGCCATGCTGGTGCGGGCCGTCAAGGAAATCCGCGACGAAACCGGGATATCCATCATCATTACCGAGCAGTATGCCCGGCCGGTGCTTCCCATCGTGGATTACGCTTTTATTCTGGAAAACGGCGCGGCGGTCATGGAAGGAACCCGGGAAGAGCTGATGAACAATCCGGATGTGCGCTCCGCCTATTTCGGAATCTGACAAGTAGTGGGTTGCGAGTTACGGGTTGCGGAATCGGGCATTCATGTCCGTTGCGGGTTGTCCGTTGTCCGTTGCAGCCACGGACCACTGACCACGGACGACCGACACTTGCGGTGAACCCTGAAACCTTGCAAAGCGATGGATAAGAACGATTTACAGAACGAGCTGATCTTTACCCGCTTTGACCGGATGAGCGAACGCTACCCGGACCGGACGGCCTTGCTCTATCTGGGGGAACGCTTTACCTTTGCCCGGCTCAGGGAGTTGAGCGACCGGTTTGCCGGCGCCCTTGACGGCATGGGCGTCGGAAAGGGCGACAAGGTCATGCTTTACATACCCAACTGCCCGCAGTGGGTCATCGCCTTTCTGGCGATTCAAAAGATCGGCGCGGTGATGGTACCGGTTTCACCTATCTACACCTCCCATGAGATCGCCTATATGATAGAGGATGCCGGCGTTGAAACCGTGATCTGCCTCGACACCAATTACTGCTATGCCAACGAGGTCTGCCTGAATATCAGCGTCAAGCGGGTCATCGTAACGAGCCTGGTGGAACTCCTCCCTTCCTGGAAAAGATATCTCGGCATCCTGCTCGATAAAATTCCCCACGGCCGGGTTGACAGGCAGGACAACGTTTACGCTTTTAAAGCGCTCTTAAACCACCCGCCCTTTCGGTCGGCGGTTGATCTGGATCCGTGCGAAGATCTGGCATACATTCTTTATACCGGCGGAACCACCGGTTTCCCCAAAGGGGTTCCCGGCAACCATATCGGGATGACCTCCTATGTCAACGATGTCACCGAAGATGTTGCCGGCGGTTATCTGAAAGAAGGCGAAGATGTCTATATCGCGGTAAACCCCCTGTTTCATATTATGGCGCTGGGCCTGTTCATGGCGCTGGGCCTGAACAAAGGCAACACCACCCTGCTGATGCCGGTTCCCCAGGTGGATGCCATTATGGAAACGATCCGGCGGCATCGCGCCCGTTGGCTGCTGGGGGTTCCCGCCCTCTATCGCATGATCCTGGAAAACGACCGCCTCGACTGCTATGACCTGAGTTCGCTGACCTACTGTTATTGCGGCGGGGATGTGCTCCCCGTGGAAGTATTCAACCGCTGGCAGCAGCGTTTCGGGATTCCGATTTATCAGGTGTACGGCTCCACTGAGATGGGGCATGTCACTTACAGCCGCCTTGACCGGACGCCCCGGCCCACTTCCATCGGGCTGCCCTTAAAGAGCCGAAAGTGCAAGGTAGTGGACCCCGCCACCCTGGAGCCGGTTGCCGCCGGCGAAGTCGGGGAACTGCTGGTCACTTCGCCCTACACGCTTAAGACCTACTGGAACAAGCCGGATGAAACCGAACGCGCCTATGTGAACCTGAACGGCGAAACCTATTACCGCATGAGCGATTTCGTCCGCCAGGACGAGTCCGGAGAACTGGTCTACGTGGAGCGTTCCGCCGATATCATCAAACACAAAGGCTACCGCGTATCCGCTTCCGAGGTTGAAGCGGCCCTGCAGGACCATGCGACCGTCATCGGCGCCTGCGTCGTGGGCGTCCCCGATCCCAGGGTCGGGGAGCGCATCAAGGCCATCGTGGTCTTAAAGGAAGATGCCAGAGGAGTGGGGGGCGCCGAACTCATCAATTGGTGCCACGAACGCCTGGCGACCTATAAGGTGCCCAGCTACATCGAATTTCGCGACATGCTGCCCAAGTCCAAAGTCGGCAAGCTGCTGCGGCGCGAAATCCGGGATGAAGAGCGCCGGCGCATCTTCAGGGAAGAGCCCGGCAAAGCTGTGCTCCAGCCGACATCGCGCCGTAGTGTAGAACGCTAAAGAGAAAATCCTCCTTACAGTGGCCCGACTCTCGACTGCTGGGCCGGTCAGAACCACTGCCGTAGACTGACTAAGGGAATCATATGAAGGGAACTACGCCGCCAAAGGATATGGACGCGTACATCGCCGCCTTTCCCAAAGACGTTCAAAAGATACTCGAAAAGATCAGAGCGACGATCAGAAAGGCAGCGCCGGAAGCCAAAGAAACGATCACGTATCGAATACCGACATTCACGTTAAAAGGCAATCTGGTGCATTTTGCTGCTTTCAAAACACATGTCGGGTTTTATCCTACCCCAACAGGAATCGAAAAATTCAAAACCGAACTGTCTATCTACGAAGGCGCGAAAGGTTCAGTGAAATTTCCCCTGGATAAGCCGATTCCCCTTGGGCTAATTGGTGAAATCGTCAGGTTCAGGGTCAGCGAGAATCTCGAAAGAGCGCGAACCGGTGGAAAGAAAAGGTCAACCAAGTAGACGTTACTAATGGGTGCGAGAGTTTTTCGCGATTCGAGCTGCGGCAATGGCAGGCGGCGTTATGATGCCTACTCAATTATGCTCTCATTAATAATTGGCTTGTGCTTTGATTGGCATCGCCCAACAAAGGCATCAGGCGACCTGGCCTTCGCTGTGCTGCGGTCAAGCGCCTGATGCCTATCTTTAGTTCAAATCATCTTTATTGCGACCAGCCCCCCGGGGCCTGGAACTGCCGGGTGCAGGAACGGCAGATCATATAACCCTCGCGCCTTCACGAATCTATCCGGTCCCCATCATGTTGCGGCCGTATTAAAAAGTATGGCAGGTTTCGCAGCCGTACTCTTTCTTGATATGTTTCTTGTGGCCTTCTTTCCTGAAATTGCGCGGATTCTTATAGCCGTGGCTGTCGTTGCAAAGGTCGGCGGTCGGTTTCACAAAACCGGTGGGGCCATCGTTATGGCAGCTCAGGCAGTCCAGCGCCCAGCTTTCTCCGCCGTAACCGTCCCTGGCATGCTTGCCGTGCATGGATATAAAGCTTGCGCTTTTGGGTTCATGGCAGAGGGTGCAGCTTGCAACCGCTTCCGGCCAGGTATGGTAACCCAATTCCGCCAACGGTACCATGCCGGCGCCGTCCGGGGTCCTGCCGGTGGAACTGTGGCACTCGGTGCAGGTGGGGGCCATGGAGGCAGGCTCGACGCCGTGTGCGATCAGCATCTCGGCGTTGGCTTCGACCAGTTTGTAGGCGCCGGTCAAGCCGGCATCCTCCATTCCTTTTTGCACGGCCAGGTCAAAATCGCCGGTCATGAACATCCACATGATGGAGGGCGGAACGATTTGGCCGTTCTCATGAAGCGGCATGACGGTCCAATGGTCCTTGATCGGGACGATCTTGGATTTGCCGTCGAAGATGGCGCCGTTGGCCCAAGCCATGGTATAGGTGCCGTCGCTGTTGGCGGAAATGGTTTCGCCCACGTTATAAACATATGAAGTGCCGTCGAACCAGCGGTATTGCGGTTTGACATGGGCG
>ENA-OSEO01006074-OSEO01006074.1-sediment-metagenome-genome-assembly--contig:-NODE-6074-length-11099-cov-3.170840_pt1 | contig 11099 bp, 10 predicted proteins | sample MGYA00237883_ERZ534232 | MGnify/ENA metagenome assembly ERZ534232
GCGGCTCTTCTCAGAGAGTACCTCGGCCGCTCCCCGGAAGGCCCCGCTGTCTTCGCCGTGGGACCCTTTACAGCGCTTTATCCCATGGCCTCCAAGACCGTGGCTTCCTTTGTCTCTCCTCTCACCGGCAATTACGGAGAGAGCCATGCGGGAGGACGAAGTGCAGTCTCTTTACGCATGGCAGGCTACGGAGCTCTTGTCATTTCGGGGCAAGCTCCTTTTCCTCAATATCTGGTAGTCGATGATCAGGGAGTCCGTTTTAAAGATGCCCGATCCCTGTGGGGTATGAAAGATTGCTCTACCCCGGCAAGGATCATGCGGGAAAATGAGAAAGGCGCCGGGCTTCGCTCTATTCTTCGTATCGGCCCTGCAGGGGAACAAAAGGTCTCTTACGCCTCTGTGACAACAGAGACCTACCGCCACTTCGGACGGATGGGGCTTGGGGCCGTCTTCGGCATGAAAAATCTCAAGGGGATCGTCCTCCAGGGGGCCCGCAGTATCCGTGTTGCTGATCCTCTCCTTTACAAAAAGCTATATAAGGAACTCTTTACAGCGATGACCGGCTCTGAGATTATGAAAAAATACCACGATCTCGGAACTCCGGCGAACGTCTTACCTCTGCATGAGATGGGAGCCCTCCCTGTCTGCAACCTGACCCGAAAAAGGCTCACTGATGCTGATGTCAACGCCCTTTCCGGGGAAGCACTGGCCGCCGGGTTCCTCAGCCGGAGGCTGGCATGCGCCCATTGCCCGGTGGCTTGTATCCATCTGGCTTCTCTGCGTCTGGAGGCCCCCTCAGAACCCTACTTTTATCAGACCTCCTTTGTCTCATACGACTATGAGCTTCTTTATGCTCTGGGATCCATGATCGGAATCACCTCTTCCCGGGATGTCCTCCGTCTTATCGACCGCGTGGAACAATACGGGATGGATGCCATGAGCACGGGGGTGATCTTAGCCTGGATGACAGAAGCTTTTGAGAAAGGCCTCCTCCCCGACGGGACATTCGGAGAAAGCCCTCCCGGATGGGGACATACAGAGTCCTATCTCACCCTCATAGATAAGATCTGTTTTGATCAAACCCTCTTTTTTGAAACCGCACGCCAAGGGTGCGCCGCCCTGGCCGCCCGGTATGGCGGGAAGGATTTCGCCCTTGTCTTCGGAAGAAATGAGATGCCGGGATACCATACGGGTATGGGTGCTCATCTGGGTTTTCTCCTGGGAATCCGCCACAGTCATCTGGACAATGCCGGGTATGCCCTGGATCAGAAGCGGGACCGGGATGTCTTCTCATCACCGGATCATCTCGCACGCGCTCTTATTAAGGAAGAGGCTTTCCGTCATATTCTCTCTTCACTCGTGATCTGCTTTTTTGCCAGGAACATCTATTCCCCTTCTCTGATCCCGGAACTTTCCCGTGCCGCTGGCCTCCCCATGCCCCACGCGCTTCTTAAGAAAGGCCTGGACCTGTATCGGACAAAACTCGCTATCAAAGAAGAGCTGGGATTTTCCTGGGACGATCTTTCTCTACCCCGCCGTGTCTGTGAGGCAGCGACTCCGGGGCCGCAGCCGGATGCGGCTTTTGCCCGGGACACGCTTCGTGCAGCCCGGAAACTTCTCCAGGAGCCGCCCTCTTCTCTTTTTGACCAGTGAAACATTTCCTCTTTTTGCGGTGTCATATCCCACATCAAGTGTGAAACGAGGTGTTCGATGATCTTCATAGCCGAATAGACCTGTTCTTCAGCATTCATCAAAGAAGGAGGTTTGATATGGCTATGGTCTCGTTTCACAATGTCTCTTTTTCTTACAGTGAACCTTACCAGCCTGTTTTCCAGCATCTCGTCCTGAATCTGGATACAGACTGGAAAACCGGGCTTGTAGGCAGAAACGGACGGGGAAAGACGACATTTCTCAAACTGCTTGCCGGGGGACTGAAACCCTGTGAGGGCTTTCTTTCCTTCCCGTCGGGATTTTCCCCCCTCTTTTTTCCTTTTCCTGTTCCCCATCCCCGTATGAAAACACGGACAGTCATCAAAGAAAGCATCGCCCCGTTCTCCCGCTGGGAGGAGGAGATGAGAGAAGCCTTAAGCAAAGGGAGACCGGAAGATCTGGCCCGATATGGAGAGGTCGAAACCCTTTATGCTCAGTTCAACGGTTACACTATTGACGCAGCGGTTTCACGAGAGGGGGCTCTTCTTGAGATGAGTGAAGAACTGCTGGAAAGGACTTTTGAAACGCTCAGCGGCGGAGAACAGACAAAATCCCGTATCCTTGCTCTCTTTCTTCACCCGGCTTCCTTCCCTCTCATCGACGAACCCACCAACCACCTGGACATGGAGGGCCGAGCCTGTATGGCCTCCTATCTCCGTGAAAAAAAAGAAGGGTTTATCGTGGTCTCCCATGACCGCTCATTCCTGGACAAAGCTGTGGATCATATCATAGCCCTGAACCGTCGTAATACCGGCCTCTACCATGGGAATTTTTCTGTTTACCACTCTGAAAAGACCCGCAGGGACCAGGAAGAGAGAGAAAAAAACAACCGTCTGAAAAAGGAGATCAGGAGGCTTTCAGAGTCGTCACGTGCCAAAGAAGAATGGAGTATGAAAAAGGAAAAGGAGAAGGCCGGAAGCGGAGACAAAGGGGCCGTGGGAGCTCAGGCCGCCAGGCTTATGAAACGCTCCCTGATCATCCGGAGACGGGCCCAACTCTGCAAAGAGGAAAAATCAGGGCTCCTGAAAAATATCGAAGTCTCCATGCCCTTGAAAATGAATATTCCTCCCTCTCTTCCCCGTCGTATTCTTACTGTTTCAGACCTCTCTGTCTCCTACGGAGACCAGCTTATTTTTTCCGGACTTTCTTTTTCTCTTAACAAAGGGGAAAGGCTGGCTGTCATGGGCCCCAACGGATCGGGAAAGACCTCGCTGCTCAAAGCCATCCTCAACGAGATCCCTTTTTCGGGGACAATCCGCCTTCCCCGTCATATCCCCGTTTCCCGGGTCTCGCAGTTTCCCCCATGGCATAAAGGATTTCTTCAGCCATATCTTGAAGCCATCTCGACGGACGAAACCGCTTTCAGGCATGTCCTGGGAATCCTGGGTGTTTCAGGAGAGATCTTTCACCGACCTCTGGAGACGTTCAGCCAGGGCGAACTCAAAAAGGTGGAACTGGCCAGGAGCCTCATTGAAGAAGGAGGGCTTTTCATCTGGGACGAACCCCTCAATTATATCGACCTCGTCTCCCGGGAACAGCTGGAAGAAGCCATATCATCCTTTGACCCCACGGTTCTCTTTATCGAACATGACAAAACTTTCATTGAAAGATGCGCCACTTCTATGCTATCTTTAAAGGGATAAGGTTTGTGTAAGGAGGATATGATGCGGTGTCTTATTCCCCGTTACAGCACACGAGAGGATATTGAAGCTGTTCTGCATAAGAACGGGATACTCGGCTACACGCTCTCCCGGAAAGAGAACGGGCTCATGCTTGAACTACCTGAAAAGGGGCTTTCCATGGGGGAAAAAGAAGCCGTCATCCGACACTTCTCTTTTTACGGCCTTTTTCACTGGAGTGAAAAGGGCGTTGAAAATGTTGTTCTCTGGGAAGATCCCTCCTTTTACTCCGCCCTTCTCAGAGAATTGAAGACCCTTTGGGGAGGTGTCTCATTCGATCTCATCGCGTCTCTGGAATCCAGGGGATTTATTCTCGGCGGGCTCTTCAGCCTGGCACTGGAAAAGCCCTTCATCCCCATAAGAAAATATAAGCACACCTTTTCCCAGCTTCCCGGACAACAAGCTGAATATGTAAACTGGAAAGGAGAGACGGAAACACTCTATCTGTTCACTCCTGAAGCAGCAGGAAAGAGAGTCCTTTTTATCGATGACATTATGGAAACGGGACGTTCCCTGAAAGCCTCCGCCTCACTTCTGGAAGGGTTCGGTTTTACTATGGCCGGCGCCTTTTACCTCCTTGATGCATCGTCCGGTGAGACCCGTCTGGCGTTTCCTTTTCCCATCCGCTCCCTGCTCAGGTTTAATCAGATGACGGAGAACACGCCTCTCCAAGCTTCACCCAGAGAATGACTTTATCTTCCTGAAACCCGAGTTTTCGCGCCAGAGACTGTGAGGCCCTGTTTTCAGGTTCAATATTGAGAAAGAGAGGTTCCCGTCTTTTTTGTTTTTCTCTGATGAGAAACCGGACCAGGTTTTCAGCCAGATGGGCTCTCCTCCACCGTGGCCTGACCTGGAGCCCCCCCAGTGCCCCGTCATCATGCGTCATGGCCCAGGCGGCCAGTTCCCCCTCTTTGCGGATACAGACAGCGGGGCCGGAGATAATCCGCTCCCTGATGTATGAGATATCAGTATAGCTCTGATAGGAGCTCTCGGCATAGACGACCTCAGCATCTTCCGGCCTGAGATATTCCACAGGGATATCAGGCGGCTGGACATGTCCTGATTCAGGAAAGAGAAAGCGGACTGTTCTCAGAACCCATTCCGCCTCGCGTTTCTTTTTGAGAAGAGAGTAGCCCCATTCTTCCACAGCGGCGAAATAGAGCGTCTCGTCCATGACTTCGGAGAGGAGAGACTCAAGTTCACCCGGAGACGTGGAAAAGATATAGGCCCAGAGATGATCACTCCTCCCCAGAAGGACCTCTGTCTTCCCTTTACTGAATGCTTTGACAGGAGAACTCTTCATGAAAAAAGAGTATCCGTTGATATTGAGCTCTTTACGCTCTTGGTCTGTCATCTTTGCCTCCTGATCTCTTTATACCAGAGAAACTGCACATCCCCTTTGACCTTCTCTACCCCGTCATAAGCGTGAAAATTCATCCCTTCCAGATGACAGCCCATGGCCGCATAAAATCGGCAGGCCGGGGCATTGGTGTTTTGTGTCTCGACTTTCAAAAGACGGCACCCCTTTCCCCGGGCCCACTTTTCAGCATGGGAAAAAAGCCTCGTCCCCAGCCCCCTCTGCCGAAAGGCCGGCGCAACCCGCAGATCCCATATCACAGCCAAATCCCTTCTCTCTTCAAGCATACTCACGCCGTCTGTGTTCCAGGCCACGGTAACCCCTCCGGCGGGAAGCTCCCCTACATAGAGAAGTGCGATCTCCCAGTTGGAGATATCAAAAAAGCGGGCCCAGTCTCCAGGGCCTCCCAGAGCATCATAATCTTTTTGATAAGGCCTGGCCAGCTTCTCTTCTGTAAAATCGAATCCCAGGAGGCCCTTTTCTCTAGGGGTAATGCTGATCTGTGACTCCACGGTATAAGCGATGGAAACGGTCTCATAAAGGCGCAGATTCTCTTTTCCGCCGGATAGGATGGTGATTTCCTGCATGGAGCCTCCTTGTCACTTATCAGAATAACTCAACTCCTCTCCGGATTCAAGAGGCCTCTCAGCCGGACAGCTTGACATCTGCTCTCATTTCCGATATACTTCATCTGCCGAAGGGAATTATGAGAGAATATTTTCAAGCCTACAGACTCATCTCCAGAAATGCGAAACTCTTCCTGTTAGGAGGGATCTTCAACGGGATCGGTATGTCCGTTTTCCGCCTTCTTTTCAACCTTTATCTCAAAGAAGGGGGAATGGGGGAAGGAAACATCGGAACCATCCTTTCAGCAAGGTCTCTGGGAGCGGCCCTCATCGCCCTGCCCGTGGCGTTGCTTCTCCGAAAGGTCCATGCAAAATACATCCTTATCGCGGCCACTTTCATGGCCTCGATCTTTTATGCACTCCAGGTCCATACCGGCGAACTCTTTTTCATCGTGGTCTATGCCTTTTTCGCCCATATGTTTTTTATGATATACCGGCTTGTCTCAGCCCCCTTTTTCATGCAGAACAGCACTCCCAAAGAGAGGATCTACCTCTTCAGCCTTCATTCGGCCGTCTTTGTGGTCTCCCAATTCGCCGGGAATATCATCGGAGGGAACCTTCCCCATCTTTTTATTAAACTCTCCATCGCCGGCTCACTCCTCAAAGCCTATGAGATCACCCTCTATGCCTCTATCGGCGCCACCATGGCTTCTCTTCTCCCCTATCTGGGCATTAAGGAAAAACCCCTCATCAAAAACGGACAGACACTCTTTTCAGAAATGAAACACTACAATTGGGAACGCATCGTCCGTCTTGTCATCCCCCGTTTTCTCGTGGGGATGGGCGCGGGACTGATCATCCCCTTTATGAACCTCTATTTCCGGAATGATTTCGGACTAGGATCTGACACCATCGGCCTCTACTTTTCCATCCTTCAGGTCTTCATGTTCATCGGAATGATGAGTGCGCCCTTCCTTGCCAGACGCCTGGGCATGGTCAACGGAATCGTTTTGACGCAACTCCTCTCTCTTCCCTTTATGCTCATCATGGCTCTTACAGAGAATCTCCCCCTGGCTGTGGGGGCCTTCTTCATCCGCACCACGCTGATGAATATGAACCAACCCCTCAACCGTAATTTCGCCATGGAGATCATGCGCAAAGAGGAGCAGCCCATGACACACTCCATCACCATGATCGCCTGGAATATTTCATGGATGGTCAGTGCTTTTATCGGCGGACGGATCATCGAAGCCCACTCTTTCAAATACTCGTTCTTTGTCACCATTGTCCTCTATATTCTTTCCACCACAGCTTACTACATCCTCTTCCGCTCCTTTTCCTCTGTGGGCCGGTCAGGCCAGGAGCAGGACTCTCCTTCCGAAAAGCTTTGACACGTCTCCCTCCTTTTGTTATGGTATCCGTGCAGGGGTGGTAGAAATACCTGAGATCATACCCTTTGAACCTGATACAGTTCGCACTGTCGTAGGGAGCTCTTTTTTCATCTTCTCCATCTCTGCATAAAAGAAAGGATGGAGAGATCATGACACAGTTTGAATCAGCCCGAAAGGGACTCCTCACACCGGAAATGGAACTCGTCGCTGCAGAAGAAGGCTTTACTCCTGAAAGCATACGCCGTTGGGTAAGCGAAGGCCGTGTGGTCATCCCGGCCAATCCTCATCATAAACGCCTGCATCCTTTCGGGATAGGCTCTCCCTTACGTGTAAAAGTCAACGCCAACATCGGGACATCTCCGCAGAACACCGATATAGGCATGGAGCTTGAAAAGATCCGCCTCATCGAATCCCTGAATGCCGAATCAATCATGGATTTGAGTATTGCCGGCGACCTGGATAAGATCCGGCAGATTGTGATCGAGACCACTTCCCTTATGGTAGGCACTGTTCCCCTCTATCAGATTCTCACAGAACATTCTGAAGACCCCTCTTCCATTACGCCGCAGATGATTCTGGAGACCATTGAAAACCAGGGGCGGCAGGGAGTCGACTTCATCACCGTCCATTGCGGAATCAAGAAAGAATCCCTGCCTCTCATGGAGAAGCGCATCATGGGCATTGTAAGCCGCGGAGGCTCCTTTCTGGCCAGATGGATGAAAGCAAACAAGAAGGAAAACCCCCTTTATACTCATTTTGACGAGCTGTGCGAGATCGCGCATTCCTACGACATGACTCTGAGCCTGGGGGACGGGCTTCGCCCCGGGGCCGTCTCCGATGCCACGGATGAGGCCCAGCTTCACGAACTCAAAGTCCTGGGAGAGTTGGTCCTGCGGGCACGGCAAAACGGAGTCCAGGTCATGGTGGAGGGGCCGGGGCATGTCCCATTGCAGGACATTCGCAGAAACATGGAGCTTCAAAACGAGTGGTGCCATGGAGCGCCCTTTTATGTCCTGGGGCCTCTGACCATTGACAGCGCCCCCGGCTATGATCATATTGTCGGAGCCATCGGCGGGGCCCTGGCCGCTTTCCACGGAGCATCGTTTCTCTGTTATGTCACTCCGGCTGAACACCTGCGTCTTCCCTCCCCTGCAGATGTTCACGATGGAGTCATCGCTTCAAAGATCGCTGCCCGCACAGCTGACGTAGCGTTACGACGTTCCGGATCCGTGGAACGGGAAAAGCTCATGTCCCAGAGACGCCATACCTTTGACTGGAACGGGATGTTTGAATTGGCCCTGGACCCTGTCAAACCCAAAGCCTATCGGGAGCACAGCACCCATCTCCAGGACGATGAGTGTTCCATGTGCGGGGAGTTCTGCGCCCTGAAGATGATGGATCCCAAGCGGGTTCAGAGCAAATAGACCATCCAGACCAACCCCTCTTTAAGCGCTGTTTGATGAAACCCGAATTTTGTATAGAGGGCCAACGCCTTTTCGTTGTCCGGGGTCACCGTAAGATCGATGACTCGAACTTCAGGATAAGCTTTTGTCACAAAGGAGCCGATCGCTTGAAGAGAAAGAAGTCCCAGTCCCCGGTTCTGAAGAGGAGCATGGATAAAGAACCGTTCCAGTCCGCATCGGACAGGTTTTTCATAAAAGAGCCTGAGCGAAAACCCGCCGATCAGGTGTGTTTCACAGGACAAGCCATAGATTTCCCATTCCGGTTCCGCATAATGACGGGCCAGAAGATAGAGCCCCATGTGAGGGGCCAGGAAACGTGCCTGTTCTTTTTTGATATCAAGCGCTGCCATATCCCGCCAATTATCCCGGGTGATGGAGACGACTCTCACCTCTTTTCCCATTCCTCCTCCTTTTTTTTAAGATACATCACCGGTGTCATAAGTTTCAACCCGGTTCCCTTGACAAGAATTCATTGAGTGATATAGTCAGAGAAATTAGCCTTGGAAAACATTTGCGAGGAGGAGATATGAAGGTCGGGATCATTATCTGTCACAGGTATCATACTTGCGCCGGAGGAAAGTGTTTTCGCTCTGCTATGAAGCGTGAAGGGGCTTTCGCTATTTACCCTGCGGATGAAAAACTGGAGATCGTGGGCTACACCTCTTGCGGAGGCTGCCCCGGAGGCAACGTGGAGTATACCCCGGCCGAGATGATCAAAAACGGAGCTGAAGCGATCCATCTGGCCACAGGGTTGATCGTCGGATATCCTCCCTGTCCCCGGATAAAATATTTTAAGTCTTTTATTGAAGAAAGATTCAAGATCCCCGTGGTCATGGGGACTCATCCCATTCCCCAGAAATACTATATCACCCACTCCACCCTGGGGACATGGAAAGGAAAAGAGTGGTCTGATCTTATCGCTTTGACATTAAGCGATGAAAAGACGCGGTTATCTTACGATTGAGAGACTTGATGAAAATCTTCGGGCCTGTCCCCTCGCGCCGTCTGGGACGAAGTCTCGGCATCAACAATATCCCTCCGAAGATCTGCACACTCTCCTGCATCTACTGCCAATTGGGACGCTCATTGAAAATGATCCCGGACAGGCAGGAGTTTTTTTCTCCTGATGAACTTCTCCGGGAAACTGTGGACAAGATCAAAGCGTGCCAGGCCAAGGGGGAGCGGATCGATTACCTTACTGTCGTCCCCGACGGAGAACCGACTTTGGATATTCACCTCGGCCGCCTTCTGGAAGGACTGAGACAAACCGGAGCCAAGACAGCTGTGATCACCAACAGCACCCTTATGGACAGAGCAGATGTCCGATCAGACCTCTCTTCAGCCTCCTGGGTCTCTGTGAAAGTCGATGCCGTCTCTGAAGCGATATGGCGGAAAGTGGACCGCCCTCTCAAGTCTCTCGACTATGAAGGAATCAAAGAGGGGCTTCTTCTCTTCAGCCGCGAGTTTAACGGAACGCTGGCCACCGAGACCATGCTTGTCAAAGGGGTGAACGACTCATCAGAACTCCTCAGGGAAACAGCCTCGTTTCTGGCTCTTCTTAAGCCCTCCATGAGCTATATCAGTATTCCCACCCGTCCCCCGGCAGAGAAATGGGCTCTTCCCCCTGACGAATCCGTTATCAACGAAGCATACCATATATTCTCGGAAGCGGGCCTTCCCTGTGAATATCTCATCGGCTATGAAGGTGATGCCTTCGCTCATACCGGAGATCTTGCAGAAAATATCCTGAGCATCACCGCGGTCCACCCCATGCGGGAAGAAGCAGTCAAAAAGATGGTCGATGAATCGGCTGGATCCTTCGAAGTGATCGAAGAACTGGTCAAAAAAGAGGAATTGATTCGAACGAATTTTAATAACCACATCTTTTACTTGCGCAAACTGAAACGCTCAACCACGAAGTAATAGCGCATCGATTGTCCAAAAAGAGTTTCCAAAACCTGTCAAACCTATTACAATAGATGAGAGGAAAGAGGTTTTTATGGATGGACTAAAGTTGACGCTCAAACAACACAGTTCTCAGCAGACATGTTTTTCGGTGGGAGATATCACAATCGGCCGCGATTTCGCCCTGATTGCAGGACCTTGCAGTATTGAAAGTGAAGACCAGGCCCTGGCCACAGCCCGGCTGGTCAAAGCCCAGGGAGCCAACCTCTTCAGAGGAGGAGCCTATAAGCCCCGCACGTCCCCCTATTCCTTTCAGGGGCTCGGAGAAGATGCTTTGAAAATCTTAGCCCGTGTCCGCCGTGAGACAGGCCTTCCCGTGGTGACAGAAGTCATGGATCCCCGCCACGTTTCCCGGGTCGCCGAAGTCGCTGATATTATCCAGATCGGCGCCAGAAACATGCAGAATTTCCCCCTTCTTCAGGAAGCCGGGAAATGCCGCCGTCCGGTGCTTCTCAAAAGGGGAAACAACGCCACCCTGGAAGAGCTCCTCTACAGCGCTGAATATATCCTGGCTGAAGGGAATCCCCACATCATCCTATGTGAACGGGGTATCCGCACATTTGAACCCTATACACGCAACACTCTGGATCTCAGTGCCGTCCCGGCCCTGAAAGAGATGACCCACTTGCCCGTTATCGTCGACCCTTCACACGGGACAGGCCGACTCTCTCTGATCCCGCCCATGTGTCTGGCGGCTGTTGCAGCAGGAGCCGTCGGGCTTTTGGTCGAAGTACACTATAAACCCGAAGAAGCGGTGAGCGACAAAGAACAGGCCTTGTCTCCTTCTCTTTTTCAAAAAACCGCCCGGGACATCCTGGATCTCCATCGTTATCTCCATATGTCAAAGAAAGGTCAGTGATTTCATATGTGGCCGGATCTTCTTTTCCCGGACGGTTCGTTGACCCGGCTCTTTTTCAATACTCCCTTATCTGCCCTGGACTCTCTTATCCCTCAGCGTCCTGTGATCT
>ENA-OSEO01006076-OSEO01006076.1-sediment-metagenome-genome-assembly--contig:-NODE-6076-length-11096-cov-10.386060_pt1 | contig 11096 bp, 9 predicted proteins | sample MGYA00237883_ERZ534232 | MGnify/ENA metagenome assembly ERZ534232
AGTTTTATTTTAGAAAGCACCTTACTTTGTAACACAAAGCGGTGCTTTCCTTTTTTATTGTTTATCTGTAAATTCCGTACTTTATCTTTACCCTTTCCATTTTTCTTATGATTTTTTCCCCAAACAAAAACATGATAATAGACGCAGAGCCTGCATGTCCTGCATCGTAAGGAGCTCCTGATATGTAAAGCAGCCTCATGGTCTCAAGACTGATGGGCCTTCCTCCGGGATATCCTGCCGTAGTCACCATAGCGCAGATATTCATGATTCCGCCATAGATAATAAATATAGTAAAGAAGGTAAATATTGTTAAGGTAAAATCATCTACAGGAAGTCTTTTTCTCTGCAGGAGCACCCCCGCTAATAATCCCAACGCCCCAAATACATATAACCGCCATCCAAAAAATGTTTTATCTTCTCCAGGCCATATCAAATAGCATACATAAGCCAGGGCAATAGCAAAAGCAATACACATTACCGGACCTATGATCATCTTGAAATGTCTTGATTTTAGTTTATCAAGATCTACTTTATTAAAGGCCAGGCCCGCCAAAAAGCCCAATAGGCCCCAGCAAAACATCTGCCACGGTGTCCATGGTCCCTGCCCCATATAAAAATTGCAGATAAGTCTTGCAAGGGCGCCAACCAGAAATCCTGCCTCCGGTCCGAAAGAAATTCCTGAAATAATCACCATTGCAGAACCAGCCTGAAATGGAATGGTGATATTAAAGATGAGCTGGGAGACAACCGTTAATGCAGTCATCATTCCTATCATAACAATTTCTCTTGCTTTTGGTTTTCTTTTTTCAAAAATCATAAAAAACGGCATTATGATAAAAAATAGCATCACAAAGCTGACAATCATATAATGCCGCCCTTTTAAAAGAGTAAATCCTAAAAATATAAGCAAAGGCAGCAAAATAAATATCAGAAGTGAGGAGACAATTGTACGCTTCTTTTTCGCTGCTTCATACTGGCTTATGTTAAAACTCTTGCGCATAATCCCGCTACCTCCTCATAAGTAACTGCCTCCGGAAACCACTGTCTCACCAGCCTGTTGGAAATCGTAGTATAAAAATTATTACCTGAGAAAAATTCTTTCGGGCTTCCGGTGGATACGATATCCCCGTCAAAAAACACCACTGTATACAGCTTGCCGTTAAAACACTTCACAAGGCCATTGATGAATATAGAAATGGGCATAGTGATTTAAAAGATGTGGAATGCCCGGCAGTCTGCTCCGCTCCGCAAGACTGCTGCAAAAAATAATTCGTTGTTTTTATGATATTTCTTTATTTATTGGAAAATTTTCAAATGTATGGGCTGCAAAGAGATTATATTGAAGTTGCCGACGGATTATACCGAGGATCAACTTAAGAGAAAAATCGGTACGGTATTAAACATCAGGGATTTTTCTTATCAGATAGATAGCAAGAGCCTGGATGCCAGGAAAAAAGACAATATTCACTGGCTGATCCGGGTGGGTGTTTCGTCGGAAGAACTCAAAGGGATCCCTCATCCCGTCACCCCTTCATTGGAGATACCCTATCAAAAAAGAGAAGAAAACGTACTGGTGGTGGGAAACGGTCCGGCCGGATTTTTTGCGGCTTATGTACTTCAGAAAGCAGGTTTTAAGACAACTGTAATCGAGAGGGGTGCCGAGGCGCCAAAAAGAGAGACCGGGATTAAACGATTTGAAAGGACCGGAGTTTTTGACCCTGTCGGCAACTATGCCTTTGGCGAAGGAGGCGCCGGTACGTTTTCAGACGGCAAGCTCACGTCCAGGTCCAAACACATATCAAAAGAAAAGCGCTTCATAATAGAGAGCTACATCCAAGCCGGCGCTCCTCAAGAGATCGCTTATATGGCGCATCCCCACATTGGAAGCGATCGTCTCAAACGCATTGTTCAGCGATTGCGGGAGGAATATCAAAAGATCGGCGGAAAGGTATATTTTGAAACCCATCTTGAGGATCTGAAGGTTGAAAATGAAAGGGTCGTCAAAGCGGTTACTTCCATGGGCTCACTAGATGCAGATACGCTGATCATTGCTCCCGGGAACGCTTCCTTTGACACATACCGAATGATGAGCAAAAGAGGCGTCTCCCTTCGAATTAAAAATTTCGCCATCGGGAGCCGGGTCGAACATCTTCAGGAGGTCATCAACCTGGCCCAATGGGGCAAGAAGAGATTGCCGGGCGTCAAGGCAGCCGAATACCGGCTTACATACAACTGCAAGGGGAATCTTCCGGTGTTTACCTTCTGTATGTGTCCGGGAGGGACCGTGGTGCCGTCAACGGCTTACAGCCACAGCAATATTGTGAATGGAATGAGTCGCTATTTGAGAAACGGGAAATTCGCCAATTCGGCCTGTGTTGCGGCGGTACATCCTGACAGGCTGCTGCAAAAAAAATCGACGCCGTTGGCGGTGCTCGATTGGTTAGAAGCGCTGGAGCGCCGCTTTTTCGATATTACCGGCAGGTACGAAGCGCCCTACTGCAGCATTAGAGATTTTATCGAAAAGAAAGAAACATCGGGCAGGGTTGAAACCAGTTATCCACTGGGGTTGAAACCTTCGGCTCTGTGGGAATTGCTTCCCGCTGAAGTCGCTGTTTCCATACGTGAGGCGTTGATTAATTTCAGTAAAAAATTGATGGGTTTTGAAAACGGCATCATCATGGGGCTGGAGAGCAAGACCTCTTCACCGATACAGGTTGTCCGTGAGGCGGACGGAAAATGTATCGGTTTTAAAAACCTGTATGTTGTGGGCGAAGGGAGCGGCCACTCCGGCGGTATCATTTCCAGCGCAGCTGACGGGATCAGAATTGCCATGCGTATTGTCGAAGGCAGATAGCCTGGCAAAATCAACGAATATTAAAGTTTGATGGTTTCGTAAAAACTCGATATTGCTCGCTCCGTGACCATTTGGGGGCGTTTCCATCGGTGACGCTAAATTTCAAGAACTCGGCGCAAGCGCCTCAAACAGCTTGAAATTTTTAACGCTTCACCGCTTGAAACGCTGATTCCCCAAATGCTCAAATGTCGCTCACAAAAGACTTTTTACGAGTTTGTCAAGATTGTCTGATCCGGTTTTTCGGGTCAGCATCTCAACGTAGCCGTCAGCCTCAAGGGGTGGATTAACAGAGACAACGCCGACAGAATATCTTTACAGACCATATCCGCCGAAGCCAGGGTTTCAAAGGCGGCCCCTTCTCCTTGAATGATAGCCACACCCAGGGCCGACGCTTTGAGCATCAACCGATCGTTTACGCCATTGCCCATGCTCACGGTTTGCTCACATCCGAGATTATTTACATATTCCAGCTTGGCCGCATCCTGGTGATCCAAAGGTATGACGGCCAGTTTGCACGCGATACCCTCCAGCGCTTTTTTAACACTGCCGAATGTATCGGCGGTGATGACATGGACGGTCAACATGTGTGAAAGCTTGGCCAGACAATCCTTGACACCGTCAATCAAAGCACCGTCAAATGCGATGGTACCGTTGTAATCCAGAACAAGGTGTTCAAGCTGAAGTGTTTTATTCCCGGGGATTTTAATCTCAATCATCATTTCACCTTCATTGCACATGTCTTATAGATATGATGAACTTAGTTCACTTCGCTCACAATTGGAATAATGGAAGATTGGAGTAATGGGTTTAAAGGTATTCTGTCGTTTTTCATAAAAAGGCTTGTTCAGCTCTAAAACCCAATATTCCACTATTCCAGCATTCCTCCATTCCATTATGCAGCGAAAAAACGAAGTGTTTTTTATTGATAATAATATTAACATATTGTAGGATTTTCGAGACATTTCATCATCTTGTATTTTTTTGATGCATATTTGGTGTTGTATATGTTTTAAATGGTGCAGTAAAGGGTGAAAATGATTTATGCTATGCAAGTGGTATCGTCGGGGTTAACGCCATTTAAAACCGAATAGATTCATTGGATCAACAGAAACTCAAGGTATTTTTAGAGTGTTTATGACTTTGAAAAATTCAGATAGAGCAAATCTTCAAACGGGATTGATCGACGGGCATGTTCATTTGAGTGAAATGGACCATCCGGAAAAGGCTGTTGAAAACGCTCTAAAAGCAGGTGTAAAGCGGATGATTGCCGTAGCGATGGATCTGGATTCTTGCCGAAAAACCCTGGCGTTTGCCGAAAGATATCCGGATAACGTACTCCCTGCCATCGGTTATCATCCATGGTCCATCAAGGCGGAAGCTGTGGAAGACACACTCCTCTTTATAACCCAAAACATCCGTCGGTGTGTCGCGTTGGGCGAAGTGGGACTCGATTATAAAGTGAAAGTAAAGAAAAAACTTCAAAAGGCGGTTTTTTCAAAACTGCTGACTCTTGCAGTTCAAGCCAATAAACCGGTGATCATTCATTCCAGGTTTTCATATCAAAGAACCTATGAGATGACAGCAGAAGCAGGCGTTGAAAAGGCTGTTTTTCACTGGTACAGCGGCCCTGTCGATATTCTGGACAAAATCATCGCAAGGGGGTTTTTTGTATCTGCCACGCCGGCCCTGGCTTATAGTTTCCATCATCGGGCGGCAATGGCAAGGGCACCTGTGGATAGGATTTTAATAGAAACCGACGCTCCGGTTCAATATGATGACCGTTTCTCGGAACCGGCCGACCTGCATGAGACCCTGTTCCACTTGTCGAGGATCAAAGAGATACGGGAAGATAACCTGGCAAGGATTGTAACCAAAAATGCGGAAAAGTTTTTTGGATTATGCGATGCGGAATTATTTTAGTGAGTCTTTTCGATCAGGGTATATATCGAACCGCTTCATCCTGTTCCAGATGGTCACCCGTGTAACCCCCAGAATCCGGGCTGCTTCCGACTGATTGCCATTTGTTTTCTTAAGCGTTTCAATAAGTTCTATTCTCTTTAATTCTTCTCTGCTAAACGGCGGTTTCTGGTCTGCTTGTGGTGTTTTTTTCTTATGAATGATGTTTGACGGCAGGTGGTGAGGTTTGATCATTGTTTCCTGACAGGTGACGAAGGCATATTCAAAAGCACCTTTTAATTCTCTCACATTGCCGGGCCACCAGTAATTCACCAACGCGTCCATGGTATCATTGCTGATGCCCTGAATGTTTTTGCCGCTTTTTAGTTGATTTTTTCGAAAAAAGAATTCCGCCAAAAGGGGAATGTCCTCCAGTCTTTTTCTCAAGGGAGGCAGACGGATGGGAATGACATTAATTCTGAAATAAAAATCTTGCCGGATAAGGCCTTCATCCACCAGCTTTGTTAAATTCTTGTTCGTCGCTGAAATAATGCGAACATCAACATGAATGGATTGGCTGTCGCCCACACGCTCTATCACTTTGTCTTCAATCACACGCAATAGTTTGACCTGTGTAGAAAGTGGTAAGTCACCAATTTCATCCAGAAAAATATTGCCGCCATGGGCCTTTTCAAACCGGCCCTCCCTGTTTTTGTATGCACCTGTAAATGCACCTTTCACATGTCCGAAAAGTTCACTTTCAAGGAGAGATTCGGTCAATGCCGCGCAATTGACCTTGACAAAAGCCCCTTTCCTCCGATCGCTAATTTCGTGTATCGCTTGACTCACCAATTCTTTTCCGGTTCCGCTTTCACCATATATGATCACCGGTGCATCCGATTGCGCAGCATTTTCAATCAAATCGAATACCAGGCACATGGGATAAGAAACTCCGATAATTCCATGAAAACCGTCTTTTGATCTGAGCTCCCTGCGGAAAGCTGCAATCTGGTTGTCTTTTTCAATAAGCTCCGTAATATCGGCGATCGTTTCAACCGCCCCGATTATCTTTCCTTTGGCGTCATGAAGAATAGAGGCATTTTTTAACGCATGAAGAAGGGTTCCGTCTTTTTTTACCAGTGTACACCTTCGTCGATCCATACTTCCCGTATCAAACAAGACGCACCACTGGTCTCCTTTTTTTCTGCGGGCCATTTCAAACAGATTACAGTTCAACACATCACACGTTTTTCCGATAAGGTCATCTTTTGAATACCCGGTAATAATCTCAAAGGCTTTATTAACAGAAATGATGCGACCATGCGTATCCACAATCATGACCCCGTCTTGAATCGTGTTTACGACGGTTTTCCAATACCTGTTCAACTCTTCTTCGATCATCAAATTTTCCCTGTTAAAATTTAATAGGTGTTAAATTTGTTTTTTTAGCATTTTAACAGGTTGATGGCAATAGCTATTTCCATGCATTGTTTTCTGAAACCGGCGCAGGTCAAGGGATATCGAAGAAAACATCCATCATTAAATCAACCCATTTTAATGTGGCACTAATTTTGCTGTTAGAATAGACAAAACGTAAAAACAATGAAGGGGTATTCAAGGTTGAAGCGTAAAGCGAATCATTACCTCGATTTCAGGGGATCGATCACAGATATTTCTCTACTGAAGTTGGTACAGAAATTTAGAGAAATGAAGCCGGATGAAGTCTTGGAACTACGTGGAAGCAATTTAGATATTCGCAACGACCTATTCAAGGTTTTACCGGGAGATGCTTATGAGTTGATTTTTTTGGATGTTGTTGAACAAGGGGATTGTTTTTATCGAATTCAATTAAAAAAGAAAAAAATAGGATGAAATGATGCCAGGAGAACCCATTTTAATCAAAGGCAAAAAGGAAAGCATTTTTTTAGACAAGGTAAAAAAACTTCTTCCTGAAGGCGGGAACCTCAATCTCTGTTTGACCTGTGGGGCCTGTTCTTCCGGATGCCCGGCCACCGGCCTGGAGGATATGGATCCTCGAAAGTTTCTAAGAATGGCGGCCCTTGGTATGGACGAAGAAATTTTAAGTACACCCTGGGTATGGATGTGTACCATGTGCCAGCGGTGTATTTATGTCTGTCCCATGCAGATCGACATTCCCCAGCTGGTTTATAATGCCAGGGCGGCCTGGCCCAGGGAAGAGCGGCCGAAGGGTATCCTGGGGTCTTGTGACATGGCATTAAGAAATGACAGTTGCAGTGCCATGGGAACGTCCGAGGAAGACTTCCAGTTTGTGGTCGAAGACGTTCTCGAGGAATACAAGGAGGCGCAGCCGGAGTTTGAGGATATGAAGGCGCCCATCGACAAACAGGGCGCGGAATTCTTTTTGAACCAGAATTCAAGAGAACCGGTGACCGAGCCGGATGAATTGGTTCCCTTGTGGAAGATCCTTCATCTGGCGGGTGTGGACTGGACGTATGGGAGTAAAGGCTGGGCGGCAGAAAATTATTGCATGTTTCTGGCGGACGACCAAGCCTGGGAACACATTACCAGAACTTCGGCCAGACAGGCGGATGACCTGGGCTGTAAAATCTTTCTCAATACCGAGTGAGGTCATGTGACTTTCTCAGTCCGGGCCGGACTGAAAAAATTCAGCATTGACCATAATTTTGAAGTTAAGAACATCTATGAATATTATGCCAAATGGATCCGGGAAGGAAGGCTGAAGGTCAATTCAGACTGGAACAAGGATTTGAAAATCAAGTTTACGGTTCAGGATCCGTGCCAGATCGTACGGAAGAGTTACGGCGATCCAATTGCGGAAGATTTGAGGTTTGTCGTCAAGTCGATCGTGGGGGAAGAAAACTTTATCGATATGATTCCCAACAGGTCGAATAACTACTGCTGCGGCGGCGGCGGTGGTTTTCTGCAGTCGGGTTATACCGATGCGCGTCGGGCGTACGGCAAGCTTAAAACCGACCAGATCCTGGCCACAAAAGCCGATTATTGCATTGCGCCGTGCCACAATTGCCATGCCCAAATTCACGATTTGTCGGATCAGCACGGCCATGCATGGAGTACCGTACACTTGTGGACGTTGATATGCCTTTCCCTGGGGATTCTCGGCCCAAACGAAAGAGAATACCTTGGAGACGATTTGAAGGAGGTTAACGTTTTTCACCCGGAATCGGCCATGTAGGCATTGGTCCGGCGAAGAAAACGGCGTCGTTTTCACTATTTTATAAAACCTGAATTAGGACAAAAGAGGAAGGACACTTATGAGTTTTCGGAAACGATTAACATCAGGTGAATTTGTTGTGCTGGCTGAGATGAATACACCCAAGGGTGTGGATATATCTGAGCTTGTCGGCAATGCCCGCCGAATTAAAGGGCGAGTGGATGCCGTCATTGTCCCGGACATGGAAAACGGCATTATGCGAATGAGTGCACTGGCCGGTGGTGTTCTCATGCACCAGCAGGGAGTAGAATCCATTGTTAATGTCTATTGCCGGGACCGTAACCGGATGGCGCTTCAAGGCGATATTCTTGGCGCCCATGTACTCGGCATTCAGAATCTCGTTGTTGTTCACAGTGAAGAAATAGCCAAAGCTGATCATCGGGACGCAAAACCGGTAGATGACATGGACGAAGTGGAACTTTTGGGCGTTATCCAATCCTTGCAACGAGGGGTAGACATGGCGGGTTTCGACCTGAATGGGAAACCGTCTTTTACGGTGGGCTGCACCATTGCCCCTACAGCCGATGGTGATGACTTTGACAAAGAACTGTCGCTTGCAAAAAGAAAGATTGAGGCGGGAGCCCAGTTTGTAATTACTCCCCCTGTTTATGATTTGAATCGCTTTGCTGCGAAGATGGATGAGTTCAAAACACTGGAGGTGCCGGTTATTCCCACAGTTTTTCTGATTAAATCCGTGGGAATCGCCAGATATATCGCCAACTACGAACCAGGGGCACATATTTCAGAAGATTTGATCAAACGGATTCGAAAAGCGCCGGATACGGAAACAGAATGTCTCAAGATTGCCGGAGAAACCGTTGCCGGCCTGAAAGAAGTCGCCCAGGGGGTTCAGATCGTCACCCTCGGCTGGGAATACCGGCTTCCTGCGATTCTGGATTATGCAGGTATTTGACGGTTGTGTTGTTTTTTTTTAGTTCAATAACCAACGGATCTAAAGCGAAAATAATTATAAACCCATAAAAAACACAAGATAAGGGTACAAATGCAAGATCAAAATACGCTCAAACAAAACAATACGGTGCTCGTCATTGGCGGAGGTGTCGGTGGTATCCGGGCCGCCATGGATCTGGCTGAATCGAAACGGGATGTGGTGTTGATAGACAAATCATATTCAATCGGCGGGTTGATGACCCAACTGGACCGCACCTTTCCCACGAACAATTGCGATTTGTGTACCCTGTCTCCCAATTTGTCCGAAAGCGGCCGCCAGTTGCGTATCGAGCTTCTGGCCATGACCCAGGTCGCCGAAGTCCAAGGGAAGGCGGGTAATTTTAAATTAAAATTAATCACCGAACCTCGATTTATCGATTTGGATAAATGTACGGCATGTGGGGATTGCCTGAACAATTTCCCGGAATGTGTTCGTTTCACGCCGGGATTAGATCATCGAGCGCCCACCTGTATGCGGTATCCTCAGGCAATTCCCCATGCCTTTTCCATTGATATCGAAAAATGTAAAGATATTGATGGGCTGGTGAAAATTTGCAAGGCGGGTGCCATCCTCCCTGAAGACACCCAAAAGGTTCGGGAAGTGGAAGCCGGTGCCATTATACTTGCGCCGGGAGCCGAGGTATTTGACCCCGGCACATCGGACAGTCTGGGTTATGCAGCAAACCCTGATGTTGTGACCAGCCTGGAGTATGAACGCATATTATCCGCATCCGGCCCTACCCGTGGTGAACTCGTTCGCCCTTCAGACGGGAAACAACCCAATAAAATAGCCTGGATTCAGTGTGTGGGATCGCGCAGTCTTCATGAAGGCGCTGCTTCATATTGTTCCAGTGCGTGCTGTATGTTTGCATTGAAGGAGGCCATCGTCACCAAGGAACGCTTTCAAGATTCCATCGAAACTTCCATCTTTTATATGGACATGAGAACTTTCGGTAAAGACTATGAATTGTATTTAAATCGTGCAAAAGACGACTATGGCATTCGCCTGGTGAGAAGTCGTCCCCACAGCGTTTTACATGATCCGGAAACAGCGTCCCTGTCCATTACCTATACCCCCCATGACAGCAATACCAATGTTAGCGAAGCGTTCGACATGGTGGTGCTTTCCACCGGTTTCAAGGTTTCCCGGGACGTGCAGGATCTGGCGGTAAAACTGGGGGTTGAGGTGAATGAACACCATTTTGCAAAAACAGACAGTTTCCGCCCGGTGGCCACCTCCAAACCCGGTATTTATGTCTGTGGGATGTTCGAGAGTCCAAAAGATATCCCCGAAACCATGGTTCAAGCCAGTGCGGCAGCATTTTGTGCTTCAAAAGATTTACCTGTGATCCCTGAAGTTCCGGAAAGCGTTGAAGAATTTCCACCGGAACGCGATGTCAGCCAGGAACCTCGCAGAATCGGCGTGTTTGTCTGTGACTGCGGTTTAAACATCGGCGGTGTGATTGATGCAAAGGGGCTGGCGGATTATGCAGGAACACTTCCGGATGTGACGGTGTCGGAAATGATCGGCCATGGATGCAGCCGGGAATCCCTGAAGCATGTTGAAAACGTTATCATCGAGAAGAATCTGAACCGGGTCGTCATCGGCGGATGTTCTCCGAGAACGCATGAAACCAAATTTCAGGACGCCCTTCGCAGGGCGGGACTTAATAAATACCTCGTTGAAATCGCCAATATTCGGGATCAGGATACGTGGGTCCATTTTGATCAACCGGATGAAGCATTCATTAAAGCCCAGAAACTGATTCGTATGGCGACGATCAGTGTAGCCCTGTCCCGCCCGCTTACAGACAATATTTTCCCGATGAACAAAGATATATTGGTGGTTGGCGGAGGCGTAACCGGGATGAATGCCGCTTTAAACATGGCAGATATGGGGTTCAAGGTGTATCTGACCGAACGGTCCGGCGAATTGGGAGGTGTTGCAAAAAAAATCCATAAGACGATTGAAGGGGATGATGTACAGGTCTATTTGGCGGATCTGATTAACAGAACCACAAAACATGATCGAATCGAAGTCATCACCAATGCTTTTATTGTGGATCACACAGGGATGCCGGGTATGTTCAAAACCGGATTCCAAATTGCACCGCAGATGTTTTACAGACAGATTCAGCACGGTGTGACCATTTTAGCCAC
>ENA-OSEO01006077-OSEO01006077.1-sediment-metagenome-genome-assembly--contig:-NODE-6077-length-11093-cov-3.864198_pt1 | contig 11093 bp, 11 predicted proteins | sample MGYA00237883_ERZ534232 | MGnify/ENA metagenome assembly ERZ534232
GGGCTGATACAATCGCACATGGAACGACAAAAGGTGAGAGCCGAACGAAAGCCCTCACCTTTTTTGCGTGTTCGAACGTTGTTTCCGTGGTTCCCGTTGCGTTAGAACACAGCGCCGATCTGGCTGATGGGCCAATACGAGAACCAGGCTCGACCTACGATGTCGGAAAAATCCACCATCCCGAACGACCGAGAGTCATTACTGAAACCGCGGTTGTCTCCCAGCACGAACACCTGCAAGGGAGGGACCACACGAGGAGCCATCTGTCCCTGTGTGTACTGGTTCAGATAGGGTTCCTCAAGAGCCACTCCGTTCACGTACACACGCCCTGCCTTGATTTCAACCTGTTCACCTGGCAACCCAATGACCCGCTTTATCAGCAACTCGGAGTTGTCATGGTGAAGTTTGAGCACGATGACGTCGCCACGCCGGGGCGGATGCATGTGATATGACAGTTTTTCCACGATCAGGCGTTGATCGCTGTGCAGATTCGGTTCCATACTCTGTCCATAGACTCGCGTTGCTTGTGCCATGAACAAGTTGATCAGCAGGGCGATCATGATGGCCGGGACAGCAGTCTCGAGCACCTCTCTGATGAACCGCAAACCTTTCAGGAAGAATTCCTCACTCCGTATTGGTTGTACTGGATCAGGGTTGGATTCCAGTTCATCCCACCAATCTGACATACTATCTCCTCTTATTGTCGTGAGACCTGCCGCCGCCTTGTGGTTTCGAGTGTGAACCACCCGAACGCCCACCGCCACCCCGTGAAGGCGGCCGATCATTAGCTCTGGCTTCCTCGACGGTCCACCCTTCCAGCACGGCCTGTCGCGACAGCCTGATCTTCTTGCTGAAAGGATCGATGTCGATGACCATCACCATGATCTCATCGCCGACTCGGACGACTTCTTCGACGCTAGGCACGCGATAATCGGCGAGTTGTGAAATGTGCACCAGACCCTCGGTGCCTGGCAGAATCTCTACGAAGGCTCCAAAATCTGTCGTCCGCACGACTTTGCCCGTATAGATTTTACCAATCTCAGCGTTTTCGGTCAAACCTTGAATCATGCTGATCGCTTGCTGTGCGCTAGGCCCATCGATGGCGGCGACATAGACCGAACCGTCATCTTCCACATCGATCTTGACACCCGTCTGTTCGATGATGCTGCGGATTGTCTTGCCGCCCGGGCCGATGAGCGCGCCAATCTTGTCCGGGTCGATGTGAAGCATGGTGATACGCGGGGCATAGGGTGACAAATGATCGCGCGGCGCCGCGATGGCTTCCTGCATTCTGTCCAAAATGAACAAGCGCGCATCGAGTGCCTGGTTCAATGCTTTCTCCAAGATCTCGAAGTTGAGCCCTTTGATCTTGATATCCATCTGCAGGGCGGTAATGCCTTCACGCGTCCCCGCCACTTTGAAGTCCATGTCGCCCAGATGATCTTCCATGCCCTGAATATCCGTCAGAACGACGTAGCGGTTTCCTTCCATCACGAGACCCATTGCGACACCCGCGACGGGCGCGTGGATCGGTACTCCGGCGTCCATCAGGGACAAGGTGCTGCCGCAAACGCTCGCCATCGATGACGAACCGTTCGACGACAGAATCTCCGAGACCAGACGGATCGTATACGGAAATTCGGTGTCGGCTGGAATGACCGGGACCAGAGCACGCTCTGCCAATGAGCCGTGGCCGATTTCCCGTCGCCCGGGTCCGCGCAAGAACTTGGTCTCACCGGTCGAGTAGGGCGGGAAGTTGTAGTGGTGCATGTAACGTTTCGAACTCTCTACGGCCAGGCCGTCTAACATCTGCTCGTCACCAACTGTCCCCAGTGTGGCAATAGTCAGCGCCTGGGTTTCGCCGCGCGTGAACAAACCGGAGCCATGTACTCGCGGCAACAGCCCCACCTCGCACGTGATCGGTCGAATCTCGGTCAGATTTCGGCCATCGGGACGGATGCCGTTCAGAATCTGCTCGCGGACCTGTTTCTTGACGAGTTCCGAGAATGCGCTGCGGATTTCTCTTTCGGCGATGGTGGTATCCTCAGGAGCCACGCCGGATTCGATGCCGAGAACAAGCTCATCCTCCAATGCGTCCAACGCGGTGTAGCGGGCCTCTTTGGTTTCGGCGGCATTGAGTGTATCGACGATACGGCTCCCCACTGCCTGGAACACTTCCTGCCGGACGCTGTCAGAGACTTCGACAACCTGCACTTCAGACTTCGGTTTGCCGACCTCCGCTGCCATCTGCAATTGAGTTTGAATGGATTCCTGCATTGCGGCGTGGCCCTGTTTGAGTGCTTCGATCATCAGCTTCTCCGACACGATCGTCGCACCCGCCTCGACCATCAGAATCGCATCGGCTGTCCCGGCCAGGCGCAGGTCCAAAATGCTCTTCTTCATTTCGGTTACGGTGGGATTGAAGACGAATTCACCATCTATACAGCCGACGCGTACCGCCCCGACTGGGCCCTGGAATGGGATGTTCGAGATCATCAGGGCGGCTGAAGCGCCAAGAATTGAAAGAATGTCCAAATACTGCTCTTGATCGGAGGAGAGTGCGGTGAGAACGATCTGCACATCATTTCGGAAACCTTTAGGGAAGAGGGGGCGAAGTGGACGGTCTGTCAGGCGACAGAGCAGGATGGCCGATTCGGTGGGCCGGCCTTCGCGCTTGAAGAATCCCCCCGGAATCCTTCCGGCCGCATAAAGCCTTTCTTCAAAATCTACGCTGAGCGGGAAGAAATCCACGCCTTCTCTTGGTTTGTCTGCGGCAGTCGCTGTTGCCAATAGCATCGTGTCGCCGGACTTGACGATCACGGCTCCGCCGGCTTGCTGGGCCATTTTCCCAGTGCTCAGTTCGACGACGTTGGAACCGATATGAGTCGTAAATTTGTGTTCCATAGTATGTATTCTAATCTCCTTGTTAAACTTGCGAGAACCGGAAGCCACTGAAGGTCAGGGACTGGAGACCATATCCCAACCACGGTTGAGCTACACTCTCCAATTCCGGACCCAGCGCACCACCGGTGTGTCTCATGCAGTCGATATGTGCAGAATCACCACCTGCTGGTATCTTTTGGCTTAGACCACCTCCTGGAGATGTGGAGTGAAAATAAAACGAGTAGATGAGACCAGTTTGAACGCTTGACTGTCCCACCATACTCGTTCAGTAAGCCACATCATTATATTATACCGCTCGCAGTTCCAGGTCTCCCGTAACTATTTGCGGAGTCCCAACTTCTCGATGACCAATCGATAGCGCGCGACATCCTTGCGATTAAGATAGGCCAAGTGACGACGCCGCTGACCAACCATTTTGAGCAACCCGCGTCGCGAATGGTTGTCATGCTTGTTTATCTTCAAGTGTTCGATCAACTGGTTGATTCTTGTCGTGAGTAACGCAATCTGCACTTCGGGCGATCCCGTGTCCGCATTGTGTGCATGAAACTGTTCAATAATCTGGCTTTTTTCAGCCTTCGATAACGGCACGCTTTGTTCCTCCTTACCTGACCATACCAACTGAGAAATCTGTCTTTCGGTGACACTCTCTTATCTGGCTAAGGATTATAGCACAATTGTCCCGAATTGTAAAATGAAGCCCAGGGAGCAAAATAAACACTCACAACATTGACAAGTTGCCCGTGCTCTGCTATCATTCCAGGTATAGATGGTCGGATAGCTCAGTTGGTTAGAGCGCCTCGCTTACACCGAGGAGGTCACAGGTTCGAGTCCTGTTTCGCCCACTCTCATATTGGCGCGGAGGTGATGTCGATTCGCCTTCGCGTTTTCTTTGCTTTGACAATCGGCTGTAACGTCAATATAATCCACATCGCGAACGGTTATCACCCAGTCTGTCATCGAGGCCAAAAAAAACACGATGAAACGAGAGTATCCGGAGGCACCGATAGCTGCTGTCGGTGTGGTTGTGCTGAAAGGCGCGGATGTGTTACTCATCCGCCGCGGTAAGGAACCTATTCGTGGCCGGTGGAGCCTGCCTGGCGGAGCCGTCGAATTGGGAGAGACGGTCCGGCAGGCTGCAGAACGCGAGATCAGAGAAGAATGCAATGTGGAAATCGAAGCGACGGAAGTGATCGAGGTCCTCGACGCGATTACACAGGACGATGAAGAGCGTGTCCAGTATCACTACACTCTGATCGAACTCCTGGGCAACTACATCAGCGGGCTGCCGGAGGCACACAGCGATGCCTTGGAGGTCCGGTGGTTCCACGAAGATCAATTGGAGGGGTTGGATATTCTTCCAATCTCGGTCAAAGTCATCAGAGCGGGGATCCATCTGCACAAGCGGGTGCAGGCTGGGGAGGAACCTGCCGGGGAAGGCGTATGGAAGAACGGATTCTGGTCGTAGAGGACGAGACCAAGATTGCTCGTTTCCTGCGGCAGGGGCTCACGCTCGAAGGTTATCATGTGGAAGTGGCCTATGATGGCAGCGAAGCGTTGTCCAAGTTACGCGCAGAACCGGCGGACCTGGTGATCCTGGATGTCATGTTGCCCCACATTGATGGCATGGAGGTTTGCCGGCGCTTGCGAAGCTTCAGTACGATTCCTGTGCTGATGTTGACCGCACGTGACGCGGTGCAAGATCGGGTCAAAGGTCTGGACAGTGGGGCGGACGACTATTTGGTGAAGCCGTTTGCGCTCGATGAGCTGCTCGCGCGAATTCGCGCGCTGTTGCGTAGACAACGCGCCGCGCAGGATGAGCCCCAGGTTTTCACATTTGCCGATCTCAAAGCCAATTCGTCTACGCGTCAGGTTTGGCGTGGTAACCGGGAGATTCAATTGACAGCGAAGGAATACGATTTCCTGGAGCTTTTCATGCGGCATCCGCAACAGGTTCTGACGCGCGATCAGATCTACGAACAGATCTGGGGGTACGATTTCGGCGGTGAGTCCAACATCATAGAAGTCTACGTGAGATATCTTCGCGCCAAGCTGGAGGCGGACGGTGAAGCCCGGTTGATCCATACCGTTCGTGGAGTCGGTTACAGCCTTCGGGAAGAATAGCACGGGCGCGGACGCCCGCTCCGTACGACATTCCTGGTAAGGAGCAATCCGGTGTCGATTCGTCTCAGATTGACCGTTTGGTATGTAGGGGTGTTGGCTGTCCTGCTCATCGCGTTCGATTTGCTGGTCTATTCCGTGTTAGGCGTTGGCCTGCAGGCGGAAGCCCAACGTACCATCCAGGGCCGGACGCAGGTCGTGGCGACTTACATCCGCGAAAAGAATGATCCCTTGTTTTTGCTCGTGTCCGGTTTGGTTAAACTTCCTCCGATCGATGTGTTTTCCTCTCCTGGTGTCTATGTGCAGATTGTGTGGTCGGACGGAACCATTGTCAGTCGTTCGGACAATCTGGGCGACCAGCAATTGCCGGTCAACGAAGCGAACCTGAACCGCGTGCTTCGAGGCGATATCGCACAGGAGACCACCCTGGTTGGGACCTCACGATTGCTGCTTCACAGTGAACCGCTCGAGATCGGTGGGCAAATCGTCGGTGTTATTCAGGTGGGGCAGTCACTGCAGGAAATGGATCAGACCCTTCGTTTCACCGCTTATCTGTTGACCATCAGCTCGCTGATTACGGTTGGTATTGCCGCCGTCATTGGCTACTTGCTGGCCCGTGGTGCGCTCCATCCGGTCGACGAGATGACTCGATCTGCGCTGGAGATCTCGAGGACCAGCAACCTGCAGCAGCGCCTGGAAGTAACCGGGCAGGACGAATTGGGGCGGCTGGCTGCAACCTTCAATGAACTGCTGGACCGTTTGGAGGTGCTGTTCAAAACCCAGGAACGTTTTGTTGCGGATGTTTCTCACGAGTTGCGCACCCCGCTGACTGCTATCCAGGGCAACATCGACCTGCTGAAAAAATGGGCGGGGCAGAATGAGGAAATCCGCAAGGAGGCGCTGGAAATCATTCAGGAGGAGACCGCGCGGATGGCTCGCTTGGCAGCGGATCTGTTGTTGCTGGCGCAGGCTGATGCGGGAATCCAACTGCAACTCAAACCGGTCGAGCTGGACACGCTTCTGCTCGAGGTCTACCGGCATGGGCGCATGATGGCTGATGGGCGCGAGATCAAATTGGGACATGAAGATCAAGCGACTGTACTGGGTGATTCCGACCGTCTCAAACAACTCCTGTTGAATCTGGTGGACAACGCCGTGACCTATACTCCCCCGGGGGGCGAAATTGTCTTGATGCTCTATCGCGAGCCGGAATGGACCCGTGTCTTAGTCAAGGACAATGGCATCGGAATTCCAGCCGAAGACCTACCGCACATTTTCGATCGGTTTTACCGGGGTGACCGTGCGCGCTCGGATCGGAAGGTCGGGACCGGATTAGGCCTGTCGATTGCGCGTTGGGTAGCGGAAGCTCATGGAGGCAATTTGACGGTAGAAAGCGCGGAAGGTAGGGGGACCACGTTCACCTTATGGCTCCGGACATACGAAGGGAAATAATCAGAACAACAAAGGACGGTCTACTGCTCGGAGAATTCGCCAGATAGACCGTCCTCGCCAATCGCCTCATGATGAGGCAAGCAATTCTTATGCTGTTTTGGCTCCGAGGAAGCAACGAACCACCAACACCGGGGTCGTCTTGGCTTCTTTCAGAACACGCTCAGTGACACTGCCGAATGCGAGTCGGGCAAGCCCAGTCCGACCGTGGGTGGACATAACCAGCAGGGCGTGCTTGTCGGTCTCGACGTATTCGACGATTTTTTCTGCGACCTCGCCCCACAGCACCTCTGTCTCCGTCTCGACCCCTTCGCTTCTGATCGCTTCCGCGAATTCATTCATATATCGACGGGCTTCTGCTGCCCAATCAGATTCGACCGCTTCATCCCTGACTTCAGGGTAGGGCACGATCTGCAGTAGCACGAGCTTGACGCCCAACCCCTTGGCCAATGCTTGCGCATGAGCCAACGCACATTCGGCCTGTGAGGAACCATCCAGTGTCACGACAATCTTGCTGTACATGTTAGAGTCTCCTCCCTTGTTCTCTGCGCAGGTGCGAACCTGCTCAATCCAATTGATCGGCTATTCTCCTGAGCCCTTCGGGGTCCAGGATTATGACATTTTTACGGCCCGGTTTGACCAGTCCTCTACGCCTGAATTCTCTAAATGCCTGGCTCACTGTCTCCCGGTAAGTACCCAACATATCTGCCAGGTCCTGATGCGTCACGCCAGCCACTGTTCCGCTGGTCTGATCCATCATCTGCAGAAGCAGTGTCGCCAGCTGAGCAGGCACCTTCTTGTAAGCGAGCGATTCCAACCGCGCCTCGACTTCGACCAGCCGCTGGCTCAGCCCGGCGAGGAGGCTCAAACTCAAGCCGGCGTTCCGCGAGAAGATCTCTTTGGCGCTGCGGTCGGCAATGATCCACACTGACGAGGGTTCGCTGGCTTCAGCGTATGTCTCGGATTCCAGGCTTCCCAACAGGCTTGCCTGACCGAAAGCCGCTCCCGGTTGCAGAGTGGCAACAGTGAATCGCCGCCCGTCTGCACCGAGTCGATACAAGCGGACTTCCCCCTCGATCAACAGGTAAACGGCCTCACTGTCGGATAGCGGGGTATAGATCAACTCGCCTGGTTGATATGTCTCCCGGCGCAAGTCATCTCCGTACACATCTCGCTTACGGTCCAGATTGGCCGAGATGTCTGGGAGCTCAAGATGATTGTAAGACATCGTTCGCGTATCCTTGTCGATTCCACTACGTCAAAAGGACATTACAGACAATCCAGAATCTGTCGCACGTAATCCTCTGACCTCGTTCATCTATATTATACACCAGTTTGGAAAAGAATTCTACTCTATTCATGCGTGATTCATTAGAGATATGTTAGACTTTGCTAATCCACTACCGCTAAGTGCTGCTCTCTGCCTGGCAGAGACATTGCCTGTCGCCATGATAAATACAGCAAGGCACGACCGCATTTCGCGGTCGTGCCTTGCTCCATGTCTCGCCTGGGGCGAGCCGTATCGAATTCTGTGCCACTCAATCGCGAGATTGTCTAACCTTTCAGGATGCAGATGGCACCCGGGCGCTTGATGCGTAAAGCTATCGTCTCGAGTAGCCGGAACGTGTGATCCATGCCCTCGGGACCCAGGTAGGCTGTTACCAGATCCTGCCCGATAGCCAGATCCAGGTTTTCCTGTCCGGTTGAGACGACGATGGCCTCATTCTCTTTCAAAACGGGGCTCTGGAAAATGCCGCCTGTGGCGATCTGCTCCACCAGCTTGAGTTCAAGCTGCGCTCCCTGTCCGTGCACGGGCCGCAACAACTTCGTGTAGGTGACTGGGTTGGTGATCAACGTGAAGGGGCCCAGATAGCCCGCGCCCATCAATGTACCGACTGCTCCTGCAACCGCAGTGATTCCGGAATTCGGTTCGTTCCAGTTGCCCATTGGAGCGGTCGATTGCCCTTTGACGGTCAACAGACCTTCTACTGCTGCGGAGCCACGGAAGATGATCTCGTCTTCTTCCTGTGCCGCTTTCACCGCGGCGAGCACTGCCGGACCGGTGTCAAATTTGAGTCCCGTTTGTTCTCCAGTGACCAGATCTTGTGCCAGGAGCTTGAAATCTTTCTGAATCGGGGTCATGGGCACGATTTTTCGCTTGCTGGGGTCGACTGCGACGACATCGGCTGACTTGTCGAGACGATCCACCGTCACGAACTGGGTTCCGTAGCCCAACACGCCCATCAGGTGAATGAAACGCCGCCCGACCAGGAGCCTCTTGGCCACTTCAACTACCGTATTATCGATACGGTCCCAATCTGCTTTCGAAAGAGGAGCATCCTCGCGCAACAAATACTCGTCCATATCTACCTCCCTTATCTTTGCTAGGAATGTGTTTATTCAGAGCCGAATAGATCGCTCGATCATCATTTCTCAATCAGACTGCCGATGCTTGGGATGCCGGGCTGGGAGTCATTGGTACCGGCCGGTTTCGCATCCGGTGTGGTTCCTGCTGGCTCATTGCTTTCGATCTCCTCAAGCATTTCTGAGAACAACTGGTCGTGGTAGATCTCGTGGTCGCGAATGCGGCTCAGGAGTTTTTTGATACCCTCGTCGCTGACCTCTTTGAGCTGCGCGTCGTAATCCATCGTGACCGCACGCTCTGCCGCGATGTCCGCTTTCAACATCTCTACGGTGTCTTCGGACAGATCGACCTCGGTGTGTTCCATATCAGCATCAGCGCCCATGCCCATCACTTCTTCGGACAGCCAGCCCATGTGTTGCATTTCATTCACCGCCTGCCAGTGCAGTTCCTCACCGACTTCGCGGTTGGGGGTCATAAAGGCATGATACAGATACTGGAGAACCACGGTGTATTCGTGACGGACCCCCTGGTTTAGGATGTCTACCGTCTTCTGGTCCGGAGCAGGCTGCTCGACCGGAATCCCATCGCCGCCGGGCATTTCGGCTTTGGCTTTGTCCACGAAATGGGTGAAATCGCCCTGATGAGATTCTTCATCAGACACGATACGTTCCAGCACACGGACGATCTTAGGGTTGTCGATCACGGCAATGTGTTTGCGGTAAAGATCGATCGCCTCCTGTTCCAACAGGACATCGCGGTGCATCCATTCTGCGACTTCGTTGCCTCCCAGGTCCACGTTACCTCGCGCGATGGTGGGCTTCCCGCCCAATTCGACAATCAGGTCGGACAACCAGTCGAAGTGGTACATTTCCTCGCGGGCGATGGCTTCGATCTCGCTTGCCAGCTCCCCCTCTCCCATTGCATACGCGTGGCGCAAGTACTGAATTATGGCGGCATGTTCGCCTTTCAGGTCCTCGTTTAACATCGCAATGATTTGTTCGTTTGTCGGCTGCGCCATTTGTGCCTCCTTTCTATCGATTCAGCCGGCGGCATGACCATTCGCCGGCACGGTTTTGGACGGGCTACTGCTTCTCCAACACCGAGATGATCGCAGGTAACCACACCGGCAGGTCAGCCGGTGTGCGGGACGTGACCAGGTTTTTATCGATGACCACAGGCTCGTCGATGTAGTTCGCTCCGGCGTTTTTCACATCATCTTTGATTGCAGGGACGCACGTCGCCTTTTTGCCACGCAGCACATCGGCTGATACCAGTACCCAGGCACCGTGGCAGATGGAGGCAACCATCTTCCCCTGCGCGAACGTAGTCTTGACCAGGTTGAGTACGGCGGGATAGCGTCTCAGCCGGTCCGGCCCAAAGCCACCAGGTACGATAATGCCATCGATATCGTCAGCAGATACTTCACTTGCCTCAGTGTCTACCTCCGCCTGGTAGCCGTGCTTGCTCGCGTAAACGGATGCGGAGCCGGTACCCACTTTGAGCACTTCCGCGCCTTCTTCGAGCATACGGTAGTAGGGGACCCACATCTCAAGCACATCGTAGAGATCTTCCACAAAGATTACAATCTTCTTCCCTTTCAAACGCATTGTTCAGTCTCCTCTTCTTGAATCGGTGACTCTGCCAGCGCACCGGTACGCATGCACTGGCAGGTCTTACTCAGTTGATATGTAGTAACTCCTCTACAGGAACTTCCAGGGGTGTCTCTTGACGAATCAAGCTGGCGATTCGGGGCATCTCTTTGGGAAATCCCAGCAATATCGCTCCCACCAGCTTGTTGTCTTTGACGACCAGCTTTTTGTATCGACCTTGCGCTGGGTCGGAGGCCCGGAATTCCTGGTAACTTTCGTCAGGAGGGTTGATCACCCCTACAGAAGTGAGATCTATCCCCGCAACTTTCAGCGTGTTTGAGGGGATCGTTCCAGCATATCTCACGTCGGTTTGGCCACCCAGGTTTGCGCCGGCGACGCGGGCTTGTTCGATAGCTGCCGGAATAATGCCGTAACAGCGTCCGTGAAACTCGCAGACATCGCCAGCTGCGTAAATGTCCGGTGCGGAGGTTTGCATGTGTTCGTTAACGACCACTCCGCGGTTGACCTGCAACCCTGCGTTTACCGCAAGTGCAGTGTCGCAACGCATCCCGGCTGATATGAGGATAAGTTCGCCGGAGATACGTTGTTTGTCCTTGAGGAACACACCGGTTGCCCGGTCTTCCCCGTCGATTTCCTGGCAGATCGCC
>ENA-OSEO01006078-OSEO01006078.1-sediment-metagenome-genome-assembly--contig:-NODE-6078-length-11092-cov-4.247027_pt1 | contig 11092 bp, 10 predicted proteins | sample MGYA00237883_ERZ534232 | MGnify/ENA metagenome assembly ERZ534232
CCGAATGACGCGGTTGTGGAGTTGCGGCTGTGGTCCGACGCCGCCGATCAGCATCTTCTGCAAAGCCGGGAACGGCAACTGCCGGCGGGCAAGTACAAAGCCATCTATGCCGTCGTCCGCAAGACGGATGCGTCGGGAGGCGTCTGCACGATTTCCTCCAGCCTTTCTTCCGCCTTCACCCATCTGGGCGCGCTCGAGTACTTCACGATCCAGCCGGGAGAGACGACGACGATTCGCATCGGACCGCCGTTCGTCGTGAAGGCGGATGTGCAAAAACAGGCCTCGGGGACGGTATCGATCGGCGCGCTTCTCCTCGGCTGCGCGGGCGAGCGGTACGATGCCCCCAGACGCACGTTCTTCAAAATCGTGGATGAGAAAGGAAATGTCATGGCCGGCGACCGGTTCGAGTATGGCTGAAGTGGTCCCTGCCGGTACTCGTGGCGAGTGCCAGAAGGGTTCCAGGGCAAGTTCCAGGTGCAGATCGAGATGGACCTGGGGCCCTGGGGCGTCCATTCGGAAAGGAGCTGGCACTCCATCGAGTAGCAGGATCGCGGTCCACGCGTGTACCGGCGGGCATCAGAGACGACTCTGACCCGCCTTCTTTGTTGGTTGGAGAGAACTACGGTTCGGGGAAAGGACAGCAAATGGGAAGAGCGACTGTGCTGAAAGCGGTGGGGGCGAGTGTGATGCTGCTGTGGGGGGCGGTGGTTGTCACGGCGACAGAGATGGTGGAGACTGCGGCGCCGTCGGCGCCAAAGACCGAGGGTTTGGATCCGTGGGTCGGCAAGTATCCGATGAGCTTTTTCACGAGAACGCGCAGTGCCGCGCTGGTGGGCAAGGGGCGATTCTCCGCGTCCCTGAATTTCCAGTACTTCGATTGGGAGCAGGTCCGCGGTGCGGACGGCGACTACCGCGACCGTCCCTCCGGGCAGGAGAAGGAGAGGCTGGTCACGACCCTGTGCATGAAGTACGGCTGGGCCGAGAACCACCACCTCGCAGTGGGTGTTCCCTACTGGTTCAACGACTTCGACATCCCGGGCAAGGAGAACGACCACGACGGATTCGCGAACCTGTACGTGTTCGAGAAATGGCGGGCCCTCAAGGAGACGAACACAAGGCCCGCGGTCGCGTTCGATCTGTGGTACTACTTCGGCACGGGCGACAGCGACAAGAAGCTCGGCATCGACGACAGCTCGGTCAAGTTCACCACGGAGGTCTCCAAGGCCTGGAAGGATTTCTCGCTGCACGTCAACCCAGGCTACACATGGGGCTGCAAGGATGCGCCGGACATCGGGGAATTCAACGCGGCCCTTCTGACCAAGCCCTTCAAGACGCTCTGGCCCGCGCTGGAGTACAACTACTTCGACAAGAAGAACCTCGACGACGTGAAGCAGGAGGGCCACAGCCACGACCTCGTTCCCGGCCTGATCTGGAAGATCGGCAAGGAGTCGTCGTTCAAGCTGGGCATACCGATCAATCTCGATTCCACGTTCACGGACCGGGACCGCCTCGGCATCCTGATCAAGCTGTTCCACCGGTGGTAGGATGGGACGATCCATAGAGACCGTTGGTCCCATCAGAATCCGAAAGGAGCTTCCTATGAAAAGGCTCATTCTTGTGTGGGTCACCGCTGCGGCGGTGGTGCTTGTGCTGTCCGGGTGCGGGCCAAGAGAGGAGGGAGCGGCCGCCGAACCCGTGACGATCAAGGTCGGGCACGTCGGCCACGATCATCATATCGCGTTGTATGTTGCCCTGGATCGCGCAGGCGACTATCGCGCCAGGACGGGCATCGACGTGAACGCGGTCGAGGATCGCAAGTTCTACCGCCTCTCGGACGGGAACAAGCGGATTGCGGAGGTCGAGATCGTGAAGGTGGGCGGCGGTTCCGAGATGCCCACCGCCCTGGCGCAAGGTGTGATCGACGTGGGCTTCGGCGGCGTGGCCCCGGTGCTGGCGGCCATCGACAGCGGCGCCCCGATCAGACTGATCGCTCCGCTGCACTACAAGGGCGACATGTTCGTGGTCCGACCGGACTTCCCGGCCCGGACCTGGGCCGAGTTCGTCGCCGCCGCGAAGACCGCGGACCAGCCCCTCCGCATTGGCTATAAGGACCCCGTCGCTTGTGCCAAGGTCATCTTTGAAGAGGCCCTCCGGCACGAGGGCATCCCCTTCGGGGGCGATCCGTCGCAGGAGGGAATCAAGGTGCACATGGTGGACGTCAAAGGCGGTGGCAAGCTGAATGTCGCGCTGGCGGGAGGGCTGGTCGATGGCTACGCCGGCAACAATCCCTTCCCCGCGATTGCTGTGGACAAGGGCCTGGGACGGATCGTCTGCGACCTGGAGAATCTGCCGCCGGGGAGCTTCCGCGACCATCCGTGCTGCTGCATCGCGGCCCGGGCCGATGTCATCGAGCAGAAACCCCAGGCCGTGATCGATCTGCTCACGCTGTTCCTGGAAGCCAATCGCACAATTGCCAGCGACCTCGACAAGACGGTGACCGCGGCGGTGCGCTGGATCGGTACCAGCGAAGCGGTCGAGCGAATGAGCATTCCCACGAGCGGCTACTCCATGGAGGCTTCCTCCGAATGGTACGATGCCATGCGCCAGTGGGCGACGGTGATGAATGGTCTGGGTGTATTTCGTGACAAGTTGAAGGATAGAGACCCAAAGGAGGTGGCACAGCTTGCCTATGATTTCTCACTCCTTGAGAAGGCAAAGCAAAGAGCGGCCCGGCAGTAGGGTTTCCAGGAGTCCGGCAACGCGCGTCACGTCGCTGTTGGGCTCGATTGCGCCGCTGCTGGTGCTGCTGGTAGTCTGGGAGGTTGCCGCGGTTCGGATGGACCGGCCTTGGCTCTTCCCGCCCGTGACGCGGGTCCTGGAACAGCTCGCCCACCCGGTGCGGGAGCACTACGCCTCGGGTTCGCTCTTGAGCAACACCCTGATCAGCCTGCTCCGCGTGTTGATCGGGTTCTCGCTGGCGGCGACTGTTGGCGTTGTGGCCGGCGTGCTCATGGGGTCCGTCGGGTGGCTGCGCCGGCCGATCGAGCCGATCCTGGAGATCCTGCGCCCGCTGTGCCCCATCGCGTGGCTGCCGTTCGCCATCGCGGTCTTCAAGCTCAAGACGCTGCCGCAGTTGTTCGGGTTCACGTACACGCGCACCGTATGGGACCAGATCCAGCTCGGGATGGTCTTCGTGATCTTCGTCGGGGGGTTCTTCCCGGTCCTCACGAATACGCTCGACGGCGTCACGGCCGTCCGGCGCACCTATGTGCTCCTGGCCCGCACGCTGGGCGCCTCCCGGCGCCAGGTCTTCGTGCACGTGTATCTGCCCGCGGCCATGCCCATGATCCTCACGGGTCTGCGGCAGGGCCTGGGCCTGTGTTGGTTCGTCATCATCGCCGCCGAGATGATGATCGGCAGCGACAGCGGCATCGGCTACCTGCTGATGTACGCCTCCGACAACGCCGCGATGGATCTCGTCGTCGCGGCCATGTTCATCATCGGAGGCGTCGGGGCGCTGCTGAACCATGCCATGCGAAGGGTAATGCAACACTTCGTGAGCTGGAAGGGAAAGGAGGTGTGATTCGTGTCCACCCATGCGGCGCTTCACAGCACGAACGTGCCTGTCCTCGAACTGCAGGGGATCGGCAAGCGGTTTCAGTCCGAGTCCGGGGCCGCGATTCCCGCCCTCCGCAAGGTTGACCTGGCGATCCACCGCGGAGAGTTCGTGACGCTCCTCGGCGCAACCGGGTGCGGCAAGACCACGCTGTTGAACATCATTGCCGGGATTGTCGAGCCTGACGAGGGGCATCGGCACGTGAGCGACGACGTGAGAGTCGGTCGGAACGTCGCGTACGTCTTTCAGCACTACACCCTCTTCCCCTGGCGAACGACCTTGGCGAACGTGGCGTTTGGCCTCCAGATGCGCGGCGTCGCCCGGCGGCAGAGACGGGATTTCGCCTCCGCGCTGCTGGCCAAGGTGGGCCTGGCGGGATTCGAGCACGCCCGTCCTCACGAGCTGTCCGGCGGCATGAGGCAGCGGGCGGCCATCGCCCAGGCGCTGGCCATCGAGCCGGCGCTGCTGCTGATGGACGAGCCCTTCGGCGCGGTGGATGACGCCACGCGGGCAGAGTTGCAGCAGATGCTGATCGAGCTCTGGCTGGACCGGCGCATGACGATCCTGTTCGTGACGCACAACCTCGATGAAGCCATCGTTCTGGGCGGCCGGATCGTGGTCATCGGCGAGCGCCCAGGTCGCGTGGTGCGCCAGTTCGACGTCGATCTGCCCCGGCCCCGCAACAGAAACGTGGCGGGATTCACGCACTTGTTCCTTCAGGTTCGACAGTCCGTCTCCGGGCAGATGGATTGATGGTTTCGCGTGCGATTGTGGGATCGAAACGAAAGATGATTGGAAAGGAGCCGCGCGGGATCAAAGGATACGATGGCAAGACAGTCGTCTGTGGGAGAAGTCCAATACGAGACAAGGAATGGCAGGTGGGAGCATACAGTATGAGAAAGCACGGCATGGTTTGCACTGTGATGGTCGCAACAATGGAGGTCCTGTTCTTGGCGAGGGCGCTGGAGGGCGCGCCGCCGCTGCCGACGCATCAGGTGGAGGGCAACAGCGGCGTGTTCATCACGCCGACGGCGTACTTCGCGAATCCGGCCGGGGAGGGCAAAGTCTTCGGCCTGCCCACCCTTTCGGGCACCTACGCCTACATCGGCGAAAAGGATTTCGAGGCGTTCGTCATCACGGAGAACCTCTGGGGCCGAATCGAGCTGGGCTACGGGCTCGAACGGATCGGTCTGGGCGAATGGCCCGGCCTGGTGCGGGACGCCACGGGTCTGCGCGTGGACGATGACGCGCTGTTGCACAACTTCAACGTCCGCGTGCTGGCGATTGAGGAGGGCGGATTGGGCAGCGCCTGGGTGCCGGCGGTCAGCGTCGGGGCGCACTTCAAGTACCAGCAGGACTTCGACGACATCAATGAACAACTCGCCGGGACCTGCGACCAGCTCGGGTCCGACCACGACACGGGCATCGAATTCACCCTCACGGCGACCAAGACATTCACCAAGCTGCTGCCGATGCCGTTGATCGTCTCGGCGGGTCTGCGCAATGGGGACGCCGTCCACACCGGTCTGCTCGGCTTCGCGGGCGAACGACGGACCACCTGCGAGGGCAGCCTGATCTATTTCCTGACGAGCAAGCTCCTGATCGCGACCGAGTACCGCCAGAAGCCCAATTTGATTGATCAGTGCATGGCGGGCGGCATTCATCTGGTCAAGGCGGAGAATGACTGGTGGGATGTCTGTCTGGGGTATATCGTCGACGATCACATCACCGTGGCGGGCGGATACGCCAATTTCGGCAACATCCTGAACGACCGCGAGGACAACGTGTGGGCCATCCAGGTCAAGTACGAATTCTAAGGGAGATCGAGTATGAAGAGTGTACAGGGCATCGGTTTGCAGGAAGTGCAGGCGGTCTACAGTGGGCCGGAAGGCCGGTTGTGGGAGCTGATCATGGGCGAGCAGATCCATATCGGAGGCCTTGCGTCCTCGATGGATCTGGCGGAGCAGGCGCGCATCCAGGCCGGCATGAAAGGCGTCGATCTGTGCTGCTGCAGCGGCGCGGGGATGCGGTTCCTCGTTCGCTTCCGCAACGCCGCCCGCATGCACGGCGTGGACGCCACCGAAACGGTGGTCGAGCTGGGCCGGCAGCGCTGCCGGCAGGCGGGTCTGGCCGACCGGATCGAGTTCACGCTGGCCGACGTCTGCAGCAGCAGGCTGCAGGGCAATACCGCGGATTTCGTCTGGGGCGAGGACGCCTGGTGCTACGTGGTGGACAAGGACAGGCTGATCGCGGAGGCGGCGCGGATCGTCAGGCCGGGCGGGATCATCGCGTTCACCGACTGGGTCGAAGGCGACGGCCTGTCGCAGGCGGAGGCCGAGCGGTTCCTGCGATTCATGAAGTTCGCGAACATCCAGAGCCTCGGCGGCTACCGCGACCTGTTGACCGCCCACGGTTGCGAGGTGATCGCGGCGAAGGATACCGGCCGGTTCGCGCCCTACATGGACCTGTATCTGAACATGCTCGGCATGCAGTTGACGTACGATGCTCTGCAGCTTATAGGTTTCGACCAGAACATGATGCAGGCCATGGCGGCGGAGATGGCGTTCATTCAGCAGTTGGCCCACGCCGGCAAGATCGCCCAGGGTTTGTTCGTCGCGCGGAAGAAAGGCTGACGGGAAGAGAGGAAAGCATGGCAAAGTGCTACGATGACCGCGATGTGAAGATCGATCCGACCGATCCGTGTCACCCGCCGCAGGTGTCGTGCGGATCGAAGGCCGCATCGATGCCTCAGGCGGCGGACTGTCCGCTGGCCTGGTTCGAGCGGATGATCCCGAACTGCCTGGAATATGCCCGGGACGCCAAGGCCAAGGGCAAGCGGATCGTCGGGATCATGTGCGAATACACGCCGCGGGAATTGATCATGGCGGCCGATGCAGTGCCGGTCTGTTTGTGCGGCGGCTCGGCCGAGACCATCGGTCCGGCCGAGGAGCATCTGCCGGCCAACCTGTGCCCGCTGATCAAATCCACGTATGGCTACCACGTCCAGAAGGCGAACCCCTTCCTGGAGATGGCGGACCTGGTGGTCGCGGAGACGACCTGCGACGGCAAGAAGAAGATGTACGAGCTGATGGCCCAGACCCGTCCGATGTACGTACTGGAGCTGCCGCAGAAGCCGGACGATGAAGACGCGCTGGCCCACTGGGTCAGCGAACTGCGCAAGCTCAAGGCCCGGCTCGAAGAAGCGTTCGTGGTCACCATCACCGACGAGAAGATCCGCCAGGCGATCCGGACGATGAACCGCGAGCGGTCGCTCCGGCGGCAGTTGGCGGACCTGATGAAGGCAGACCATCCACCCCTGACCGGCCGGCAGTTGCTCCAGTACAAGAGCAGCATCTCGGGGATCTGGGCCGACTTCGCACAATACGAACGCGCGTTGGCATTGTACGGAGCAGAGCAAGACGCTGGTGGTTCGCTTCGTAGGGCGAGCGTCCCCGCTCGCCTTGAGGAGTCGTGCGAGGACGCACAACCTACGAAGAGAGTCCGCGTTCTGATGACAGGGGTTCCGATGGCACATGGGGCCGAGCGCGTGATGGAGATCATCGAGTCGCACGGCGGGCTTGTGGTCTGCACGGACAATTGCACGGGACTCAAGCCGATTCTCGACGACGTGGACGAGGCGGCGGCCGATCCGATTGTCGCGCTGGCGGAGAAGTATTTCCGCCTGCCGTGCTCGGTGATGACAAAGAACCATCGCCGGCTCGATGTCCTGCGGGACCTGGCGAAGGAGTACCGGGCCCAGTGTGTGATCGACCTGATCTGGCAGGCGTGCCTGACGTATGATGTCGAATCGTACTTCGTGAAGCGATTGGCGGAACGGGAGCTGGGCCTGCCCTATTTGCGGATTGAAACGGATTACTCGCCCTCGGATTCCGCCAGGATCGCCCTGCGGGTCGAGGCACTGTTTGAAACAGTCCAGCAGAGAGCGTGCGGGCAGGCATGACAGAATCGATCAAAACCATCGTGTATACGTGTCCGTACGTGCCGCCGGAGTGGATCGTGGCGCACGGCTTTCAGCCGCGACGACTGATCCCGCTGCCGCTCGAAGGGGCGTCGACGATTCCCCGGCTGGAAGGTTTGTGCCCCTACGCTCGGGCCTTTGGCAACGATGCCGCTGCGTGCGGGGATGTTGCCGGCATCGTTCTGACGACGATGTGCGACCAGATGCGCCGGCTTCTCGATCTGCTGGTCCGCAGGGTGGATGTGCCGGTCTTCCTGCTGAACGTACCGAGCACCTGGCAAACGCCGGCCGCCCAGCGCTTGTACCGGGAGGAGTTGAAACGACTGGGCCGGTTCCTCGTGCGCCTTGGCGGCCATAGACTGGAGGGACAAGAGCTCGAGAATACCATGTACCAATATGAGGTCATGCGGGAATTGTCCGAGATATTCCCCGAACGGTCCTCATGCCAGACGCTTTCTGAGTCTGTCGTCGCTCCCTCTATGCTCGGTCTTCGTACCACGCGGCCCCTGTCCGGTTCGAGGAGCATTCCCGGTGTACCGATAGGGGTCATCGGCGGTCCTCTCATGCAGCGCGATCGAGTGCTGTTCGACGTGATCCGAGACTGCGGCGCGTGCATTGGCTTCGATGGCACCGAGACGGGAGGTCGGGGAAAGTGTCATCTCGATCTCCACTACGTTCGCAAAGACTATTGGAGAGAACTGATGGAGGCTTACTTCCGGATCCCCGATCCCGCGCGACGACCGAACAGCGAGTTCTATCAGTGGCTCCGGAAAGAACTGAAGGGTAGCGCTGTACGCGGCCTGGTGCTGCATCATTATGTGTGGTGCGACAAATGGCACGCGGAATTCGCGCGAATGAAAGAATGGATCAAGCTGCCCATGCTCCGCCTGGACAGCGAAGGGGAGGGCGAGTTGGACAGCCCGAGGGTCCGTAATCGGATTAGCGCGTTTGTGGAGACACTGCGGTGAGCGAGACGCCCCGGCAAATCACGTTGCAGCAGTGGGATCGCGAGTACGACCGCCTTCGAGCGGCGGGGCTGAGCGAGCCCGTCTACGGCGGTCCGCTCGGGCGGCACGTAGCCGACGGCGACACCCGGCTGCTGAAGCTCCGCTATGACAACTCCCCCGCGGCACTGCGACTGTGGAACTTCCTCCTGACCGAGGAGGATCGACTGCGAGCCGCCCGCGCCGGCGGCAAGAAGCTCGTCGGCACGATGAAGGACCTGGGGACCGTGCCCGTGATGGCGTACAGCCTCGACAATCTCGTGGCCTTCTATCCCGATGGCGCATGGTGGATTCCCTGCGTGATGGAACTGAACGCTGGACTGCTCCAAATCGCGGACTCGCTGGGCATCGACGAATCGTTCTGCCCGGTCCGCGCGATGCTCGGGGCTTTCGTCACCGAGGCGCACTTCCCCCTCCCCGATCTGCTGACGTGCAGTGTCGGCGCGACCTGCGACGATTTCTCCGCCATTGCCCAGCGTCTGAGCGCCCTGGGCCATCCGATTTTCTGGTGGGAGATTCCCCATCGGCGGGCTCCCGAGGCCGATGAGAAGGCGGTGGAACTGCCGGGCGGTTTCTCCGCGCCGGCAGGTCTGGTGCGATTCGTCCGATCCGAGCTCGAACGCGTCCGACTCGCTCTTGAGGGCCTGTCCGGGCGCACGATGGAGGAGGAAGCGCTCGTGAAAGGAATCGCACGGGCCAACCAGGTCCGCGCGCTATTGGCCCGGCTGCGGTATCTGGCGTTCACGGCCCCGCGATGCCCGATGCCCGCTCTGGAGATGCTGATTGCCGAGATGCTCGCGATCCACTTCTGCTCGGACCGGGAGGAGACGATCCGGGTCCTTCAAGACCTGGTGGCGGAGGTCGAGCGGCGCCTGAGGGCGGGAGCAGGCTATCTCTCGACCGAGGCAGCCCGAGTCTTCTGGGTGAATCCGGTGGCGGATTTGCAGGTGATGAACCTGCTGGAAGACTGCGGCGGGCAGGTCTGCGGCACCGAGTATCTCTTCGCCCACGCGCTGGACCTGATTCCGACGGACTTGCCCCCGATGGAGGCTCTGGCTCAAATGGCCTTGGCCGATCCGATGGTCGGCTCCGCGGCGGACCGCGCAGCGCGGATCGTCGCGGACATCCGCCGGTTCGGTGCCGAGGCGGTGATCGTCTCTCGCATCCCCGGCGCGAGTCACTGCGCCCTGGAGGGCGAGATCATCGGGGAAATCGTGCGTGAGGAATGCGGCCTGCCCGTCCTGGAGATCGAGGTGCCCTCCCTCACGGATGCGACGCAGGCGACCTTGCACACCCGACTGGAGGCCCTGGTGGAGACGGTCAGGGGAAACAGGCGATGAGAACGAGTTCGACATCCCAAGTGAAACATGTCATTGCGAGCGAAGCGAAGCAATCTCCCACCCTGGGATTGAGATTGCTTCGTCGCTACGCTCCTCGCAATGACATAATGAAGCTCATTCTATCAGAGGTTTCTCATCTTTGGAGAGTGACGTGATGGTGTATGCTGGAATCGACGCGGGTTCGCGGGCGATCAAGGTGGTGTTGATCGACGCCAATGGCTCCGGGATCGTGGCCCGGGCGCAGGTCGATCAGGGAATCGAGCAGAGCAGGCTCGCCTGCGAACTGTTCGAGCGAACGCTGGGCGAAGGCGGAATCAACAAGTCGGAGGTCCGTCGGATCGTGGCCACCGGCTACGGCCGCAATGCCATCGACATCGCCGACACCACGATCACCGAAATCACCTGTCACGCGGTGGGCGTGCGCCACCTCGTGCCCGAGGCCCGGACGATCATCGACATCGGCGGCCAGGACAGCAAGCTCGTCCGTCTGGACGGCAACGGCAAGGTCCGGGATTTCGCCATGAACGACCGCTGCGCCGCCGGCACCGGACGGTTCCTTGAGGTGGTGGCCGAGCGACTGGACGTTCCCGTCGGCGACTTGGGCATGATGGCATCGAAGAGTCGCAATCCCGCCGCGATCAGCAGTATGTGCGTGGTCTTCGCAGAGACGGAAATCATCGGCCTGCTCGCCTGCGGCCGAGCGGGCGCGGACATCGTCGCGGGTGTGCAGAACGCCATCGCCGCGCGGATCGTCGCCATGGCCGGCCGACGCGTCGAGCGACCGGTCATTTTCACCGGTGGCGTCGCGCGGATCTCCGGCATGGAGACCGCCTTGCAGGCGGCTCTGGGCCAGCCCGTCGCCATCTCGCCCGAACCGCAAATGACCGGCGCCCTCGGCGCCGCCTTGCTGGCCCGACGCGCTGATGAGAGCGTGAACGTGTAATCTCCCTTGCAGAGGATTTGACGATGATCAACATGGAAAGACGAAAGCGAGTGATGCAGCGGTCGATCAAGCTGGGCCACTGCATCTGCGATCCGAAGCAGCCGTGTCCCTGTCCGGTCTTCAGGGAAAAGAGCGTCTGCACCTGTGCGGGCGAACGACTTGAGAATCCGACCGGGACCGTCCGGCTGACCAAACTCGTCGAGAAGGCCG
>ENA-OSEO01006079-OSEO01006079.1-sediment-metagenome-genome-assembly--contig:-NODE-6079-length-11092-cov-3.016251_pt1 | contig 11092 bp, 8 predicted proteins | sample MGYA00237883_ERZ534232 | MGnify/ENA metagenome assembly ERZ534232
CCAGCTTGCCTATATCGAAGTCATCTTTTAGCAGCACGTGCATCGCCTCATCTGTAATGCCGTCCTTCTGCATCCAATTCACAATAATGCTGTTTGTCTTGGCGCCGAAGGCGCCGCCGAGTAGCCGGAAGGCAATGAAACCATCTTTGCATGGCCAAATTACCCTGAGGCCGCGGCCAATGCTCAGTCCTACCTGTATTCCTCCCTCTCGGGCCACGTTCTTGCCGGCGATGGGCCAGTTGGAGTGCGAAGCTTGTGTGGTCCAGGTTATGCTCTGCTGGATTGAGACGTCCACGTGCTGGCCATGGCCTATTGATTCTCTGGCCAGCAGGGCTACCAGAGAGCCGATTGTTGCCTGGCCGCAGGCGTGGAGCGCCGCCTGAAAGAAGCTTATCCTCAGCGGTGCGCGATCAGGGTCTCCCACCAGATGCATCTGTCCCCCCGTGGCCATGCTTACGAGGTCACCGCCCTTGTAGTCCTTGTAGGGGCCGGTCTGGCCGAAGGGGGTGATGGAGGTGAGGATGAGGCGGGGATTCACAGCCTTCAAGGCGGAATAGCCCAGCCCCAGCGCATCGAGGTGACCGGCCGGAAATGTCTCGAGCACGAAATCGGCGGACCTGGCCAGCTTCTCAAATATTTCTTTGCCGTCTGCCGACTCTATATCGAGGGTTATACCTCTCTTGTTGAGGTTGTAGGCGAACCAGAACAGGCTCTTCTCCGGGTGGGGGATGTCATGATAGAAAGGGCCCAGGCTGCGGCCGGGGTCGCCGCCCGGCCTCTCTATCTTGATGACGTCGGCGCCCATGTCGCCCAAAAGCCGGCCACACAGGTAGCCGTTCTCACTGGTAAGGTCGAGAACTCTGTACGGGCCGAGAAAGGACTCATCCTTCACGTCCATGATAAACTCCTCCCGGTTCTATTTGAGTGCCGGGCCATGCGCAGGCCCTGTCAACTGGCTCCCTGAAGCTCACGCTGCAATCGCCTTGTGGCCAGCAGGTCAGCTATAGCCAGCATAGCGAAGAGCCCGTAAGCCGCTATTAGAAGAATATAATTGCCCTGAGTAACTATATAGGCTCCAAACAGGATGGTGTCCAGTAGCCAGGGTAGCCGTCCGAAACGGCTCAGTTCCTTCAGCGCGACCCCCTGGAAAGCTGCCACCAGGGTAAAGCAAAAGAAGCAGGCGCTGATGACGAAGACAATTGTGGAGAAGGCGCCTGCTTCTCCGTGAGCCAGCAGTGAAGTATTGTACACAAACAGGAAAGGCAAGATGTACAGCGCTATCGCCATCTTGCTTCCCTCCCAACCTGTCCGCATGTATCCGGCCCCGGCAATGCGTGCAGTTACCATAGCTGCACCTGCCACCGGCGGGGTAATCTGAGACAGGATAGCATAATACAGGGCAAACATGTGGGCTGCTATGGGCAGCGCCCCCATCCTGCTCAACAGCGGCACGGTCACGCTGGCCACCAGGACATATGCGGCCACCGTGGGCACACCGCAGCCTAGAATTAGGGATATTATCGCAGTCCATACAAGAGCGAGTGGCAGGCTCCCAAAGGATAGTTCCTCTACTACGCTTGTGAAGTTTACTCCCAGCCCTGTGGTAGTCAGCGCCTGGGCAAGCATTCCTACGGTGGCCATAATTACGCATATGGCTGCTCCGGCCTTGGCGCCGGTGACGATACCGTCGATGAACTGCCGGGGTGAAGGCCGTGTTCCTTTGCGCAGGAGGCTTATGAAGACGATGCTGAAGAGCGCCCACTCCACGGTATAAGTCACGGTGAACCTTTTCATCAGCAAGAAGATGATTACCCCAAGAGGAACGATGAATAGTGGCGCGGTCAGGACTATGTCCCGAACGTTTGTCTCTGCCTGCATACGCGGTATCTTGTTCCTGATAGCTATCGCCCTGACTGCGAGTACCAGGGTTAGAAAGTAAAGGCCGGCCGGTACCCATGAGGCCATGACCACATCCCAGTATCCTATGTTCAGGAACATGGCCATGATGAAAGCCGCCGCGCCCAGCACCGGAGGCATGATCTGCGCCCCGGTGGCCGTCGTGGCCTCTATAGCGCCGGCCATGACAGGACTGTACCCGTTCTTCTTCATGGCAGGGATGGTGAAGCTGCCGCCGAAGCTGGCGCTGGCTACGGCGCTGCCGGTGATCATCCCGACTAGGGTGCTGGAGATGGTAGTCATCTGGCCCGCGCCTCCTGCCACGTACCGACTAACTATGACCCCAACGGAGCTGAAAAATCGGCCTCCGCCCAGCGTAACAAGCAGCGCTCCGTAAATCATGAAGGGGAAGATCCAATCTGCGGAGATAACCATGTACGTTCCGTAGATACCGCCGTAGACGCCTATAGACAGGAATGAAAGCACGTGCTTCCAGTTCATCGGCGGGTGGCCCAGAGCCCCCGGTATGAGATGTCCGAAGAAGAAGTAGAGGATGAATACAACTGACAGAATGGGTATGATTAGCCCCCAGTGTCTCCAGGTAGACCAGAGGACAACCACGATGAGCAGCACGCCAATAACGAGGTCGAACTCCTCAGCAAAGCCCAGGGTAGCTTCCAGGCGATAGAAGTGGACCCTGACATATGTTGTTGCAAAAATACTCAGGGCAGCCCCGGTGAGTGAAAGATACTTTGAAGCGATGTTTTTAGCCATTCTGGCGGCGACAAGAAATGCCAGGGTCAGGCCGAAGCCCAAATGCGTGTTCTGGTGCGGGAGGCTGCCCTCCATCGGCCAGAAGGTAAAAACGAGGAAATAGAGGGTCATGCCCAGGCCAACCACGGCAATTGCCGGGTCGAGCACCCTGTCAAGCAGTCCCCTGCTCTCGCTCTGTGCTTCCATAGAGAGTCCTACTCAGCGTCCCTTAAGGGCACGATCTTTCCGCCGGCGAAATCATGACTTTTGGCCTGCGTGACCAGTTTAGATAAGAACACACCACGGGGGTCTTCACTGGCTTGGCCCCCGTGGGATACGAAGCTGGCATTCCCTCCCCTCTAAAGTGAGAGGGCCTTCATCTTTAATCTACTCCTGCTATCGCTCTTCCGGGAGCTTGACGTCCGGCCCGAGCAATTTGCCCAGCCCGGCCTCTTCATATGCCCTCAAGGCGCCAGGATGCAGCAGATTTCTGGGCACGCCCGTGCATAGACTCTCCTTGGTCATCAGCTTCCCAAGGGCCTGGTAATCCCCGAACTTGTTGACGTTGGCAATAGTCCACTTGACCAGTTCGTAGGCTATGTCCTCAGGGAAGGTGGCATCGCAACCCTGGCCGCCGGTCATGGCCAGCACCATCCAGTCCTTCGGCTGTATATTTCCGGGCAAAGTGTTGGGGGGGATTGTGAAGTACGCCGGTGCGCCCATGCGGTCTACGGTGTACTTTATCTCTTTCCCCCAGTCAACGAGGTGGAAAGGTCTACCTGAAGCCTGGAGTTCGACAAAGGGCGGATGCAAAATAATGTCCTTATTTCCCGGCATGGAGTAAAAACCGACAAAGCCGGCGTCGACTGTCTTGCCGAGGAGGGACGAGGCGATGTCGGCGAAGGTCATATGCGACCAGTTCACCTTGTCGTGGATGCCGGCATCGGTGAGAATCTGCTCCACGACCCAGTTCATGGTGCCGGCCTTGGCGCCGGAGGCCAGCCTCTTGCCTGCCAGGTCTTTCAGAGTCTGGATTTTGGGGTCTTCGGTCTGAAGCGTCCAGGTCCAGGCCGCCGCGGCATATAGCCTCCTCGGTTTGAGGCCCTTGAAGCCATCGGTAAAGGGCGCCATCTTGTTGGGCAGCAGAATGAACATGGTCGCATCGTCAGCACACCAGATGGTGTTCTTCCGCCGGTCGGGCTCATCCACCATGACCTTGTAGTCGTAAATGGCACCTTGAGTTTCCTGTGTCTTGGTGCGGAGCCAGGGATGCGTCTTGCTCAATAAGTCATCGCGGCCCAGGTGCAATTCGGTCTCACCGATGCCCATGGGCAGGTCCAGATGGTAAATGAGGACCTCTGGATGTGTCTGTGGCGTTGGGGTGGGCGTCGGAGTGGGGCCTGGTGCAGGCTTGGCACAGGCAGGCATGGCGACGACTGCCAGTACCAGGAGAAGCATGAGTACGATCCTGAATCTCATTTTCGCCTCCTGTAAAGATTCGAGCCGGTTCAACGTATCAGGGGTGTGCTGGTGGAACGGTCGCTCGTTGGCAGAGATTCTATCCTCAATCTGTGGGCTTGTCAAGGAAACCTTCTTGACAACTTATGGTATACTTTGGAGTAGCATTATGAGCTGGGTTTTCTTGGCTCGAGCTCCCCAATACTACCTCGGTTATTGCTGTAATCAAGCATCATTAACGAGTCCCCGGACAGGGGTGAATCCAGGAGGTGTGGATGACACAGGAATGAGATACAGAAGACGGGACGCAAATATCAACAAAGGAGGACAAAAGTGAGACACAAGGCAATCTACATCGTGGCGGCGGTTCTGGTGAGCCTGAGCCTTCTGGTGACGGCTGCCGGATGTGCCGAGAAACCCGCCGCGCCAACGACGCCGGGCACGACGCCACCGCCCGCCCAGCAGCAAATTGTGCTGAAGCTCGCCCATTACTGGGCGCCGAATTTCCATGCCATAGTGAACTGGGTTGAGCCATGGGCGAACGAAATCGAAGCCAGGAGCAAAGGGCGGGTGAAGATAGAGCGGTATTATGCAGAGGCCCTGGTCAAGGCTAACGACCTGTACGAGGCTACCCAGGAAGGCATCACCGACATGGCCTTCCTGCTGCCCATGTACGAGGCAGGCAAGTTCCCGATCGGCACCATGTTTGAGCTCCCGTTCGCTGCTCCAGCGCCTCCAGCCGGCATGTCGCCAGATGAGGCGGCCAAGGTGGGCAGCGATGTCGCCTGGGCTTTCTGGGAAAAATATAGCCCATTGGAGCTCAGCCCTGACGTCAAGCTGCTTAATCTGACTTGGGGGCTCTCCTATCCGGCCGGCGGTTATTACTTCTTCACCAAGAAGAAAGCAGTACATACACTTGAGGACTTGAAAGGCCTGCAAATCAGGAGCCCGGGGGGCTTTGCTCCGCTGTGCAAGCTCCTGGGGGCGACCCCGGTGGCTATGACGCTGCCGGAGACCTACGAGTCACTGGAAAGAGGTATACTGAACGGCACCCTGCACCTGTATGCCACGGTACATTCTGCAAAGCTATATGAGGTGCTGGACTATGCCACGGATATACCGATACTGACCTCTGTCATGGGTCAGGCCATTAACAAGAAGAAGTGGGACAGCCTGCCCAAGGATGTCCAGGACACTATCTGGGAGGTAAGCAGGGAGTACAACCACTGGGGCACCGCGAGCTACAATAAAGTGGGTGAAGAGACAAGAGTGAGCATGGGGACACAGGCACAGCTTGGCGTCATCAGTGTTCCCCAGGCAGAGCAAGATAGATGGGGTGAGGCGATGTTGCCTCTGTGGGATGAGTGGCTGGCGGGCGCTGGCCCCAGGAAGGAAGCAGCCAAGTTCTACCTGGACGCGATGACGAAAGCTGGGTTCCCGCCGACCAAGTCAGTCGTCAACATCATAAATAAGTAAGCACTGTAGATAGAGCCGCCTCCTGTGAAGCCACAGGAGGCGGTGAACTTGCCGGGCAATAAGGTGACTACGTGAGCCGCGTCCCTATAGATGTGTCTGTCTTAAATTGAACATACTCGAGTTTGCCTGGCCGGCGTGAGTCAGGCGGCTACCAGGGAGGTGGCTCTTTTTAAAGGGCGGGTCTGGAGACTGCAAATAATTCCGGCGGTGTTATTCCTGAGAAGGAGAGTGACGCTTGGACAAGTGGGTAGAGCGTATAAGCGAATACTGGGCCTGGGTGGGAAGGATAGCCATCTGGGTCATTCTGCTGGTAATCCTGGCAAACGTACTAATGAGGAAACTGTTTGACATGCCGGTTCTGGGAAGCGTCGAGATAGCGCAGCTGGCGATAGGGTTGGGACTGGTGGCTTTTCTGGCCCTGGCGCAGATAAAGGAGGGGCATATTTCCGCCGACATCATTGTCAGAAGGCTTCCCAGGCGCTTGCAGTTGGGCGTAAAAGCCGTCCTGTCTTTTTTGGGCAGCGTGACGATGCTGATGGTGGCCTGGGGGTCGGCGATTCAGGCGTACAAGCAGTTCCTGGCGGCGGAGCGCACCGCTGACATTCATATACCTGTGTCTCCTGTACGTTTCATGTTCGCGATTTCTTTGTTCCTGTTGGTGCTGGTGCTTCTGTGGCAGGCTATTAAGTACGTACTGGAACTGGCCAGGCCCGGCGCGGTGACCGGCGAGGTTCAAGGGAAACCTGTTGACTGAACGGCAGCCGGAAATGTGGAATCATAATCGGTCGAATGAACGTGAAAGTCGAGGGATAAAAAGATGGGACCCTTAGAGACTGGTCTGGTAATCATCGGCGGCATGATTTGCTTGATACTGGCCGGGTTGCCCATAGGCATTGCCCTCCTTATGGTCTCGCTGATAAGCATTATTGCCCTCGAGGGCCTGGGCATAGCCATTTCCTTTGCCGGCGTGCTGCCCTTTGGCACCGTGGCTACCTACACCTATGCCGTGCTGCCACTCTACATGCTGATGGGCATTGTCCTCTCTGAAGCGCGGTACGCGGGCGATATTTTTGAAATGGCGGGCAAGTGGCTGGGCAACCTGAAGGGGGGCCTGGCGATGGCCGGCACCGTTGGCGGGGCGCTCTTCGGCGCCGTCTGCGGTTCCAGCTCGGCGACCGCCGCCACCCTGGGCACGATTGCTTACCCGGAGATGAGGAGGCTTGGTTACGGAAAGAGCCTAAGCGCCGGGTCACTGGCTGCGGCCGGCACTCTGGCCATTCTGATTCCGCCGAGCCTGACCATGATCGTCTACGGCACCATTGTGGAGGAGTCTATCGGCAGGCTCTTTATCGCTGGTATATTGCCCGGCATACTGTTGACACTCATGCTGTGTGTCAACATATGGATATGGGTGAAGCTGAAACCAGCGTCGGCAACTTCGGCGCCATCGGTATCCTGGCGGCAACGGTTCATAAGCCTGAAAGGAGTCTGGGCGATCCTGCTTCTTTTCCTCGTAGTAATTGGCGGCATCTACGCCGGCATGTTCACCGCCATGGAGGCCGGGGCCATCGGGGCGGGAGCGGCCATCGTACTGGTACTGGCCATGGGAAGGGTGCCAGCGAAACGGCTGCCGGGACTGGTTACCCAAACGGGCATCCTCACTGCCAGGGTGATTATCATCATCCTGGGAGCCGTGGTCTTCAGCCATGTGATAGTTATCTCCGGTTTCGGCAGGGAGCTGAGCAATTTCGTGGCCGGCGCCGGCGTCTCTACCTACCTGGTGCTGTTCTTCATGGTGGTGGTCTATGCTTTCCTGGGTATGCTGATGGACATGATAGGCATGCTCGTCATAACGCTGCCCATATTCATGCCCATACTGGAATTGCTGGGTATAAATTACATCTGGTTTGGCGTGTTTGTCACCGTACTGGGGGAGGTGTGCCTGATCACCCCGCCTGTGGGGCTTAACTGCTATGTCATGTCGGGCGTCATCAAAGAGAAGGATGTCCACATCGAGGATGTGTTCAAGGGCATTCTACCTCTCTTGCCGGCTTATGCTATTGTGCTGGTACTGATAACAATTTTTCCCCAGATTGTCATGGTGCTCCCGCAGATGATGAAAGGGACATGACGGCCGTTACCTGTGGCGGCATGCTCCCCAAGCACTGCTTAGTGCAGGTGGAATCTAGAGGGTTGATTTGCCAATGAGTGCTGCGAGCAAGGCCCCGCTGGTCTCGATGCGGGTGCTGGACCTGACGGACGAAAGAGGGTATCTGTGCGGCCGCATGCTGGCCGACCTCGGGGCCGATGTCATCAAGATAGAGCGGCCTGGCGGCGACGCCGGCCGCAGGTTCGGGCCGTTCTACCGGGATAACTTTCACCCTGAGAAAAGCCTCTACTGGTTTGCTTACAACGCCAACAAGAGGGGCATAACCCTGGATATTGACACAGCTGACGGCAAGGAGCTTTTCCGGAAGCTGCTCAAGAAGGCTGATGCTGTGGTTGAGTCATTTGAGCCCGGCTATATGGATGGCACTGGCCTGGGCTATAAGTCACTCAGCCAGATAAACCCGCGTATCATACTGACCTCTATTTCGGCATTCGGGCAGAAAGGTCCTTACGCCCACTTCAAGTCCTCCGACATCACGCTCATGGCCATGGGCGGCTATATGAACACCTGCGGCGACCCCGACCGGCCGCCGCTGCGCATCGGCTTTCCTCAAGCCTACCTCTTCGGTGGTGCGGAGGCTGCGGTAGGTACTTTGATAGCCTATTATCACCAGCAGGCGACCGGAGAGGGGCAACATGTGGATATCTCGGCGCAGCACAGCATTACCTGGACTGCCGGAGGCGCAGCCTTCTGGGTCTTGCTGGGGACCATCCTGTCCCGGGTGGGGCAGTACCGGGTCGGCCTGACTTCCTATGCCAAGCAGAGGCTGCTGTGGCCCTGCAAGGATGGGTGGGTCACCTTCCAGATATGGGGAGGCAAATTCGGGGCGAAATCCAACGAGGCGCTGATGGAGTGGCTGGATAGCGAGGGGTTCTCTAATGATTATCTGAGGAGCGTGGACTGGAAGAACTTCGATATGGCGCAGGCAACTCAGGAGGTGATGGACAGGATTGAGGAGCCGATCGGCAGATTTTTTCTGGTGCACGCCAGGGCTGAGCTTGAAGAGGGCATGTTGAAGCGGGACGTTGTTTTCTATCCTGTATATGACATGGAGGACGTGTATAACAGTCCGCAGCTTCAGGGGAGAGACTTCTGGATACAGGTGGAGCATCCTGAGCTGGATGCTACCATAACTTATCCAGGCGGCTGGGCGAAGTTCTCGGGTTACGAGATAGGTATAAGAAGGGCGCCCATGATAGGGGAGCACAACGCCGAGATTTACGAGGGAGAACTGGGTTTGTCTGGCAGCGAGCTGGCGGGCTTGAGGCAGGCCGGCGCTATTTGAGGAAGTTTAATCAGAATCAGGAGTGGAGAAACATGAGTGAAAAAAGGGAGACCAGACTGAAGATGGATGACCAGTATGACCCGTGGGAGTTCCAGGTGACGCCTGACTTCAACGAGCAGTACCTTTTTGCAGAGCAGGACTACAGTCCCATCTACTTTGAAGAGACTGAGCTTGGGCCGCCAGCAGTCCATCCCAGCCTGCTGCTGAATCAGAGCAACCTTACCCGGAGTCCTTCTTTCCGTTTACCGCCGAAAACTGCCGCAGTCCATACCATGGATGAGGTTGAGTTCCTCAGCCCTGGAAGGGTGGGCAAGAAATTCCGGGTTACCTGGAAGATGCTGGAGGAGTACGAGAAAAGAGGACGGCATTACGGCGTGCTGGAGGCTCTCATCGTAGACGAGGATGGGCTGCGCATCATGCGCAGGGTAAGCCACAACACCCTGGCCGAGACCTAGAAGACTGGAAGAGGTAGAAAGGAGAAGAAAATGAGGCACAGAGAATTACACATCTTGCTGACACTTGTTCTCGGGGCTAGCCTGCTATTGAGCACCGTGGGATGTGCTCAGAAACCTGCGCCGGGAGCCACGCCAGGCACAACGCCAGCGCCGGTATCGGAGAAACCCATCACATTGAAGCTCGCCGAATACTGGAGTCCGTCGTTTCACGCCATAGTGAACTGGGTTGACCCGTGGGCGAACGAAATCGAGTCCAGGACCAAGGGCCGGGTGAAAATAGAGCGGTATTACGCGGAGGCCCTGGTCAAGGCAGCCGACATATATGAAGCCTGCCAGGAGGGTATAACTGATATCGGCGTCTTTCTGCCGACCTACGAGGCCGGCAAATTCCCTATAGGTACCATATTTGAGCTCCCGTTCGCTATGCCGGAGGCGCCCGCTGGCATGTCGTCCGAGCAAGCGGCCAAAATCGGCAGCGACGTGGCCTGGGCTTACTGGGAGAAGTACGGGACTCAGGAGCTGGGCCCTAACGTGAAAATGCTTCAGATGAGCATGCCGCTATTCTACCCGGGAGGTCCGTACTACATTTTCACGCGGAAGAAAGCAGTGCATACGCTGGAAGACTTGAAGGGCCTGCAGATTCGGACTCCAGGCGGGAACGTTAATATCGTAAAGGCCCTGGGTGCGACCCCTGTAGGGATGACCCTGCCCGAGACTTACGAGTCTCTTGAGCGGGGCATAATAGACGGGACATTCCACCTGTTTGCTACGGTGCACTCGGCAAAGCTGTACGAGGTGCTGGACTACGCCTCGGATATGCCTATCATAATGGTTGTGGTGGGCCACCTGGTGAACAAGAACTCCTGGGACAAGCTGCCGAAAGACGTTCAGGACGTCATCAGCGCGGTAAGCAAAGAGTATAACCACTGGGGAGTGTGGAGCTATGCCAGCGTGGGTGAAGAAACAAGGGCGGAGATGGGCCGGGAGGGACAGCTAGGTATTTCTACAGTAGCTCCCGAAGAAAAAGCACGGTGGGAGAAGCAGCTGTTGCCTCTGTGGGACGACTGGATGAAAGGTTCCGGCCCCCGGAAAGAAGCTGCCAGGGACTACATGGACCTGATGCAGAAAGCAGGCTATCCGGCCCGGCCGGCCGTGGCTGAAATCTTGAAGAAATACCAGTAGAGTCGGGTAAACTCCGCAGTTGGAGTGAAGAGGTTCTGACGAGAGGTGATGGACGGCTACCTGTCTGCTCAGTTTAATGTGCAAGCGTGTCCCGGGTGAAAGCGGATGTCTTTTCAAGGAACCTGGAGGTAAGGAAGCATGGCCGGCGTCTTTGACGGCGTGAAAGTCCTGGAATTTGCCTGGATCCTGGCCGGGCCTCTAACCTCAGGTTATCTGGCAAAACACGGCGCCACCGTGCTCAGGGTGGAATCAACCAATCAACCCGACCTGCTGCGGACTTCAGCGCCCTTTAAGGACGGGAAACCGGGCTTTAACCGGGGAGGCAATTTCGCCAATGTCAACCCGAACAAATACAGCATGACGCTCAATCTGAATCACCCCAGTGGCATTGAAGTGGCCAGGCGGCTGGTAGCGTGG
>ENA-OSEO01006082-OSEO01006082.1-sediment-metagenome-genome-assembly--contig:-NODE-6082-length-11088-cov-9.912542_pt1 | contig 11088 bp, 13 predicted proteins | sample MGYA00237883_ERZ534232 | MGnify/ENA metagenome assembly ERZ534232
AACATGGTGCAACACATCAACACCATCCGGATGTCCGGTATTAACCCCGTGGTCTGCATCAACTGCTTCCACACCGACACCAAGGACGAGATCGCATTGGTTCGCAAGCATGCCGAAAAAGCGGGTGCCCGCTGTGCGGTTTCCACTCACTGGGCCGACGGCGGCGACGGAGCCCTGGAATTTGCCGATGCGGTTATCGAGGCCTGTAAATCTGAACCGGAATTCAAGTTCCTCTATCCCCTGGAAACGAAACTGCGTGACCGGGTAGAGCTCATTGCCAAAAACGTCTATGGTGCAGCCGGCGTTGCCTGGACTCCCGAGGCCGAGGCCAAAGCCAAGATGCTCGAAAACGATTCCAAGTACGACGATTACACCACCATGATGGTCAAGACCCATCTCTCACTGACCCATGACCCGGCGGTCAAGGGGACACCCAAGGGCTGGACACTTCCGATCCGCGACGTGCTGATCTTCTCCGGCGCCAAGTTCCTCTGCCCCTGCTGCGGTGCCATCAGTCTGATGCCCGGAACCAGTTCCGACCCGGCATATCGCAGGGTGGATGTGGATGTAAAAACCGGAAAGGTTAAGGGATTGTTCTAAATCGTATCGTTAAGGGATTGATCCATTGTATCAATAGGGCGCGGATATACGCCGCGCCCTATTTTTTTTGCAATATTCGCGGACTAACGGCGCAGGCTTTCATACAGTGCAATTCCGACCGCCGTGGACAGGTTCAGGCACCGGATGTCGGATGTAATGGGGATATGGTAGGTGGCGTGTTTATATTTGGACAGTATCGCTTCCGGAAGTCCTTTGGTTTCTGATCCGAAAACGAGAAAGAGCCTTTCCGGCGAAGGCATGGACCAGAAGGGAATAGACCCGTTTTTCGTAAACAGAACGACTTCTTCTGTTGCCGGCCGCATTTCTTTTTGAAAATTGTAAAAGTCGTTCCAGACAGAAAGCTTGACGTTGTGCCAGTAATCGAGTCCTGCCCTTTTAAGTTCTCGATTGTCAAGAGAAAAACCCAGCGGTTTGATCAGGTGAAGATATGCGCCGGCACCCAGGCAGGTTCGACCGATGTTGCCGGTGTTCCAGGGTACTTCCGGTTCAACCAGGACCACGTGACGTTCAACTTTCATATCTATTACTGGTTTTTTAATCATATCAAGTTTGATGGTTTTGTAAAAAGTCGATATCGCTCGCTCCGTGACCATTTGGGGGCGTTTCCACCGGTTCAGCTAAATTTCAAGAACTCGGCGCAAGCGCCTCGAACAGCTTGAAACGCTGATTCCCCAAATGCTCAATGTCGCTCACAAAAGACTTTTTACGAGTTTGTCAAGTTCGCTGAATAAGGATTTATCCGATATTCTGTTTTTATGAGGTATCCGGGTCCACAGGCGTGCCGCAGTAAGGGCAGTATTCAAAATCTTTTTTTAGCGCTCTTTTGCAATGATGACACTGTGATTCTGTGATATCCGGCCAGGTTTTTCCATAGTCTTCTTTGAATTCATTCACCGTGCTTTCGCATCTTTCACACATGATGAACGGTTCTCCTTTTTTGACCCTTAAAATCGGAATGAAAAACAGATTCAAATAGTGATCCACCCGTTTGGTGTAGGCCTGATGAAGACCGCACACCGGGCATCGCCTTGGCGTGTTGTCAAGCACCTTTATTTTTGGCGTAACACCGGCAATCAAAAACATTTGGCTCCCGTTATAAAAATAAGTTTAGGATTTTATAGTATACCTTATAAATTATATCAACCAGGCGGAAAATTTTTTTAAAGAGATGAAACGTGCGATGGGAAACACAAGGAGAGAAGATCAAGTCCCTGCCGGTATTTTACCGTATTTGCAATGAGATCATGCTTGATTTCATGCCTATGTTTATGGGCCAAAAAGGTTAAGACCTTTTTACCGGCAGAGACTGAAAACCACCAGACAGGTGGTGAGGCGTGTAAGGCTGAAACGAACTGCATGGTATCTTTTTTGACACAACGGCTTAAATTTCACCTTTCCCCAAAGCCGGATACACTTCCAGGCAGAAAGGGCGCCATTTACAGCTCACCTGATCACAATCTATCACTCCCATTCGAAAACAGTCCGTATTTCCTTCAGCGCGCTGAATGCTTCGAATCAGGGTTGCCATGTCAAGAAAACTCTTTTTTTCAGTACGTTTTCCTATACGCGGAGATACACCCATGGATTTTTTTGTTTTCCTTTTGACCGCTACCAACATTCAATGTGTTTAGACCATTATTGGTTGGTATTCATCAGATAATTTTGAGCCTGTAATTTCTCTGTGCGGCGGAAAAACTCATGCATTTTTTTTGTCAAAAAGAGCCCATTGAAAGCGACAGAGGGATGTTGAAGCTGTACTCTTCGGTATAGTCTATTCCACTTCCGTCGTTTGTATGTTTGGCGGTCAATTCCATATCCTGTATAGTGTGCAGCAATTTACACTCTTTGACGCACTTCTCCTTCGGCAGATTTATCTTGGAACAATTTTTACACGGAGAAGATATCATGTTCCCCCCTTAATCAAATGATATTCAAAGAAAGTCACAAGCCAATTTTCAATTAATTATTAGCAGGTTGTAATTTCTTTTGTCCATAGAGGGGAAGGTTTATTTTAATAGGGGAAATTCCCGCTGGCCGGGAAGTTATCCCGAATGTCGCGGAAAAACGCTGAATGGTTCACTCTTTCCAGAGATCCACATCAATCAAGCCAAGTTTTGCGGCATATCGGATCAATTCGATGGTGCTGTGAAGACCGAGCTTGCTCATAATATTGGCGCGATGATTCTCAACGGTCTTGGAGCTTATGAAAAGCTTTTCAGCAACCTCTTTGCTGGAAAGTCCTTCTGCCAACAGTCGCATGACCTCTTGTTCCCGGGGTGTCAAGGTGGCATAGTCGGCATCCGTTATCTTGGCTGCTTTTAATGGGGATTTCATAAGATTTTCAACAACGGCGTGGGAAACAGAGCTGTCCAGGTAATAGTCTCCCTTTGCAACAGATCTGAGTGCCTGAAGAAGCCTTTCGGAGGCGGATTCCTTGACCACATATCCTGTTGCTCCGGCTTGAAACGCTTCTGCAATATAATCTATTTTTGAGTGCATGCTGACAATAAGGATTTTTGTATCCGAAAGGAGTTCCCGTAAATCACGGGTGAGTTGAATGCCGCTTTGATCCGGAAGGGATATATCGACAACGACGAGATCCGGTTTAAGCCTTTTGGCCATTCCGAGTGCTTCATGACCGTTGCCGGCTTCTCCGACCACTTTAAAACAGGTATCGCGGCCGATAATCGTTTTAAGTCCTTCCCTGAAAAGCGGATGGTCATCAATGATAATGATACTTTTTTGTTCAGCCACGTTCTTTCTCCTTATAGGGAACCTCAATAAAAATTTTTGTGCCTTCTTTCGGGTGGGATTGAATCCTCATCTTTCCGTTGAGAAGGTTGACCCTTTCTTCCATGCTCCGGAGCCCCATCCGTTTTTCCTTTGAGGCCGCAGTCAATCGTTCCCTGACATTAAATCCTTTTCCATCGTCCTCTATGCGAAGGATGATGTTGGGATAAGATGCGACCAGTTTAATGGTTACTTTGGTTGCTTGAGCATGTTTTATAACATTCCAGAGCCCCTCCTGTATCAGTCGGTACAGGTTGATTTCGATGTTCGAAGGGATTTTTAAATCGTCCAGACCGGCAGCAAAAAAGTCGATATCTATTTCATTCTTTTCTGAAAACTCTTCACAGTATTGATAAACGGTGTTGGCAAGACCGAGTTGGTAAAGTCCCGGAGGGTGTAAATCATAAGCCATATCCCGGACCGCCGATATGGATCTTTGAAGAATTTTTGACAGCTCCGAGGTTTTTTGTCTAATTTCATCGGGTATCTTCGGATGGTTGTCAAAAAGGGTTTCCCAGCCGATTTTTAACAGAGAAAGTTCTTGTGCCACATTATCGTGAAGATCACGGGCAATTCGCTGACACTCGAGCTCCCGTGCCTTTATAAGCTGTTGGGTGAGGGTATGAACATGTTCTTCAGCCAGTTTTCGATCTGTGATGTCACGGGCAAAAACAGCAACATATTTTACTTTTCCTGAAGGATTGGATACAGGATAAATGATGGTGTCATGCCAAATCCCGTGCCGTTCATCGACAATTCGTACCGGTTGGCCGGTTTTAAAGACCTTATTAACATTGACCATTCTGAGACCGGCGCCTTCGTGTGAGACCAGATACCAGATACATAATCCCAGCATTTCTTTCTGGGTTTTTTGAAATTTCTGAGCATATGTGTCATTGATATCGAGAATGATTCCCTCATGATCGAGCAGCACTACGGCATCAGTGGTTGCGTTCAAAAGGGCCCGTGCCATCTCTTCACTTTTGCGAAGTTTCTCCTGATCCTCTTTGTTATCGGTTATATCAAAAAAAACGCCACTTACATATTCAATCCTTCCTTCATCATTACAAACGATATGTCCTCTTTCTTGTATCCAATGAATACCTCCTTCTTTGGATTTGATCCTGTATTCTCTAACATATGATTTGTCTGTTTTAAGCGCCGTGATGAAAGTCTTTCTGGCAGATTCGAAATCTTCATGGAGGACAACATCTTTCCATTTTAGTTCCTTGGAGTTAAATTTGTCAGCACCATATCCGGTAATCTGTTCAATTTTAGAATCAAAGAACTCCACAGACCAGTCCGGGTACCCTTTGTAAACAATGCTGGGAAGGTTTTTTACGAGCAACCGGTATTTTTCTTCACTTTGTTGAAATGCCTTTTCAGCCGCCATCCGGTTGAGCGTTTCTTTTTCCAACGCCTTGATTTTTTGCTCCAATTCTTCATAGGTCGGCTTTTTGGCCATAAAAAAACCTCCGGTTTGTCACCTTATAAGGCTTTTATCATAATTTTATGTTCAAGTTCAAATGGGGTTGTTGATTATTTTGCTTAAGTTTTATATTTCCTTTTTTTCAAGATTCAAAATCATTGTCCACAAAAAAAGGGTGTTTTAATCAACACCCTCCTTAAAAAAATGAATTGGCCGTTATTAATATACTGTTTTGTTACTCCTCCACGATATCCCAGTTGGCTTCAAAAGTATTGTCATGGAGTGTGTATGAATACCCTAAGATTTTTCCAATACCCGGCAGCACCCCTTTCCTTACCCGCCAATAGGATAGATAAATGGCTGGAAGCAGATGAGGTAATCGGGTTTCGGGATCGTCTACCGTATTTTGCCAGATTTCCCTTTTTTCCATGACTCTCCAAAGCGTACCATACTTTTTGCTCCGCACGATCTGACCGATATCGGGCAGTCTTTTCCGCCTGAAAACTTCATCGTGACTATATCCCATAAATCTCTACCTTCTCCTGTTAAATAATCGATTCATTTAAGGGGTTTCATATTTGAAAGAGAGTGTAACTCTTGCACGATAGGCGATTACTTTGCCGTCTTTAACGGTCATGTCCAGTTTTGATATTTCTGCAATTCTCAAATCTCTTAAGGTCTTGCCGGCGGTTAACACCGCATTTTCCGCAGCTTTCTCCCACGAAACATCACTCGTACCCACCACTTCAATAATTTTGTAAACGCTATTGCTCATATTCTTTTCCTCCCATTTTTTGGTTGTCATGACCTTACCGGTTAAATCCACGAACAGGAAATCGGAGTTGAAATGATGGGATGATGAAAAGAATGGTTCCTCCTAATCGAGGAACCATTCTGCCAATACGGGCAAGAAATGTAGCCTCCCGCCCTTTCATCAAAGACAAAATTGTTTTTGATATTATCAACGTTTCGAAAAAATATGTCCATGAGACAAAGGGTTCATTTTTATAGGGGAATATCCCATTAAATGGGGATTTCCCCCATGAAGCAGAACGTATGACAAATATTTCAATCCTGTTTTTTATATCGCTTAATTATTGACATTCTATGTTTTGAAGATACAAAATATAACAAAGGGATAAAGGTTCCATAAAATGAGGTGAGGGATGAATGACAAACAAAAAAACGAAATCGGACCGGAAACTTTTTTCTCAGACTGGATGAGAACCTCCATGGCATATTGGGAATCCATGGCCTCGATGTGGTCCGCCTTCAACACTGCCGGTGGTGTTACACCGGATTCAAAAATAGAGGATAAAACAAGTCGGTTTCAGAAATCATGGGAAAGCACTCTAAAAACCTGGAACGCATGGTCACAGATTATCACCGAGCCGGAAACCATGAAAACTCTTTTTAAAGACACCGGGATGCTTCCGGAAATCTTTTTGAAAATTGCCCAGACCGGCCTGAACAGTTTTGTTCATCTTCAACGACAATGGCTTGAAAGGGCTGGAAAAGTCCAGGAATCCACTAAATCGTACACTTTTGAGAACATCGACGAAGATGCGGTAAAAGTATGGACAAAACTTTATGAAACAGAACTGAGAAAAGTTTTCAATATACCGCAATTGGGATTGACGCGATTCTATCAGGAGAAAATGATCCGGTCTGTGGATAAATTCAACATATTTCAGTCCAATTTAACTGAATTTTTGCGCCTGTTATCTTTTCCCATGGAAAAATCCTTCCAGGCCTTGCAGGAAAAACTAGCGGAATTGGCGGATGAGGGTAAGCTGCCTGAAGATTCAAAGGTGTATTACCAGATGTGGATAAAAATCTTGGAAGGACATTATATGACAATGTTTCGATCTTCAGAATACACGAAGAATTTGAATAAAACCCTACACGCTATGTCGGAATTTTCGGAAGCTAAAAAAGAACTTCTGCAGGACACCCTGCTTTATATGTTCCCTGTACCGACGCAAAAGGAGATGGATGAACTGTACAAGGAGATTTACCTTTTAAAAAAGCGAATAAAAGAACTTGAAAAGCGTTCATGAGGATATCGACCGACCGGCTCGAATTTCAAGGTACCGTGATCTATAAATAGGTATCCTTAAAATACAGTTCTATTTCGAAGTTCAAAACCCGAAATTCAATATCCAAAATCGAACTGGAGATGATTTCATGGCTCAACCCAAAATACCTGTTGATCTGATTTTATCCAAACTGGCCGACGAGGCGGAAAAAATGTGGGAAAGCGCTCAAAAAGCGTCGGATGTGCTTCTGGAACCTCTTGAAACCGAGATTGCCGTCACACCTTACAACGTCGTTTATGAAGAAGATCGGGTAAAATTGAAGCATTATAAACCGGCTGTCGATATTCAACTCAACAGGCCACTTCTGGTGGTTTACGCGTTGATCAACCGGGAAACCATGCTGGATCTTCAGCCCGGAAGGAGCGTGGTTCAAAAATTTTTAGAACACGGGATCGAGTTGTATATGATCGACTGGGGTTATCCGGCTCGCAAAGACAGGTATCTCACCATCGACGATCATGTAAACGGATATATGGATAATATCGTTGATTTTATTCTCGAAAAACATCAGCTTGACAAACTTCATTTAATGGGCATTTGCATGGGCGGTACGTTCTGCGTTATGTACGCATCCCTTCACCCGGAGAAGGTTAAAAGTCTGGTGACCACGGTGACACCCACAAACTTCGATACCGACCAGGGGTTGTTACATGTCTGGATGAGGAATATGGATGTGGATCGTATTGTGGATACTTACGGCAATATTCCCGGAGATATCATGAACATGGGTTTTCTGTTGCTTAATCCGGCCAGATTGATGATCGACAAGTACGTGGGATTTATAGAAAATATGGCCAATAAGAAGTTCGTGGAAAATTTTGTTCGGATGGAAAAATGGATTTTTGACAGTCCGGATGTTCCTGGAGAGACTTTCCGACAGTTTATCCGAGATTGTTATCAGAAGAATCTGCTGATTCAGAACAAAATGGAAGTGGGCGGAAAACGTGTAGACCTGAAAAAAATCACCATGCCTCTCTTGAATTATTACGGGAAATATGACCATCTTGTCCCTCCCGAAGCCTGTGAACCGCTTACGAGCAGAGTCGGCAGCAAGGATGCTCAGAATATTTGCTTGGAGACAGGTCATATTGGTATTTATGTGAGTTCAAAGTGTCAAAAGGAATTCGCGCCCAGAATTGCCCGGTGGCTCAAAGAAAGGGATGAAGACAAAAAGAAGGGTGGAACAAAGAAAGCAACTCCGAAAAAAAGAGTTGGGGAAAAAACCTCTAAAAAAGCATCATCCGCATTGAAAACCAAACAAAAAGGATAAATAAAATAAAGGATTTTCTGACAACTATTTATGCAAGTCTTATAGACACGTCGGGAGAGGCGTTATTAATGAAAGGAGTTTGGAATGATCGGAAAAACCATCGATCAACTTAAAATCGGCGATGCAGCTGAGTTTAGCAAGACGGTTTCGGAATCGGATATTTACCAGTTTGCCGGGATTACGGGCGATTTTAACCCGGCTCACATGAACGAAGAGTATGCGAAAAAGACTTTTTTCAAGACCCGTATTGCCCATGGAATGCTGTCGGCAGGTTTCATTTCAACGGCCATCGGAACCAAACTTCCCGGCACAGGCAGCATTTATATCAAACAGGCGTTGAGTTTCTTGGCTCCTGTACGAATTGGCGATACCATTACCGCTCGCGTAGAAGTGATAGAAATCATGGATGGGAAAAACCGCGTTCGGTTAAAGACCGTCTGTCTGAATCAGGAGGGGACCCAGGTTTTGGATGGGGAGGCGATTGTCAGTCCGCCAAAGGCGCCGAAAAAATAAAACCTAAGTTATTGATTATTTTCCTTCCGAAAAAAGCTGCCGATAGTTACCATGGTTTTCTGGAACTGCTTGCGCTGTTTTTCGATGAGATCCTGAAATCCTTGGATAAGTACTTCTTGTGATTCGGTCTTTTTTGCTTCCAAGAGAAGCCGCGGTTTGTCCATGATATCGCCCTCCTTAAGACTTTTCTTCTTGGAGATCTTTTTGTAAGTCCAGTTGAAATCGAACAGGACCCCTATAGTTTTTGTCACCGAAGCGGGTATGGAGGGCACAGGCTGAATTTGGATGAGACCATGACGTTGCAATGGCCACATGACCTTTTGGGAAAGCGGTCACTTCTGCGTCTATATAGTCTATGGGGGCAAGGGCTGTTTCCTTTTCCACCAGGTCGTCACTCTCTCCATAACAAATGAGCCACCGGATTCCCTTTTCTTTGAGTCGGTTGAGATTCAGTTTTTTGCCGAACAGTTTGACCGGAAGTGTCCCGTCTCTGGTAATCGGAATGTTATAGGAATCAAAGCTCATCTGGGTAATTGAAAGGGGAAGATCGTTCCGTTCATTGTTCAGCCAGTAGTTGATGGCTGCCGCGGTTTTGCTGATTTTGATACTGGCGCCTTCCTGATTGCCGAACATCGTTAGATCTCTATAGAATGCCGCAATCGGGGATTCATCTTCGATGCTTTTGAGCTTATAGACCCAGCCCATGAGTTTGCCGTCCGCCACCTGGTTACCGTTAGGCAACGTCTTGGTTCCATAAAGCAGATCATTGAAACGCCCGGGCAGATTTTTCAAAAAATCGGCAAGGCCTTTGCTTCGGGTGCCGTCCATGGGAGAAACACAGGTGATGAGCGCATCTACCAGGCCGTCCAGTTCTCCGGAAAGAAGATTACAAACCGCTGAAAATCCTCCTTGACAATAACCGTTTAATGTCACCGGTATCCCATGTTTTTCCTTTACCGTTTCACAGAACAATCGGGTGTCTCTGGTATCATCTTCACCGGTCATGACCTGAACGGCTTCATTGGTGCTGATATCCTTGAAAATTCGAATATAGGTGGGGATTCCCTGGTTGGCGAAGCTATGGGCATAACTCCGCTTTTCATTCGGTAAAAAGGCAAGAATATTCGCGCCCAGCACATAAGGGGGAAGAATGATGACCGGTTTTACGCTGTTATTGACCTTGACCGTTTTGTCCGTCGGAAGAATTTGATACAGGGTAAACCGGTCCGTTTCGAGAATCTTTATATTGTCCCCCCGCTCAAAATGGAATCCGAATTCAGGTTCAATATCCTCAATGGCCCGCGGGTATCGGTTGGCCATAATATCCATCATTTTCGCCTGCCTGGCTAAAAAACCTTCAAGATCTTCGCCGTCGGCACAGAAAAGGGTGTTGAACAAGGCGGCAATCGCGTTTTCCATTTCCATTTTTCCGGAATGTGTGATTGCCTTCATGCTGCTGCTCACACCTTTACCGACCAGATCAAGATTAAAAGCCAACAATTTTATGTAGGACTGCACACTCTCAAACGGTGAGGTGGTCCAGAACTTTTGCTTTTCCACCGTGTTGAAATAACTTGTAGCGATGAGATAAGGAATCATGAAGTCATTTGAATATTTAGAAAAAGCAGTCAGGTAATTTTGCGAGGCATTGACAAGATGAGACCATACAGAAAGGTTTTTTCTCAGAATTTCATGAAAGTCGGTGTCTTTCGTTGCGTTGTTCAACGTCATCATTTCAGGTAAAATCCCCCTATGTTCCGGATCGGGTTTTTTTAAAAACCAGATAAACCGATTATGGGCTCACAGCCCATGCCGGCATTTTGACGGTTTTGAGCGGTGAGCCACAAAAGTGTCGGTCCTTATTTCACGATATCTGCAAATATTTGATCCGCTGTTTTTTTAAAATCGTCACACCCTTTTTTATACAGCTGAATCCATTCATTCAAGGTCTTTTTTCCTTCTTCAGGAATCCATGTGGCTTGATCCAAAATGGAATTTGTCATTTTCTCATTCTGTTCCCGTAGAACCTTCATGGCGTTGTAGCCCTGGTCAAATGCATGTTTTTGAAATTGAACCATTTGTTTTATTACATTAAATTGTTCCATTGGCTTGATTCCTTTCTTACTTTTTGGCTTTTTTTTCTTTTTCAAAAGCGGTGAAAAAATCTTCTACCCGATTAAAGTTTTCATCTACACCCTTTTTAAAATCCTCACGTCCTTTTTTAAAGGCATTGACCCAACCGCTGATCGCATCTTTTCCTTCTGCGGGCATCCAGGTTGCCTGATCGAGAAGCGTGTTCGCCATTCTTTCGGTCTGCTCCTGAACCATAACCATAGCAGTGTAGGTGTTGTCAAACATCGTTTTTT
>ENA-OSEO01006084-OSEO01006084.1-sediment-metagenome-genome-assembly--contig:-NODE-6084-length-11086-cov-3.383686_pt1 | contig 11086 bp, 10 predicted proteins | sample MGYA00237883_ERZ534232 | MGnify/ENA metagenome assembly ERZ534232
ATAGCTGTCAGCTTTCAGCGGTCAGCTTTCAGCAAAGAATAGAGGAATGATAGTCTGTCATTCTGAACGGAGCGTAGCTTCGTTGCGAATCTCGTCTTGAGATTCTTCGGTCGCTTCGCTTCCTCAGAATGACAGTGGTGCATTATTTCTCTCGTTCCCAAGATGTGCTTGGGAACGCCCTTACCCGCCAAGCTGGGCTTGGCTGGATAAAAGCCCCAAACACAGCTTGGGTTCCATCTTGGTTCCCAAGGTCAACTTGGAAACCAGGAAGAAAGGCTACTGGGACGGGCCTCTATCTCCGCCTTCAGCCTCTCCTTTTTCTCACCCTAATCTTTTTCCCACGGGGTGACTATATCCTCCCACTTCCCCTGGGCCTTTAAAAGCAAGTCGCAGACCTCCCGGACCGCGCCTTTGCCGCCGGGGAGCGTGGTGACCCAGTGGGCCGCGGCCTTGACCTCGGCCACGGCGTCGGCCACCGCCACCGCCAGGCCCGTCCGGCGCATGTGGGGCAGGTCCACCAGCTCGTCCCCCACCGCGGCCACTGTCTCCGGATCGATCTGCATGGCGGCCATGATTTCCTCCATCACCGCCACCTTGTCCCGGCAGCCCTCATGAAAGCGGCTGATGTCCAATTCCCGGGCCCGCTGATAGGCCGCGTCCGAGCGCCGCCCTGACAAAAAAGCCACTTCGATGCCGCACCTTTGCAGCATCTTGATGCCGTGGCCGTCCCGGACGTGAAAGACCTTCAGGGCCTCGCCCTTGGCGTCGAAATAAAGGCTGCCGTCCGTGAGGACGCCGTCCACGTCCAAAATCAGCAGGCGGATGGCCTGGGCGCGCTTAATCACCTCCGGGGGGTATTTAGGGGAATCCAAGGTGTCTTCCTTTTGGTGAGGATTATCTCACGCCAAGACGCAAAGACGCCAAGGCGCAAGAAAAAATATGGTAAAACCGCCTGCGGCTGTTCCGAGAAATAGACCAAGCGTCATTTATTTCTTCAATCCACTTAGTATTCCGGGACGTTGCCTTGACCTACTCCCCCTCCCTGCGAGGCTTATCATTACCCACAAGTTCTTATTTTGTGGATATTATGAAATTTATTCCTCTCCCCTCGGGGGAGAGGATAGGGTGAAGGGGGGGTAAAGTAAATGTCCATCCTGATGGTAAGGGGCGAAGGGGACAAAAGACGCCACCCCCACCCCTAACCCTCCCCCCTCGAAGGGGGAGGGGACTTTCGCGTCCTTTTAGGAGGATGTGGAAGTTATTATCCACTTTGGAGTTATTTGCCAGGCCCAGTGCTGTTATTTCGTTATGGATAACAAGGGATACCCCTTATCTTTAGGATATTCCCTGCTGCCGGATAAACTCATGCAGCGCCCTAAGCTCCCGCCACAGGGGGAGGACTTCTTTTAGCGGCAGGGAGTTAGGCCCGTCGCATTTGGCCGCGTCCGGGTCCGGGTGCACCTCCATAAAGAGCCCGTCCACCCCCACCGCCACTCCGGCTCGGGCCAGATGGGGGATGAATTGCCGCTGGCCCCCGGAGCAGGTCCCCTGGCCCCCGGGAAGTTGGACGCTGTGGGTCACGTCCAGAATCACCGGGCACCCCAGTCCCCGGAGCAGGGGCAGGCTGCGGAAGTCCACCACCAGGTTGTTGTAGCCGAACATGGCCCCCCGCTCGGTAAGAATAATTTTGTTAGTGCCCCCGGCCCGGGCCTTCTCCACCACCGGTGCCAGGTCCCAGGGCGCGAGAAACTGGCCTTTCTTGATATTCACCGGCTTGCCGGTTTTGGCCGCGGTGACCAGCAAATCCGTCTGGCGGCAGAGAAACGCGGGGATTTGCAAGACGTCCAGCACTTCGGCCGCGGGCATGACCTCAATGACCTGGTGCACGTCGGAGATCACCGGCAGGCCCACCTCTTCTTTGACCCGGGCCAGAATCTCCAAACCTTTGCGTAAGCCCGGCCCCCGAAAGGAGCTTAAGGAAGTGCGGTTGGCTTTATCGTAGGAGGCTTTGAAAATCAGGGGCAGGGACAGCTCCTGGGCCATATCCCTCAGGGCCCGGGCAATCTCCAGGGTCGCCCCGGCAGACTCGATGACGCACGGCCCGGCGATCATGACTAACTCGCCGGCGCCGATCCGGTAATCAGCCACTTGCACCGCATTAATCATAGGCTTCTCGAAGATAAAACCACAGAGTTGGGATTAAACCAGGAGGGATGAAAAGAAGGGCTGGGGGAAAAAGCCGGCTCATTTCCTCCCCGTAATCAGAAAAATGGAAAATTCCCTTTCCTCTCCCCCGGCAATTTCCTTGACCATGGAAGTTGCGGTCGCGGCCTGCACCTGGCGAAAACCGGTGTCCTCCAGCAGCGTCTGGACGTGGGCGCGATCAAAGCCCAGATGAAAAACCCCGGTCATCTCGCCGTGGAAGGAGCCATCTTCCGTATCCAGATCCGCCACGCCCAATAGCCCTCCCGGCAGCAGTAAATCAAACCAGAGTTTGAGTAAAGCCGCGGTGTCAGGCACGTGGTGCATGGTCATGCTGCTGACCAGGAGGTGAAACCGGCCCTCCACCGTTTCACCCTTGGCGAAATCCACCAAGCGGGTGCGCACGTTGGCGAGCCCCTGCTTTTTCACCTTGTCTTGCAGCACCCCCAGCATCCCCGGGGAGCTGTCCACGCCGGTAATGCTCTTTACCAGGGGTTGGAGCCGAAGCGTCACCAGTCCCGTGCCGCAGCCGAAATCCAGGGCGTCCATAGACGGAGCCGGCTGGAGAGTGCGGATGATCGCCTCCGCCACGTCCTGGCCCAGCTTCACCCTTTTGGGGTTAGCATCCCAGGTGGCGGCTTCTTTATTGAAATCCATCTTCGGGGTTTGTTGCCCTTAAATTTCCGTCTCTTCCCGGGGTAGCCCACGCTTATACTCCAGGGCTGCGCCGATATAATCCCGAAAAAGCGGGTGCGGCCGCATGGGCCCTGATTTGAACTCCGGATGGAACTGGCAGCCCAAAAACCAGGGGTGGTCTTGGAGTTCCACGATTTCCACCAGTTCGCCGTTGGGAGAGGTGCCGCTGATCCCCAGGCCCGCCTCCTGGAGACGCTCCCGGTAATCGTTATTGAATTCGTAGCGGTGGCGGTGGCGCTCCATGATCTCCACGACGCCGTAGGCCGCGGCCGCGACCGATCCTTCCTTGAGCACGCAGGGGTAGGCCCCCAGGCGCATGGTGCCGCCTTTTTCCGATTCCCGGTCCCGGTGGATGATGGCGTCCCGGCGATAGTCGTACCACTCCCGCATGAGGTAGATGACCGGATCGGCGGCCTCGGGGTCAAACTCCTCGCTGGTGGCGGCGGTAATCCCGGCCAGATGGCGGGCGAACTCGATGACCGCCAGTTGCATGCCGAAACAGATGCCGAAATAGGGGATTTTGTTTTCCCGGGCATAACGGATAGCGTGGATCTTGCCTTCCACGCCCCGGACTCCGAAGCCCCCGGGCACCAGGATGCCGTGGAGATGGCCCAAAAGACCCTCCGGGCCTTCCCGCTCCACCCGCTCCGAATCGATATAGGTCAGGGCCACCTGGGATTCATGGGCCAAGCCACCGTGCACCAGGGCTTCGTGCAGGCTCTTGTAGGATTCCCGGAGGTCCACGTATTTACCGACGATGCCGATTTCCACCCGGTCCTTGGGACCCCGGATGCGGGCCGCCAGCTGTTCCCAGGTCTCCAGACGGGGAGACCGGGTCCAGATGTTCAGCACCTCCACCAGGCGCTCGTCCAACCCTTCTTCGTGGAAGAGCAGGGGAATTTCATAGATATTTTCCACGTCCCGGGCGGTGATCACCGCGTTGGGCAAGACGTTGCAGAAGAGGGCGATCTTGGCCTTGATGTCCTTGCTGAGATTTTTTTCCGTGCGGCAAAGGAGAATGTCGGGCTGGATACCGATGGAGCGCAGTTCCTTGACGCTGTGCTGGGTGGGCTTGGTTTTCACTTCCCCGGCGCTTTTGATGTAGGGCACCAGGGTGAGGTGGATGTAACAGACGTTTTCTTTGCCCAGATCGCCTTTGAGCTGGCGGATGGCCTCTAAAAACGGCAGGCTTTCGATGTCCCCCACGGTGCCGCCGATTTCGATGATGGCCACATCCACCGTGGGCGCGACCTTGAGGATGGATTCCTTGATTTCGTCGGTGATATGGGGGATGACCTGGACGGTGCCCCCCAGATAGTCGCCCCGCCGCTCCTTGGTGATGACGTTGTTATAGATGCGCCCGGAAGTGAAATTGTTTTCCTGGCTCAGGGTGACGGTGGTGTAGCGCTCATAATGCCCCAGGTCCAGGTCGGTTTCGGCCCCGTCTTCGGTGACGTAAACCTCCCCGTGTTGAAAGGGGTTCATGGTGCCGGGGTCCACGTTGATGTAAGGGTCCAGTTTCTGAAAAGTGACCCTGAGCCCCCGGGATTCCAATAAGGCCCCGATAGCCGCGGCCGCCACCCCCTTCCCCAGGGAGGACAGCACCCCGCCGGTAATGAATATGATCTTGGTTTTCACCATCCCCCCCTCCCGTTTCACAGTATACCGCCCCCCGCAACATTGTCAAGAAAGTGAGCAACATGCAGAAGCCAGTGGCCAGTAGCCAATAGCCAGTAATCAGTAATCAGTGGTCAGTGGTCAGTGAAAAAAACAGTGACTTACAAGGCAATGAACTTCGAGCCCTGCGCTTTGAACTTTTAAAGGCAGTTATCCCTGGGCTCCCGACCCACAATATAAAACATAAAATGCTGTAGGGTGGGCGTCTCGCCCGCCCCGGTAATCAGCACAGGCTGGAAAGCCTGTGCTACCGCTGGGAATTTTTCTGGACAGTATAAAATGAACTTACGAGGGGCTCGATTCTTATTGCTCACTGCTCACGGCTCACTCAACGCAACAGGTGCAGATTGCCCAGGTGGACGTTTTTTAGACCGGCTTCCTGCGCGGTTTTTCGGGCCTGGAAGGCAAAATCCCGGGAAGTGATGGGGAGGTCGTCCAGATAGAACTGGGGGTAGAAGCCCAGGAGGCTATAGGGTATTTCCGGATTGAGGCGGGCGATAAAGCGGGCCAGGCCGTGGATCTCCTCCAGGTCCACGTAGCCGGGGACCAGCAAGGTGCTGGCGCAGAGCAGGGGCACTTCCGGGCGCTCCCCGAAGCGGGCGGCCAGGGCGGCGAAATTTTTTAAGGTCTGGGAATTGGAGACGCCGCAGAGGGCCAGGTGGATTTCTTCGCTGAAGGCTTTCAGGTCGAACTTGATGACGCCGCCGTTGGTAAGAGAGCTGGCCACCAGGGGCTTGAGCCATTGCGTCTGCATGGCGCCGTTGCTCTCCCAGCAGATACGCAGGCGGCGGCCCTTTTCCCTGGCCTGTTCCAGGGCCATACGGGAAGTAGCCAGGGCATGGGGCAACTGGGGCGTGGGGTCGCCCCCGAAGTAACAGATGCAGCCGGTGTTTTGCCGCACCGCCCCGGCCAACTCCCGGGCCGGGACTTTGGCGCTCTTGAAGGTGGCTTTCTTGAAGGTCCAGTTCTGGCAGAAGAGGCAGTTAAAGTTACAGGCGTGGTAAAAGACCGCCAGGTTAGTGTAGCCCCGCTCCGGCCCCGGGCAGGAAGAATACTTAGGATAGCCCGTACCCGTGCCCCCGGGACAGAACCAGTCGGCCACGCAATTGGTGGGCAGGGGATCGTAATAGTAGCTCAGCCCCGCGCCGGCGGCGGTGCCTCCCAGAATTTTGCCGTCTTTTACCTGCCGGGCCCCGCAGAAGCCGTAGCCGCCTTCAGGAATGGAACAGGCATGGAAACAGAGGGTGCAGGTTTTGCCATCGGGTTCTTGAGGAGGGGTGAGGGGCAGGTTGAAGGCCCGGCGGCTTTCCTGGTGGATGGCGGCAATTTCCGGCCAGACTTGAGCGAAATGATTCCGGATGCAGGCCGCGCAATAGCCCAGTCGGGGGGACACCAGGCGCTCGGCGCGGCCACAATGACGGCAAAGGCTCATGACTTATGGCGAGTAATCCGTTGAAAATCCTCTAATGAAAACCATAACGTCATTACTCAATGGAGAGTGGGAAAAAATGCAGGTCAGCGCCGGATCAGGGAGACCCAAAGCCGTCTCAATCTCGGGGATTCGCCCCAAAAAGTAATTGTTTTATAAACTTAGGGTCTTTGATCAGGGCCTTCATGAAAACCCTCACAGTCTTGTTCTTCAGGACCAGCTTGATGACTTCCAGCCCCCGCCCCCGTCCAAGCCAGGTTTTTTGGAAGGTGCGGCGAAAGTCCTTTTCCCGGGCCCTGATGGTGGCTTTGTCCAATTGTCCCGGAAATCGGGAAACCATGCGGCTACCGGTCTGCTCCAGGGTTTTCGGGCCTTCGGGGCCGTTTAGTTTTTCCCAGAGAACACTGCCCGGATAGACCATGAGGGGGTTGATTTCCGCGATTTGGGGCCGGACTTTCCGGACGAATTCCTTGGTGGCCTGGTGGTCGGCCGCGGTTTCCCCGGCATAACCGGTGATAAAACTGGCGATGACGACGATATTGGCCTTCTTGGCCCTGAGAATGTCTTCAGCCAGCTTCCGGCTGGTGGTGGGTTTTTTGTAGCGCCGGAGCTGGGCATCGCTGCCGCTTTCCACGCCCACGAAGATTACGTCAAAGCCGGCCCGGTGCATCAGCCTCAGGGTGTCGTCCGGCACCTTGTGCAACACCCCGGCGCAGGCCAGATACATTTTCAGATCATGCTCCAGAATCAGGCGGCACAACCGGTTCACCCGCTCCACGTTGCCGGTGAAATTATCGTCAAAGAAAATGACCGCTTTGAAACCGGCGTTAGCCAATTGCAGCAGTTCTTGGAAGACATTTTCGGCGCTGCGGGTGCGCAACCGGTCGCCAAACATTTTGGTGCAGGAACAAAAAACGCAATGGTAGGGACAACCTCGGGAAGAAGAGGCGGTGGCTAAGGGAGGGAGGCCCGGGAATTTGAAGCCATACCACTGAGTGCCATAACTGGTATAAGCCAACAGGCTGCGATCCGGAATGGGCAGGGAGTCCAGGTCCTGAATGCGCTGGATTTCTCCCCGGACCACTTCCCCATTGTTCCGGTAAGAAACTCCCGGAACACCGGTAAGTTCCCGGCCCTCCAAGAGACGCCGGCAAAGTTCGGGAAATCCTTCTTCTGCTTCTCCCCGGAAAACAAAATCGAGTTCGGGTATTTCCTGGAGCAGGAGGCTGTCAAAAATGGTGGGGTGAATTCCTCCGAAGATGGTCAGGGTGTCCGGCCGGGCCGCCTTGACCCCGGCCGTCAGCCGCCGGGCCTCCCGGAAGTTCTTGCTGGTCACGGTCACGCCCAGGATGTCCGGGGAGCAAGAGAGGATCCGCTCCACCGACTGGTCTAGGGTCAGCCCTTCGCCATAAGTATCTATCACCTTAACCGCTACGCCCGGAAGGTTTTTCACGCTGCCGGCAACGTATAACAGTCCCAGGGGTGGGAAAGACCCCTCGTTCCAGGGACTGTCTTCATCTGGGGCAGTGGCTAAAACAATATTCATTTAATCTCCATTAAAATAGGGTGGGTGACGATCCTTTCCGGGGTATCTTCTGAAAATACTCCACCGCCCGGGCCGTAGCCACCCGGCCCCGGGGGGTGCGCTGCAGGAAGCCGCACTGGATGAGGAAGGGTTCGTAGACGTCTTCCAAGGTGTCTTGCTCTTCGCATAAGGCCGCGGCCAGGGTGCCCAGGCCCACGGGCCCGCCGTCGTATTTCTCCAGGATGGTGAGGAGAATCTGCCGGTCCATGCGGTCGAAGCCCAGTTGGTCCACTTCCAGGAGGTTTAGGGCCGCGTCCGCGATTATTTTGGTAACCCGGCCGTCGCCCCGGACCTGGGCGTAATCCCGCACCCTTTTCAGCAAGCGGTTGGCAATGCGGGGGGTACCCCGGGAGCGCCGGGCGATCTCCCAGGCCCCTTCTTCCTCCACCTTCACGGCCAGAACCTGGGCGGCCCGGCGGGTAATCCTGGCCAGGTCGGCCGCCGCGTAAAAATCCAGGCGCAGCATCAGGCCGAAGCGGTCCCGAAGCGCGGGAGTGAGGAGGCCCGCCCTGGTGGTAGCCCCCACCAGGGTGAAATGGGGCAGTTCCAATTTCAGGGAGCGGGCGCCGGGTCCCTGGCCGATAATCAGGTCCAGGCGGAAGTCTTCCATGGCCGGGTAGAGGATCTCTTCCACCACCGTGGGCAGGCGGTGGACTTCGTCTATAAAAAGAACGTCCCGGGGCTGGAGATTGGTGAGGAGGGCGGCCAGGTCCCCGGCCCGCTCCACCACCGGCCCGGAAGTGGTCTTGATGCCCGCACCCATCTCCTGGGCGATGATATGGGCCAGGGTGGTCTTGCCCAACCCCGGGGGCCCGTGCACCAGGATGTGATCCACCGCCTCGCCCCGGCCCCGGGCCGCGGTCATGGCGATTTCCAGGTTGCGGCGCACCTCGGTCTGACCCACAAACTCCGACAGAGTCCGGGGCCTCAGACCCACTTCCAGGCCCATGTCCTCCACCTGCCGCCGGGGATTGACGAGGCGCTCTTCTGTATCCATCTTAGGGCTAATTTACTCTAGCACCAGCAACTTTGCAAGCCGGGGCGGAACTACTCTGATTTAGAAAACCTTGGCCCCGCAAGATCAGGTTTGGTAGACTTAAACCTGTCCCCCTGGCTGCCAGTGATTACTACAAATAATGAAGGGAGGCCTAAGGTATGAAAGAACCAAATGAAAGTAATAAACCTGTTAGTGCCTCAAACCTGCGGGATCATATGGCGAATGAGAGGACATTTCTTGCCTGGATCAGAACCAGTATCGGCATCATGGCATTCGGTTTTGTCGTCGAAAAGTTTTCTTTTTTTATAAAGCATCTATCATATCTCTTTGAAAAGAGTGTTCCTCAGCAAGTTACTCCAACATCATCCGGATATTCATCTATTTTTGGCATTGTCCTGGTAGCGTTGGGCGCCTTTATGGGTCTGCTAGCGCTTATTAGATATAAAAAAGTTGAACGGGAAATTAATGAGAATACCTATCAACCTTCTATATTAATCGACATCATGGTGGCCATGGGGATTATTATAATTGGTATTTTTCTGATTTTTTACATGATCCATACTCTAACGTCCTAAAAATATAACTATGCAACCAGCTATTTTTGCGGCAGGCATCGGCAAATCGTTTCGCACCGGGTTTTTCGGACCCCGGAAACAGGTGCTCCAAGAGGTGGACCTGGAAGTGGGACCCGGGTCCATTTTCGGCATCTTGGGGCCCAATGGCGCGGGCAAAACCACTTTTATCTCCATCCTGGCCACCCTGTTGCGTCCGGATGCCGGCCAGGCCCGGGTTCTGGGCCTGGACGTGGTTAAGGATGCGGATCGCCTCCGGGAGCGGGTCAACCTGGCGGCCAGCGGCGCCCATTTCCTCTGGTGTCTGACGGTGGAGGAGAACCTGAAGTTTTATGGCCGCCTCTATGGTCTGGGGGGCAAGGCCCTGGCAACCAAGGTGGGTGAACTCCTGGACCTATTCGAACTCCAGCCCCACCGCCGGGTGACTTTCGAACGCCTTTCCACCGGTCTCAAACAGCGCCTGGCCCTGGCCAAGGCCCTGATCAACACCCCGGAGTTGCTCTTTCTGGATGAACCCACCACCGGGCTGGACCCGGAGATGGCCCAGCATATCCGGGGGGAAATCCAGCGCCTCAACCGGGATGCCGGGCTGACCATCCTGCTCACCACCCATAATATGCGGGAGGCCGAGTCCTTGTGCGGCGAGGTGGCCTTTCTCAAAGAGGGGCGTCTGGTGGCCCGGGGCACTATGCCGGAATTGCAGGAACGCCTGGGCCTGGGAGACCGCCTCAGCCTCTTTTTTAAAGACGGCCCCGCGCCTTTGGATTACGGCCGCCTGCCCGGGGTGTTGACTTATAAAGCGGAAAACAACCGGGTGGACTTGATGGTGGACCGGGCCGAGAAACGTCTGGCCGCTATTCTGGAAGAAGTATCCCAAACCCAAAGCAAGGTTATCCAGGTGCAGCTCAAGGAAGTGGACCTGGCCGAGATTTACCATGAGATTACCCACTGATTTTTATAAAATCCTGGCCTTTGCGACCCGGAGTGCCCTGGTGAACCGGCGCAACGTCTTTGCCATTTTCGAGATGCTCTTCTGGCCCGGAGTAGCCATCTTCTCCGTGGGGCTGCTCACCCGCTTCCTGAAACTGGACCCGGAGACCGTGACCTTCATCCTCATCGGCGCAGTGAGCATGAACACCATTCAGATCGCCCAGTTGGACCTTTCCTACGCCCTCCTCTATTCCGTCTGGGCCAAGAGCCTGAAGCACGAATTTATGGCCCCCATAAAATTGGCCCATATCCTGGTGGGCGCGGGTACAGTGGGCCTGATCCGGGGTTTCGTGGTCTTCGTCATCATGGGGTTTTTGAGCATGTGGCTCTTTGATATGGACCTGGCCCGGCCCGGGGTCCGGGGTCTGCTCATCTTTCTGACAGGGATGTTTCTCAACGCGGCCATCATCGGCGCCCTGGTCCTGGCCCTGGTGCTCAGGTTCGGGCAACGGGCCGAGGTCGCGGCCTGGGCTTTTTCTTACCTGATGCTCCTGCTATGCGGGCTTTATTACCCGGTGAGCATTCTCCCCTTAGGCATCCGGGAGCTGGCCCAAATCATTCCGCTGACCTATTTTCTCGAATATTTCCGGCACTTTTACGGCTTTCCCCTAATGTCGTCCCATCCCCTGCTTTACGGCTTTTCCCAAAGCGTGGTATATTTGGGGCTCTGCTACGCTTTGGTGCAATATACTTTGAAATCGGCGCTCCAGCGTGGCACCTTATTAAGGCTTTCAGAATAGTATAGGTCCTGAGAAACAGGGTCAAAAGACAAGGACTGGGGGAAAGGGTGAAAAGGTTAAAGGGGGAAATGGGGAAAGGATTGTGGAGCTTTATTTCCTTTTCCCCTTTTTCCCTCTTTCCCTAAAATCCCAGCCCTCCAATACCTTGTAAAGAGAAAAATGATCGGCGTTTTTGATTCCGGTTTCGGGGGTCTGGTG
>ENA-OSEO01006087-OSEO01006087.1-sediment-metagenome-genome-assembly--contig:-NODE-6087-length-11080-cov-6.176861_pt1 | contig 11080 bp, 10 predicted proteins | sample MGYA00237883_ERZ534232 | MGnify/ENA metagenome assembly ERZ534232
GATCGAATCCGCGAAAAAAATTCCTGAGCCCTCCTCAATCCATCTCCGAGGCTACGAGAGCCGCGAAATATGCCACAGCATCCCTCTGGGGTGGATGGCGGGAGCTTCTCTCATGGGAATCCGCGCCAATGGCCGATAATCCTGTTGATGTCGTCAGGCGTCGCAGGAGGGGCCTGGACCGGTGCGGTGTGACGGTAGCGTTCGAGCCATACGCCGGAGCCGCGGGGCCGCTACAACCAGAACAAGGAAACGAACGAAGGATCATCCTGTCCCATGATCCAGTGCGAATCGCAGACCGCCGGCGACAAAAGACTGCTCGTATTCAACTGCCATGAGCCCTGGGTCTATCAGCTCGGCGTGCTCGGCTTCGGGCTCGACGTCATCGTGGACCTGCCGGGCAAGTACAACAGAGGATGGGATGAGCGCATGCGGCCGGTGCCGATCCATGCGCGGCTGGTCACCCTGCCCCAGGCGCTCGAATCGCACACGGACTACTATTGCATCATTACGCACAACACTACGGACCTCCTCGACGTCCGATTCCGCCCGGAACCCCGACTCCTCGTCCTGCACCACACGCTCGAAGGACGATTGCGGGAAGAGAATTCCGAGATCGATCCCGAGACTATGAAGCAGACGCTTCACACCTACATGGATTTGATCGGGGGTCACGTCGTGGCAACCTCCATGTTCAAAGGGGAGTCGTGGGGCTATACGGACGACATCGTGCACTTCGGGATCGACGCCGATGATTATCGACCCCACACGGGCGACACGGCCGCGGGACTGCGCATCTGCAATTTCATCAGCAGCCGCCGGAACATCCTGCTCTGGGATCTCCACGAAAAGGCCTTCGAGAACATTCCCGTCACCGTGGTGGGCCACAACCCGGATCTCCCGGGCGTCGAGGCGGCGCGGGATTGGGATCACCTCAAAACGATTCTCCAGTCTCATCGCTTCTATATTCATACCGCCGACCCCCGCTTCGAAGCGGGACACAACATGGCCACCGCCGAGGCCATGGCCGCCGGCCTGCCGGTGCTGGGGAACCATCATCCTACCTCCGTCATCAGACACGGCGTCACCGGCTTTCTCAGCGACAACCCCAAGGAACTGCAACGCTACGCACGCATCCTCATCGAGGACAGGGACTTGGCGCACCTGATGGGCCAGCAGGCCAGAAGAGTGGTGATCGAGCGGTTCTCGCTGCTGCGATTCAGACAGGCTTTTCTCCGCTCGATCGAGATCGCCCGGCGGAAATGGCACACGCGAAGGGTCGATCCCTCCCGGCTGAGTCTCGCAGCCGACCGGTGAGTCCCGGCGCAGGGCCTCAACGACTCCAGAAGGGCGATCATCGTGGTTGACGCACAGCCTGTCTGGAGTCCGCGTCTACGCGGCCTCAAGAGACCAGTTCATGATGGCACCCAGACACATCATCGCGCGCGTAGTTAGGCAATCTCCCGCTCAGGGGGTTGAGATTGCCTCGTCACTGCGCGCCTCGCAATGCCATGCGCCGCTTTGAGATAGTCGCCAGACTGCCTGAAGACGGGACTCCAAGCCGGGGCCCCGTGTTCTGTGCATACCGCCCTCCTACAGCAGCATGTCGATTCGACCTCGCGGAACGGTGCCGCGGGACTCGTCTCCGGCGGTTCCTTCACGACCAGCGCCATGATCTGCCATTCCCTGCGACCACCGGGTCTGTGGCGAGGCATGAAGGTGCTCTCGGGTCTGGCCGGAACCTTGCTGCTGTTGTTGTTGAGACCATGTATCCGGCGGAAGCTGCTCGCGACTCGGGTCCCGCTCCGGCTGATCCGAGGCAACGACCTCGAGCCGGCGGACCTGGACCCCCGCTTCCTGGAGGCTGCGGACCACCTGGGGCAGAGCCTGCTCGATCTCCCGCTGAACCTCCCGGCTACCGACCTCCAGCATGGCACTGACCTGCTCGCCCTGCTCCTGGAACCGCACGACCACAGTCCCCAACTCAGGCGGATTCAGCCGAACGAGGACCTGCCTGTCGCCGCGACCCACCGCAGCATGCATGGAGTCAAGGATCTGCTCGCCAACGCTTTGGGCCGGTGTCCGAACGACGGGTGTGTCGAAGCCCATCGGGTGCTGAGTCTGCCCTGCGACTCGGGGCGTGGAATTGACAGACTCGACTCCCGATAGAACCGACGGATTGGACGGGACGGACCCGCTCTCCTTCGAGGCAGCCCCATGCACCGCTTTCCCGCCCGGTTCGACGGGGTCAGCTCCTGAGTTGCCTCGTGTGGCATTCTGGGTTCGAGGATTGTCCTTCGGGTTCTCACCCGTGGCCGAGATAGGCTCCTTGGACCGCAGGACACCCGAGCCGGGCTCTTGCGGCAACTGAGACGGTGTGGCCCCGGAGGCGGTGTTGCGCGTCTGCGAACCGGTCCCCTCTTTGCCTGCACTGTCCTGGGAGACGAAGGAGTCGACGCGGGATGACTTTGTCACATGCTCCCCCGCGTGTTCTACCTGGGCCAGTACGGGTTGAGAAGGGCTTCCGGAGGCACCGTCTTGTGTACGCGCGGCGCCTGTCGTTGCCGTGCTATGAGACGAGACCTGTGCGGTCTTATCTGCGGCAAACCCCGGTTGGGCGCCGGCACGTGGTTCTGCACTTGCTTGCGCATTTGCCTCACCGGGTTGGGGGATGGGACTACCCAACTTGGCGTCGTGGGAATTTTGCCCCGCGGCGTTCTTGACAACCGCTGGTCCGCCTGTCGCACCTTGGGAGCCGGTCCCCGCCACTTGCGCAGAAGACTCCAAGCCCGCCTGCAAACCACCCTTCTTGCCCGCGACAAACGCCGCGGCTTCGCCCGTCTTGAGGACCGTACTGCCGGCGGCAGCACCCGCGAGGGGAGACTCAACGGACGGGGCAATCGAAGGATCGAATGATCGGTGAGTTGCTCGTGCATTCCCAGGTGTTCCAGTTCCTCCCGTCTCCGGCGAGGAGACACCGCCCTGTCCTGATGCTCGGTGCCCCTTTGCATCCGTGCGGCCTGCTTGGTCGGCCACCTCGGTTATGGGTCCTTTCCCCTTTGCCTGCGCGGCCACCCTCGTCCCTCCCGAGACCGCAGGCTGAAGCGGGTCGGCAAGATGGCGGCCGGACAGTGAGACAAGATCCTGCGTCTCTGTGGATGCCGGGTTTGACGTACAAACCGCTTCTGTGCCTTCCGCAGAAGAGTCGGTACGGGCGGCATCGTCTCGATCTTCAGTGCCGCGCGATTCCCCTTTCGCCGGGGCCTTGCTCCCGGTAGCCTCATGTGCCGGTCGCTCCAGTGCCGCCTCTGCAAGAGGAAGGACATCGGCGAACCGCTGTTGCGGACGGTCTTCGAGCAACCCCGGCGTCCATCTGTCGTTGCCCATGCTCTCGCGGGAAACCACCGTACATACGTTGTCGCAGATCGCGGCTGTATTCATGATCGACATCCTTAGAATGACAGCGCTTTCGCAAATCGTGTGCCACAGAGATCCGGTTCACCGCCGACCCCATCGTAACCTCTTTCATGACAGAACTTTACGGTCTGTCCGAAAAGCAGACATCCGGTCCCGTGAGCCTTGAGAGAGCCGGGGGGCCGGAGGTTTGTTCCAGGCAGGCAGAAGAATCCTCCGAGGCAAAACCGGGGCCCTGGCGCGGCGGAACCGGGTTACGATGGGCGCGCGCCCGCACGCATTTCCCCGCTCCTCCATCCTTCCAGCATTCTTATCAGGTGTCGGCCATCGCGTCAAATAAGCCGACCCCCTGTATAGAAACCTGACACAACGGAGAACTGACGGTGCATGACTGGCAATTGATAATTGGGTCGGGTCCGGGCCTTGCTGGACCAGTGGCTGCGGGAGCGTCCATCATCCATCATCAATCATCCATCCTTCGCCTGCTTGGCACGGCGATTGCTGCTTTGAGAGCGGCACAGAGTATGCACGACGATTGATGATTACAAAACAAGGACGTGAGATGGCACACTCAATGGATATCGTGGCCATGTTGGAGGCAGGGATCAAGGCGGAAGGCCTTCGCCAACAAACGATCGCCAGCAATGTAGCCAACATGGCGACGCCCGGCTATCGACGACTCGACGTCCGGTTCGAGGAGTTGCTGACCAAGGCGATCCATTCCTCCGACGGCGTGGAGGCGCGGAACCTCGAACCGGAGATTTATCAGCCCATGAACACGCCGGTCCGGGCCAACGGCAACGACGTCAACCTGGAGGCGGAGATCGGCGAGATGCTCAAGAACTCGCTGCGTCACACCGCCTACGTCCGCCTGCTGCGACGGAAATTCGCCCAAATGGAAACCGCCATGGGCGTCCAGGGATAACAAAGGATGATTTGTGACTGTTGATGTTTGACTGTTGATTCGAAGAAGCGGAGCACCGCACCCCTCAAATCGCAGATCAGCCGTCACAAGTCAAACATCAGAAAGGATTCGATGTCATGGCAGTGGATCAACTATTCGGGCCGGTAGACATCTCGGTCTCGGGCATGCGGGCCCAGGACCAGTACATGGAGGTAATCTCCACCAACATCGCCAACGCGCGTACGCTGGACGCCGGCCAGGGCCAGCCCTTCCGCCGACTTGACGCCATCCTGCGCAGCGAGAACGAGGGTGTCAGCGGTGTGGTGGTCGACAGCGTCGTTCCGGACATGAGCGCGTTGCAGCGGATCTACGACCCCGGGAACCCAAAGGCGGATGCCAGCGGGTACATTTCCATGCCGAACGTCCATCTGCCGGTGGAAATGATGAACCTGTCCGTCGCCAGCCGGACCTACCAGGCCAACGCCGCGACCCTGAAGCGCTATCAGAAGATGGTGGAGACGACACTCGAACTGCTCCGTTAGCTGAGAGGACCCAAGGATGGTCAACTTCAATCCCAACGTGAATCCCATGCTGCCGAACGTGCAGCCGACGATGCCGCAGACCCAACCGACCGGTCCGGCCAAGACGGGTTTTCTGCACGCCATCGAGACCGCCGGCAACTACGTGTCGAAGGTCAACGATCTGCAGGAGGCGTCCGATGCCTCGATCCAGGACCTGTTGACCGGCAAGAACACCGATATCACCGCGGTCGTCTCGGCCGTGGCGAAAGCCGATGTCAGCTTCAAGGTCCTGGTCGGCGTCCGAAACAAACTCATCGAGGCCTATAAACAGACGATGAACATGCCGCTGTAGAAAGAACGGGGTGATTGCTGATTCTTGACGGTCGACTTGAAGAGGACGAACGCGCCGCGCTCCTCAAATCAAGAACCGTAGATCACAAATCGTAAATGGGTCTTCATGGAGTTCCTGAAGAGATTAGTCCTGATCTGGCAGAAAATCAGCCTGGTGCAGCGGGCGCTGTTGGCAGCCGTCGCGCTGGCCGCCGGGCTGATCGGCCTGCTCCTGATCCATTGGGCCCAGAAACCGGACATGCGGATGCTGTACCAGGATCTGGCGCCGACGGAGGCCGCCAAGATCACGGAGAAGATCGAGGAGAAGCAGATCGCATACGAGCTGCGCAACGGCGGCAGCACGATCTACGTCCCCCGGCAGCACGTCTATCAGCTTCGCCTGGACCTGGCCAAGGACGGACTGCCCGCCGGCGAACAGAACGGCTACAAGCTCTTCGATGACGAGAAGATCGGCATCAGCCCATTCGTGCAGAACGTCAATCTGATCCGGGCCAAGCAGGATGAGCTGGCCAAGAGCATCCAGGAGATCGACGCCGTGGCCCATGCCCGGGTCCACATCGTCAGTCCTGAGCAGAAACTCTTTGCGACCACGGAGGAGCAAACGACCGCGTCGGTGGTTCTACGTCTGCGGCCGGGCCATCGGCTCAGCGGCGAACACATCGCCGCCATCACCCATTTGGTCTCCGGTGCCGTTAAGGGACTCAAGGCCGAGAACGTCACGATCGTCGACAGCAACGGACGGCTGCTCAACGGCAAGAACGACCCGACCATGGCCGCGGGCGCCAGCACCGTGCAAGACTACAAGGACCGGGTCGAGCAGAACCTCATCCGCAAGGCGGAAGACATGCTGGAAATGGTCCTCGGTCCCGGCCGGGCCACGGTCCAGGTCAGTGCCGTGATCGACATGAACAGCGTCAACACCATCACGGAGACCTACGACCCCTCGGCTAAGGTCGCCACCAAAGAGGAAGTGACGAGCAATTCGGAGACCGGCGCAGGCACCGGCACCGGGCAGAGAGCCGCCGCGGGCACCACCAAGAAGGATGAAACCGTCGTCACCGAGTATCAGGTGGGCAAGACCGTCAAGCAGCACACCGTCCTGCCCGGCGAGATCCGCTCGCTGTCCGTGGCCGCCTTCGTCGATCTGACGGTCGACGCCAACCAGGTGGGTCCGGGCGGCCAGCCGGCGACGGTGATGAGTCTGGCCGACGTCGAGGAGGTGATCCGCAGCGCTCTGGGCCTGAAGACGACGGACTCACTCAAAGTCGTCAACGCCCGGTTCCATCGCGTGACAGCGACGTTGGACGAGGAGGAATCTTCACAATGGTCGGGGTACCTGGCCCTGGCGCGTCAGCTCTCGTTAGGGATCATGGCAGTCTGTGCGGTGGTTGTCCTGCGGATCTTCCACCGGGCCCGGAGCAAGGTCGCCGACGAACTGCAGGCGCACCTGCCTGAGGGCCCGGCCGCGGGCGGACGGCTGCCGGCCGGTGAGTCCATTGTCGAACCTTTGCTCATACGCCGCCAGATTGCCCACGCTCTGAAACAGAACCCCGAACAGGTCAGACAGATGTTCCTCAGTTGGATCGAGGAGAAGGAGTAGATACGCTGTGTCATTGACCGGGAAACAAAGGGCCGCACTGCTTCTGACGAGTCTGGATGCCGTTACGGCAGCCGAACTGCTCAAGGGGATCGACCCCCAGGTAGTGCAGGAGTTGGCCGTGGAGCTGAGCTATCTCGACGCCGCCGGTCATCGGGACACCAAGCAGACGGCCGAGGTGGCGCGCCGGTTCTGCAAGTCCCTCCAGGAGGAGACCGGTTTCGGCTTCAAGAGCTTCCTGAAGGAGATGCTCCGCAATACGGTCGGCGACGAGCAGGCCAGACGCATCCAGCAGGAGATTCAGGATCTTCTGCAGAAGCGGGACCCCTTCATGTCGATCCGATCGGCGGACCTGCAGACTCTCCGGACGGCACTGGAAGCGGAGCACCCGCAGGCGGTGGCGGTGGTTTTGTCCGAACTGCCGCCCCGGCGCGGCTCGGAACTGCTGGGCCTCCTGGGCGAGGAGACGCGCATCAGCGTGATCAGCCGGATGACGAGCGTCGGCACGGTCACGCCCGAAGCGAAGATGAGGATCGCGCAGATGATCCGCACCCGCATGGAGACTGCGAAGACCGCCCAGAACGCGGGGACGGCGCTCGTGATCCAGCCCGAGCAGTCCCTGCGAAAAGTGGCGGTCATCGTGCGGAATCTCGACAAGGAGGTCCGCGACGGCGTGCTGGAGGCGATCGCGCAGAAGGACCCCGAGGCCGGTGCGAAGATCACCGACCTCATGATCCTCTGGGAGGATCTCCCGCTGGTGGGTGACCGCTCGTTGCAGGAGGTCCTGCGCTGCATCGACGAGAAGCAGTTGGCGCTGGCGCTGTACGAGGCCCCGGATGAGATCCAGGCCAAGATCCGCGGCAACATTTCCGAACGCGCATCGGCCATGATCAACGAGGAGATCTCGCTCATGTCGTCCGTGAAGAAGGAAGACGTTCAACAGGCTCGCGAGAAGATCGTCGCGGTTCTGCGTGAGCGATTCAAAATGGACACGCTGAATTTCGTGGCGGAATAGAGCTGTGGTGGAGATGCTGACCATCCAGGTTGCCCGGCCGATCGCAGGAGTCCGCGTGCTCCATGCGGCGGGCCGTCCCCCAACCGCGCCGCCCGGGCCAACCGGCCCGGAGGACGCGTCGGCGGCGCAGCAACTCGAGAGGGCGATCCAGGCCGAGAGGGCCCGCCTCGCGAAGGAGTTCGAACAGCAGAGCGTTCAACTCTCCCGGCTCTGCCAGACCGCCGGCAGCATCGCGGAGAATCTCGACAAGCTCTATCAGGAGACGCTGGCCAGCAATCGCGCCGAGATCGCACGTCTGGCGGTCGAGATCGCCCGGAAGATCCTCGTGTGCAAGATCGCGCAGGGCGATTACGACATCCAGGCGATCGTCGAGGAAGCGCTCAAGCGGGCCCCGACGCGCCAGCAGATCGTGATTCGTCTGAACCCACAGGATCTGCCGCGCTGCCAGCAGTACCAGCAGGAGAACCCGGAGGACCCGTTCGCTGGGCTGGAGTTCACCGCCGACCCGGAGATCGGCCCCGGCGAGTGCCTGGTGGAAACCCCCAAGGGGATCGTGAAATCGTTTATCGAGGAGCATCTCGAACATGTCGGCGAGGCGCTCCGGAAAGTGGAAGAATAGGCTATGCCGCAGGCGCCAAGCTGCACGATCGACTTCAACAAGTACTACTCGGCCCTGGAGACCGTCAACCTGATGAGTTGCCAGGGCTACGTGGTCCGCGTCTCCGGCTCGACGGTGGAGTCGGCCGGTCCGGTCGTCGGCCTGGGCGAGTTGTGCGGCATCCACGTCCGCGACGGCCGGCGTATTCTGGCGGAGGTCGTGGGATTTCGTCACGATCACCTTATCCTGCTGCCGCTCGAACACATTGAGGGCATCTCGCCGGGCGACGCCGTGACGGCGCGGACGACGCCGCGACACATCATGCTCAGCGAGAAGACCCTCGGCCGCGTGCTGAACGGCCTGGGCCAACCCATCGACGACAAGGGCCCCCTGCCCGGCGGCGAGAAGTGCCCGCTGGACGTGAGCAGTCCGCCGCCACTGAGCCGGGAGAAGATCACGAAGCCCCTGGCCCTCGGCATCCGTTCCATCGACGGCGTCCTGACCTGCGCGCAAGGCCAGAGGGTCGGCATCTTCGCGGGCAGCGGGGTCGGCAAAAGCGTCCTGCTCGGCGACATCGCAGTCTCCAGCGACGCCGCGGTGAATATCGTGGCCCTGATCGGCGAGCGCGGACGCGAAGTGCGGGAGTTCCTCGAGGAGAATCTCGGGCCCGAAGGCCTGGCCCGCAGCGTGGTGGTCGTCGCCACCTCCGATGCCCCGCCCATTCAGCGCGTCAAGGCGGCCTTTGTCGCAGTCACGATCGCCGAGTACTTCCGGGAGAAGGTGGGTAACGTCCTATTCATGATGGATTCGCTGACGCGTTTCGCGCAGGCCCAGCGGGAGATCGGGCTGGCTGCGGGAGAGCCGCCCGCCACGAAGGGGTATTGTCCGAGCGTCTTTGCCTTGATGCCCCGCCTGATCGAGCGGCTCGGCTGCTCGCGGAACGGGAGCATCACGGGCATCCTCACCGTGCTGGTCGAAAACGACGATCTAACGGACCCGGTCGCCGATAGTGCCCGCAGCTTGTTGGATGGACACATCGTCCTGTCGCGAAAGCTCGCAGACCGGGGACACTATCCCGCGGTGGACATCCTGCGGAGTATCAGCCGGCTCATGTCCGCCGTGGTGAGCGATGAGCACCGCGCCGCGGCCCAGAAGCTGCGGGAGATCTATGCGACCTATGCGGACGCGGAGGACCTGATCAACATCGGCGCGTTCTCGCCAGGCAGCAATCGACGGATCGATGGAGCCATCAGTCTGATCGAGCGAATCAACGAATTCCTTGTCCAGCCGGTCCGACAGAGAACTCCGTTTGAGGAAACCGTTAAACGACTGACGACGATCTCCCGGGCCTGGGACAAACTGCTGAGCCCTAAGAATGGATGAAAGATGGTCGATCATTGATGATAGAAAAGGAAGGGAGACTGATGAGGTATGGCGGCCGATTGAACGTTGACTCCGGAGCATGGGTCCTACTCTGTGAGCAATCATCAATCATCCTCCCTCCATCATCACCGGACAACCGATGAACCGATTCACATGGCGTCTTCAGCGGGTGCTGGATGTCAAGACCAAGGAAGAGCAACTCAGGCGCATCGAGCTGTTCCAGCTTGCCGAGCAACTGGCGGCCAAGCGGAGCGAGTTGCTCATGCGCCAGCAGATCCTCCAGAATCTGCTGGCGGAGATTCGCAGCGACCGCTCGCCGCAACGGCTGGGCTCCCAGGAGTTCTTTCTGCGCCGGGCCGCCGTCGACGACGAGCAGATCCGCCGACTGCGAGAAGAGATCGCGGTCCTGGAGACTCGGCACAAGGAGAAGACCGCCGAGGTGCTGGCCATCCGGCGCTTCAAGGAAGGACTGGAGAAGCTCCGGGCCCAAGCCAAGGAGCAGTACATCCACGAGCAGGAACGGTTGGAGCAACGAGAGCTGGATGAAAGAACGACCATCGCTTTCGCGATCATCAATGCAGAGGGCCTGAGACGTGAATAAGAAACTCGTTGTCATCGCCGCGGTACTGGGGCTGGTCAGCTTTGCCGGCGCGTTCGCCACGGGCTGGTTCACCAGCCCGGAGGCCGCGTCCGGGGCGACCTCCGGCATGGAAGGCGGTGCACCTTCAGGTCCCGCGTCGGATACCCCTGGCGTAGGGACCAATCCCGCGGTCCAGGTCCCGCCGCCCACTCTGACTCCGACCCTGACCATGCCGACCGGCCAGGCCCCCGCCGCCCGGACCCTGACGGAAGAGCAACTCAAGGACCTGATCATCGAGGTCCGCGACAAGATCCAGCAATACGATCAGAAGCTCAAGGAACTGGAAAAAGAGAAGGAGCGACTGCAGATCGCCCAGCAGACCCTGAAGAAGGACATCGAGACCCTCAACAATCTGCGGGTGGACCTGGCCGCCGGCGTGGCGGACATCAAGAACGAACGGGACCTGCTGGCCAAGGCACGCGTGGCGATCGCGGCTTCGGAGAAAGCCAATCTCGTGGCCATCGCGGCGGCCTACGACAAGATGGACCCGGCCGGCGCCAGCCAGATCCTGGTGAACATGGCGACCGGACTCTCGAAGAACGGCACCGCGGCCACGAATATCGACGACGCGGTCAAGATCCTGTTCTTCATGCAGGATCGGACCAAGGCCAAGGTCCTGGCCGAGCTGGTCGCTCAGGAGCCGGCTCTGGCGGCTCTGCT
>ENA-OSEO01006088-OSEO01006088.1-sediment-metagenome-genome-assembly--contig:-NODE-6088-length-11079-cov-5.503363_pt1 | contig 11079 bp, 9 predicted proteins | sample MGYA00237883_ERZ534232 | MGnify/ENA metagenome assembly ERZ534232
GACTAAGGCGCTGGATGGTTGCCTGGAAGTCCTCGGCGGCTGCAACGTCTATCTGCTCATTGTGGGCGTCCAGTACGGCACGTTGGTGGGCGATCTTTCCATCACCCATGCCGAATATCGTCGGGCAAAGGAATCCGGGCTTCTTGTACTCGCCTTCATAAAGGGCGAGCGGCAGGTGAAGCGCGAGGAAGGTACGGTCGCTCTGCTCGCAGAGCTCGACGCGGACGGACCCAAGTACAAGCGCTTCGGCAACGTCATCGAGCTACAGAGGGAAGTACGCGCGGCGCTGGTCAAGCTGCTGCTGGATCGGTTCGGCATCGCCCCGACCAGCGACGAGAACGAGATTGCCGAGCAAAACATCGAGGCCACCTCGGTTTTTGAGTCTCGTTCCCTCAACCGGGTGCGCCGGAAAGACCTCGATATGGACGTGACACGCAGTCTGATCGCTGTGGCCGAAAAGCGCAAGCCGGATGAGCTCGTCAATGAAGACCTGCTTGCCGGCGCCGCGTTGCGCGGCTTGGTGTGGTATGATCCGACCTGGGGCGAGCACTACGCCACAGCCGCCGGGATCGTGCTGCTGGCCGGGGACCCTTCGGCGGTCTTTCCCCAGTGTCGAATTCTGGCCGACGCCTATACACCCCGGCCGTTTTTTTTCCATTCGAATTTTCCAACTCAGCCTTCTAAAGTCAAGTTCCCCCGTACTTGCCGAATTCATCGAGCAACCAAGTGACATCACTTGCGCAGTTTTCTGCTATCTCATCTCAAATCCGAAACGGCGCCGAAGCTGCTTTTCTCAGTCAACACTCTCCGCACTAAATTGTTCAAGGGCCTCCAAGGCTTCACACCCATACACCATGGCCGGACCTCCGCCCATAAGCACGGCCACACTGATCGCCTCCATGATCTCTTCGCGAGTTGCGCCGGCGCCCAAAGCGTCATGGACATGATAAGAAATACAACCATCGCATCTCACCGTCACAGCGATACTCAGAGCGATCAACTGTTTGAACTTCGTGCTCAACGCTCCTTCGGTGGTGGATGCCGCGTAAAGGTGGCCAAAGGCAGACATGGTGCTGCGAATTTCTTTCCCAAGATCACCGGCTAGTTTCCGGAGGTGTTTGTGGTACTCGGGGTAATTGACCTGCATAAGCCTCATCTCCTTTCAACAAATATACGCCATTGTATCCAGTTGGATTGTTTCCGGTCCAAGCGAGCACACTTCCCCCATTGACCTAAAAAAACTCGGCCGCATAAATGTGACGAGCTGAAAGGCGTTTAGGGTATTGACATAGCCGCAAGAAACCCAATAATGAAGTCGCCTGCTTTCCATGTGACGACCCATTATTGAGCATCCCGTGTCAAAGCGTTTGCTCTTGAATGAACAAAGAGAGCCTATGACGGAAGAGCCGATCAAAGCAATCATCCTGCGCCTGCTTGGCGAAATTGCACCCGAGGCAGACCTGACACATCTCAACCCCGGCAAGAGATTCCGCGATCAGTTCGAGCTCGACTCGGTGGATTTCCTGAATTTCGCCGTCGGCCTCCAGGAAGAATTCAAATTCCCCATTCCCGAGGATGATTTCCCCAGGCTTGCCACCCTCGACGGTTGTGTGGAGTATCTGCAATCAAGAAGGGCTTAATGGAGCCATGAGCGTTCGGTAATCTCTACTCAAAGTTTCAGAGTAAGATTGATTATTCCGGGATCGTCTCGATTTGGTCTTTTGCTGAAGCCAAGAGCCTCGCAAAGCCTCAGTATCGTCGTATTGTCCTCCAGCACCTCGCCAAAAACTTCGCTGATGCCTCGACTTCGTGCATGTTCTATAATCCGTCGCAGCAGCAACGGGCCAAGCCCCAGACCGATCATGTCGGGGCGCAGCAGCACAGCGAACTCGGCGCGCTCATTGTCGGGATCGGCAATGATGCGCACACTGCCGTACAGCTCCGCTTCCCCGGAAAGGCCTCTCCCGGCCAGGACCAACGCCATTTCCCGATCGTAGTCGATCTGGGTGAGGCGCGCGGCAAGAGTGTGCGGAAGTGCCTTGATGGGATTCAGAAAACGGAAGCGTACCTGCTCCGGTGTGAGGCCGGAGAAAAGCTTCAAGAATCCCGGCTCATCTTCGGGCCTTATGGGGCGTAAAAGCACCCTTTGGCCATCGGCAAGGGTGATGATTTCCTCCAACTCCTTGGGATACGGGCGAATTGCGAGACGCTCAGCGGCTGCGGCTTTTGACTCGGCCACTTGGATACGGGCATCCATGGCTTTCACCCCTGCGGAATCGACAAGCAGTGGATTGATGCTCAGTTCGGCAATCTCTGCTATATCGCATACCAGTTGGGAGATCTTAACGAGAGTGAAAGCAATGGTGTCGATATCAATAGCAGACGGTCTGCCGCCTCCTTCCAGAAGACGATAAACCAGGGTGCGAGCGATGGCTTCCCGCGCCAGGTGCATATTGAGCGGCGGCAGGGCCAGGGCGACGTCCTCAATCGCTTCCGCAGCGTCACCACCTTGACCGAAAAAGATAACGGGGCCGAACTGCCCATCTTCCACCATGCCGATCTGCAATTCACAGGTGCGCGCTCGACCCGGCTCGGTTTGAATCTCGTAGCTTGGCGACCGCACTTGCAGCCCATTCGAGTCGGCATCCGCAAGATTCCCGCCCAGCAGAATTTGATAGGACGCAAGGACCTCTCTTGTCTCTGCGTTGGCGAGCCATTGCCGGCCTTCGGCGAGAACCCGCTCCACCGTCCGGTGTGCCCGCCCGGTGTCGGGGACGAAACTGTCGGGAATCGCAGGGGGCGTTTCCATCAACAGCTCTTGATTCCGCCGATAGCGCACCATTTGCATATAGCCGCGCACCGCCGCACTGGGCGTTTCATAGGTGGCAATGCGGTTTTCTGTAAAAAGACGTCTGGCCGTAGCGGCAAATCCGTCCCCCAACCAGCAAGTGAGCAATACTTTCCGTTTCGAACCGCTCTCTCGCACTTTATCGATAACGGCCTGTGCAGCTTCCGCACTCGATGAAAGTGCGCCGGGGCAGTTGATGACCAGCACCGCATCGACCCCTTTGTCGGCAAAAAGCACTTCCAGAGTCTCCGCATAGCGGCTTTTATCAGCAGCTGCGCCCAGGTCGATGATGCTGGCGGGAGACCAGTTCGGAGACAGGATCGCCCGAAGGCGAGAAACCGAATCCGCAGACATCGAGGCCAGCCGACCGCCCTCATCGAGCACGGCATCTGCTGCAAGAAGTCCCGCCCCTCCGCCATTAGTCAGGATGGCCAACCGATCCCCTGAGACAGTTTGAATCGTGGCAAAGCTCTCAGCAGCATCGAACAGTTCTTGCATATCATGCACGCGGAGCATCCCGGTCCGACGGAAAGCTACATCATATACGGCGTCTGTGCCGGTCGGCTCTCCATTGATGCTGAGAGCGCTGCGCAATGCTTCCGTGTGTCTTCCGGACCTCAGCACGACGACCGGTTTCACCCTCGCTGCGGCCCGTGCTGCAGACATGAATTTGCGAGCTCGGCTGACCCGCTCTACATAAAGCAGAATGGCTTCCGTGTTGTCATCGCCTGCCAGGTAGTCCAGCATATCGCCGAAATCCACATCCATCATGTCACCCATGGCGATGAGATGAGAGAAGCCGATATTTCGGGACGTGGCCCAATCCAGGACAGCCTCCAGCACCGCCCCTGATTGAGTGATAAAGGCAAGCTTCCCCGGGAGGGGATGCACATGAGAAAAACTGGCATTGAGACCTATACCGGGAACCATGACTCCAAGGCTGTGAGGACCGACAACGCGCAGCATGGCGGGTGTTGTCCGGGCCGGCCACCCTTTTCTCAACGTATGGGCGCTCAGTTCGTCTTGTTCGCCGAATCCGCCCGAGAGAATCACAATCGCTTTGGCACCGAGGCCGTCAAGTTCGGCTATGAACCCATCGGCTGCAAGGGGCAGCGCCGTTATCACGGCCAGTTCCAACGGCTGTGGCAGATTGTTCAAGTCGCGGTAGTTCGGCAGGCCCTCGATCGTCTCTCCGGCCGGAGGAACCGCAAAAATCTCACCCCGAAACCCCGCCCTGCAGAGATTCCGGCCAACGACCCTGCCGAGGGACAAAGGCTTCTCATGGATCCCGATTAAGCCGACCGTGGATGGATTCAACATGAATGGGAGATTTCGGACGGTCATGCTAATACCGGCTCTGAGTGTGAAAGGTTCCTGCTCGAGTCGAGGTCTCTAACGCTCTAATCTCTGTAGCTTTCGCTTCAAGCGTATTTCCACGGTCGGCTCCCAGAATTCGGCAATCGGGACTCCTTTTCCAACGGCAGTTCGGAGTGCGTCAGCCAAGACGGACGGCGAGGTAGCGAACCATGTCTGCGATTGAGTTGAGCTGTCCATAGTCTGATTCAGGGATTTCCACTCCAAGTTCTTCGTGAAGGGCGATAAAGAAATTGAGCGCGTCGAAGGAATCGATGTCCAGGGTTCGGCGAATGTTCTCTTCAGGTGCAAGTGATTCAGGATCGGCTTCAGGCGCAATTTTCTTCAACAGTTTGAAAATGGTCTCCTTGATCCGGGCTTCCGTCATAGCTTGGTCGGCTCCTGCAAGTAGCGGTTGACAGCATCCAGAAACTGAGCGCCGCGCCGCCCGTCGGTGGCACGATGGTCTGCGGCCAGTGTCGCCGTGACAACCGGTCGCACCCCCAACATGCCGTTGTCTGCCCAAGGTTGCTCCGTTATTTTGCCGAAACCCACCAGAGCCACCTGCGGCGGATAAATAACACCAAAGACCGTTTCCACTCCCAAATCACCGAGATTGGTCACAGTGATCGTGGCATCGGTCACCTCAGAACTGCGCAAATGACCCGCACGTGTTCGCATGATCAAATCGCGCAAGTCTTCCATAAGCTCGTCAAGGTTTTTGAGATCCACTTGCAGAAGCGCCGGGGTGATCAGGCCGCCCTGGCGGAGAGCAATGGCGAACCCGATATTCACTGCTTCCCGGGGTTGATGGCGGCCATCGATCCAGTAGCCGTTGAGCTCGGGGACTTCTCCGAGAGCCAGAGCGACAGCCTTGAGCAGCAGAACTGCGGACAACAGCCGCTGCTTGATGGGCCGTTTCTGATTCTCCGCCTCCAGCCAGCGGAGTGCGCCGCTCATGTCAATTCGCGTCTGCAGGTAATAGTGAGGGATTTCCCGGTTGGAGCGAGACATGGCAGCAGCTATGGCGCGTCGCATTCCCGCAAGAAAATCAGCGGCAGCAGGCTTTGCCTCAGGCATCTCCTCCGGGCCCTTCTCCGGGGCCGAGGGCCCGGGGGCCTCTGCAGCGGCTTCGCGGCTTGCAGCCGCTCGTTCCACATCCGCAGCCTGGATGGCGCCTTCCAAGCCGGTTCCGCGCAATCCGGCAAGATCAATAGAGGCCCTGGCGGCTAACCGGCGCGCATAAGGGGAAGCCTTGACACGTTTTGCAGGGCCCTCCACTGCAGGTGCTGCAAGCCGATGCAGATCCATGGGGTGAGGCTCTTCCACCGGTGGAACAGGCTGTGCTGCCGCCAACGGCGGCGCCTTCATAGCTTCCGCGGCTTCTGCTCGCGGCCCTTCAATAGCCGCAAGCGCCCCTTCCGAACGAATGATCGCCAACACTGTTCCAACCGTTACCTTGATCCCCGGTTGAACGAGAATCTCCTCGATTATGCCGTCCTCAAAGACTTCTATTTCGATAGCAGCTTTTTCGGTCTCCACTACGGCGATTATATCACCGTGCTTGACGCGGTCCCCCGGCTTGACTTTCCACTCAATGACAGTGCCCGTCTCCATGTCCGCGCCCAAGCTGGGCATGCAAAATTCAGCCATTGATCTGCACCATTTTCCTGGCAATCGGTACTATTTTATCGACTTGCGGCAAGGCCGCTTCTTCCAGATGCTTGGCGTAGGGCAGTGGCACCTCGACCGTGCAGAGACGCTCCACCGGCGCATCAAGCTCATAAAAAGCGCTTTCCATAATGCGCGCACTGATTTCGGCCGAAATCCCGCCGCTGCGCCACCCTTCATCCACAATCAGCGCCCTGTGAGTTTTCGCAATCGAAGTCAGGAAAGTCTCATCGTCCAAGGGGCGCAGGGTTCGCAAATCAATCACTTCGACCTCAATCCCTTCTTTGGCAAGGTCGCCGGCAGCTTCCAATGCTTTGAAGAGGCTGGCACCGTAGGTAATGATAGTCAGATCGCGCCCCTGCCTGCGCAGCTTGGCCTTGTCGATCTCTACCGGACCGGCGTCCGGCGGCAGTTCTCCTTCCATGTTATAAAGGGTGTTGTTTTCAAAGATGAGCACCGGATCGGGGTCCTCCAATGCAGTCCATAGCATTCCGCGGGCGTCTTCGAGCGTGGCGGGAGTCAGCACCTTAAGGCCCGGAATATGGGCATACCAGCCTTCCAGACTGTGAGAGTGCTGGGCCGCCAGTTGCTTTCCACCGCCGGTTGCCATGCGAATAACAAGAGGCACATTGAACAGCCCACCCGACATATGAAGGTAGGTGGCAGCGTTATTGAGGATCTGATCCGCCGCCAAAAGACTGAAATTGACAGTCATGATCTCAACGATGGGTCGCATGCCGCCCAGAGCCGCTCCAATGCCGGTCCCGACAAAGGCCGATTCGCACAGCGGGGTGTCGCGAATGCGCTCCGGTCCGAATTCTTCCAGCAGCCCTTTGCTGACGGCAAAGCACCCGCCATAGCGGCCCACATCCTCACCCATCAGGAACACTCGCTCATCTTTGAACATCGCCTCCCGAATGGCTTCCCGAACCGCCTCGCGATAGGAAGCTCGTCGCATATTCCCGGTGCCGCCGTTCATACCTTCCTCCGTTCCGAATAGACAAAGCGCGTCAGGTCTTCAACCGGCTCGCAGGTGCACGCTTCAGCAAAGGCTACCGCTTCGCCTATTTCCATAGCCGCTTCGCGCTCCAACTGTTCCAGGTCGGCGTCGGTGAGCAGTCCCTGTTTCTTCAGCCGGTCGATGAAGTTCGGGATGGGGTCTCGACTCTTCCATTCTTCGACTTCATCTTTTGTGCGGTAGAGCTCGGGATCAAACATGGAGTGTGCTCGAAACCTGTAGGTACGGCACTCCAAAAAATAAGGACCCGCCCCGCTTCGGACGCCGGCTGAAGCTTTTTTGGCGGCCGCTTCCACCTCCAGCACATTCATGCCGTCCACCGCCCTCGCCGCCACGTCATAGCCGGCCGCCTTGCGGGTCAGGTCGGTCACCGATTCGGATAACTCCAAAGCGGTTCCCATAGCGTAGAGGTTGTTTTCACAAACAAAGAGGACCGGCAGTTGCCAAAGTGCAGCCAGATTTATCGATTCATGGAACTCCCCTTCGGCAACGGCCCCATCACCAAAAAAGCAGCAGGTTACGCGGTCTTTCTTCTGCATTTTGTCCGCCAAGGCCAACCCTACAGCGATGGGCAACCCGCCGCCTACGATGGCGTTGCCTCCGTAAAAACGCGTTTTGTCGTCAAACAAGTGCATCGACCCGCCGCGGCCCCGGCAACAACCTTCCTGTTTGCCGTACATCTCCGCCAAGATGGCTCCGGCGGACATGCCGCGCGCCAAAGCATGTCCGTGCTCCCGGTAGGTGGCGACAACTGCATCTTCAGGGGTGAGCGCCTCCATCACTCCGACCGCCACAGCTTCTTCACCAATGTAGAGGTGCAGGAACCCGCGGATTTTCGTGGCGCTGTAGAGCTCGGCGGATTTTTCTTCCAGACGTCGAATACGAAGCATCTGTCGGAGCAAATGCAGCCCGTGGTCGCGCTCGATCTTCATCTTTTTCTGCTTTTTAGTGGCTTCCGCATTCATTCGCCGTCTCCAGTGTTGACGTGTCGCCTTCTGGCAGTCCCAATTCACGAGCTTTGAGCAAGCGTCGCATGATCTTGCCGGCCCTGTTTTTGGGAAGGTTTTCCTGGAAATCTATCTCTTTCGGCGCCACCGCCGACCCGAGTTTTTTGCGGGCAAAACCGATCAGCTCCAGGCGCAGTTCGTTGCTGGGCTGCACGCCAGGTTTGAGGGAAACAAAAGCCTTGACAAGCTCCCCGATCATCGGGTGAGGCTTGCCGATCACGCCGGCTTCAGCCACTGCAGGATGTTCCATAAGAGCGCTTTCCACTTCGAAAGGACCCACCATGTGACCGGACGTCTTAATGATGTCATCGGCTCGGCCGAGGAACCAGAAATATCCGTCTGCATCGCACATGGCCAGGTCACCTGTGATGTACCACCCCCCGACAAAGCAGCTTCGATATCGCTCTTCATCATGCAGATACGCTCGAAACATGGAGGGCCATCCGGGTTTCAGGGCCAATTCGCCCTGCACTCCAGGTGCCTCCACCACTTCAACCGCGTCTCCATCCACGCGGCGCACAACGGCCGCATCGATCCCGGGCACCGGACGTCCCATGGAACCGGGGCGGATTTCAAGGGCGGGGAAATTGGCAATCATGATGCCGCCCGTTTCCGTCTGCCACCAATTGTCATGGATCGGCAGGCCCAAGGTATGTTGGCCCCAGACGACGGCTTCCGGGTTGAGCGGTTCGCCGACGCTATGGATGACGCGCAAGTGACTCAGATCGTATTTCCTGCGCGGCTCGATATTGAGACGCATTAGTCTGCGGATTGCGGTGGGCGCTGTGTACCAGATGGTCACTTTCTGCTCCTGCAGAATGCGAAACCACCGTTCTGCGTCAAAATCGGCTTCATCGATGATATTAGTCACTGCGTGGGCCAGGGGAGAGATCATGCCGTACGAAGTGCCGGTCACCCACCCGGGGTCCGCCGTGCACCAGAAGACGTCGCCGGGCTGGAAATCCAGCACATACTTGCCTGTCATATAGTGATTCAAGATGGCATTGTGCACATGCACCGCTCCCTTGGGCATGCCGGTCGTGCCACTGGTAAAGTGCAGGATCGCCATGTCCTCGGGGTCGGTAGGAGGGATGTCAAACTCCTCCGCTGCATTCGCCATGCGCCCGGGCAGGGACCAGAGGCCGTCGCTTAGATCTTTTTCCGCATCAGTGAGGAGGACGTGCTCCAGCTTCGGCAAACGCTCCATCAGGCCTTCCACTTTCTGCCGATACTGCCGTTCGGTGGTCACCAGGACCCTGGCGTCCCCTTTGCTCAGGCGCTGGTATATGGGTTCCGGGCCGAAGGCCGAGAACAGCGGGCAAAACAGGCTGGTGTTTTTGATTGTACCGAGGGCCGCAACATAAAGCTCCGGGATTCGCCCGGCCAGCACGAAGACGGGATCCCCTTTGCCCACACCCAAACTTTTGAGCACGTTGGCAAACCGGTTGGTCTGCGCCTTGAGATCTGCATAGGTAAAATCACGAATCACATCATCCTGACCCAGCCAACGAACTGCCAGCTTACCGCCGTGTGGACCATCGGCATGCCGGTCAACAGCCTCGTAGGCGATATTCAAACCCTTGCCACCGGGCAGGCCATCCAGCTCACGAAGAATTGCAGCCCATGAAAACTCCGCTCTGGCTCGCTCATAATCCACCAAGTTTGGGGAGAGCGCCCGTGACTTTGGAGATTTCTGAATGGCCTGCCAGGACAACTCTCTCTCCTCTCGTTTGCGCTTCCGTCCGCCAGCTGCCGAAACGATCCGTGGGCTCCAGTAGTATCGAAAGGCCAATGTTTCAAGGTGTGAGCGCCGGGATTGACCCCCTGAGAGAGGATAGGAGCGAGAACAAGATTCAGCGACGAAAGCGAGCTTCAGATAGTCAGCCGTCAATCAGTGCAGCTACAGAAGTCATATGCACGGCGATCATAGGGGGTCCCGGTGCAATTTTTCACCTTTCCTGCTCTGATGACTGGACTTGGAGCAAAGGATATGCCACAAATATTGCAGGAATTCATACCGATGAAATCCAGGATGGCATCACAGGCTAGAAGGGGCTGAGGTGTTTGAAGTATTGAATGTGGATGGCAATCCTGTGTCAGGGTTTTTTACAGGTTGTAAAGAGAGAATCCGATAATATCGGTGAAGTCGACGTCCATCCGATCGCCGGCTGGCCGACGCAATTTGGTAGAAGAGATGCAATACAACCGGAGGTGCGCTTCCCGAGCGCATCCCGCCCCATGGGACTCATTCGGAGAACGAGATCCAAATCCTTCCATGGCTTGTTGCGGCTTATATACCGATTGGTATGAGATGAGGCAGGGAAATATCTATGCGGAAACATATAGCAATCGACGCTCGCTCAACACGTGTACCGACACGTTCAAAACTTTGCGCTCGGCAGATTTCAACGGCCATGCAGCGCGGAAGGCTGGCGCTGCTTGGCCTCATCCTCGTCATGTTTCAGGTCGGCTGCGTATCTTACCACCATGCTTCGATCGCTGAAATGAGCTTTCGCCAACGGCTCACCGTGGAAACTGATGGGGAAATCAGGGTAGCCGCGGCCGTTTTGGCTGCTGATGAAGCCCGCAAACTATTTGGAGCAGATCTGCAATCCCATGGTGTTCAGGCGGTCTGGCTGGAGATCCAAAATGGTTCTCACTCTACCTTAGCATTCTTTATGCGCAGCATTGATCCCCACTATTTCTCCCCGCGTGAAGCCGCTCACCTGACACATGTCTCCGTAATAAAGCCGTTTTATGAACATGGCATTTTTTCGCTGCCGATGTGGCCTCTACTCCCTTTTGTTCCCCTCCGTGCGGTCACGGCCGCCAAGGCGAATCAGGAGATGAACGAGTATTTTGATGATTCCGGTATCGGCAACGAATTGCTCTCGCCGGGTGAAGGGATTGAGGGTTTCGTCTTTACACGCGCGGATGCCGGTATCAAAAAGATCCCCGTTAGATTAGTACAGACCTCGTAAATACGATTGCAATTTTGAGTTTTTTTTGGACAGTGGTCAGTCATAACGGTGAGTCACCCACTTCAATGGTCAGATACTTTCCAGTCGGGGTCTGTACAGCCAGACTGGTCAACTTGCGACACAACTGTTCTTGAGCCGACCGGCGCTTGGGTTGCTGCAACGGCTCCAACCTTACTATAACCTGATTTGCTGTACTCTTTA
>ENA-OSEO01006089-OSEO01006089.1-sediment-metagenome-genome-assembly--contig:-NODE-6089-length-11078-cov-2.351241_pt1 | contig 11078 bp, 8 predicted proteins | sample MGYA00237883_ERZ534232 | MGnify/ENA metagenome assembly ERZ534232
ATTCGAAAAGCTTCCGCTGCAAATAGCGGCCCTCTGAATCCCCCTTTTCGTAGAGGTGGCTCTGGATGTATCGGAGCCATCTCGCAAGGTCTTCTGCCGCATCCGCAATGGGCCAGTCGATTTTTACGTGAAAATGAGTTAAGGCGTATCGGTTATTTCTTCTCACGGTGGGGTCCTGTTGGATCAATAGAGCGTAGTCCACGTCGAGCCAGCTCTCCAGGGAGTCCAGAAAGCGAGGTTTGTCGAAGTACCTCAGATTGCGATCGAAGTTTTTGTAAAGGGGAAGCTCAGCGAAGAACTCGAGATTTTCCTTGATCACCTTGTTCTCGGGAAAGAAGCGGATGTGGTTTTTGAGCTCGGGGTGGATCGTCCCCTCACAGAAGATGACAATGAAAGTTCGAAAAAGCTCGGATTCCTTCTCCGCCTTTTTGGCGGTAGGCTTCAGCTCACTCTTGTCCACAAAACTGTACTCTGCTCCGCTTTCGATATGCTTGTAATAGGAGTCCACCAGGGAGATCTTCATGAGCCGTTGCTCCAGGACGTCTCTCAGGATCTCGTAAAGGGACCGCCGAAGCTTTTCGTGGTAGTTGAGTCTTTCTCTGTAAATCCACATAGATCTGCACCTTAAAGAGGGATCCCCCTTTTCTTGGAGAAATCTCATGAATCAGAGGGGGGGCGTGAGAAATTTTAATCAGCATATCAAGAAAGGCTCATAACTGTCAATAAGTTATAGATAATTCGGGAATTACCGCGCTGGAGAAAAGAGGATCGCGGTTTTCGCGATTTTTGCTGAGAACAGAAATTTTCTTGACAAAGGGAAGCCTTCGATTATAGTAGTTCATTTACCTTGGCTTAACTTAAATTGATAAGAATTACATCGAATTGAGTTTTTTTTAATGCTCATCGATCTCCAAGCGATCACCGAGGACACGGAATTTAACGAGGTTCTGGAACAAGGATGGTGGCAGCCCGGACCTGAGGAGGAGCAAATTTTGGGTCTTGACTCTCCACTGCACGTCAAGGCAAAGGTTTCTAAGGCGGCCGACAAGTTCCTTGTTCGAGGCATGATCCGCGGGGGGATTCGAATTCGCTGTGATCGTTGTCTGGAGCCTTTTCACCGAGACCTGGAGTCGGAGTTTCATGTGGCCCTGGTGTTCCCACGGGAGGGAGCGGATCAGGAAGAAATCGAATTGCTCGATGAAGATATGGAAGTCGATTTCATCAAAGGGGATAGGATCGATTTGGACGATATCGTTCGCGAGCAGATCTATCTGACGCTTCCGATGAGTGCGATCTGCAGAGAGCATTGCCGTGGTCTGTGTCCTGTGTGCGGGGCGAACCTGAACGAGAGGTCCTGCCCGTGCAGGAGTACAGAGGGTCAACCGGCTTTTTCAAAACTGAGATTAAAGGGAGAGTAGGAAAAGATTATGGCCTTGCCAAAAAGAAAGAAATCAAAGTCCCGCCGGGGCATGAGACGCTCTCATGATCATGTCCGCCTTCCAAAGCCCACTCTGTGTCCGCAATGTCAGGAACCGGTGCTGCCTCACCGTGTTTGTGCCCAGTGCGGAACGTACAAGGGCCAAACCCTCATTGAAGCTGAAGAGAGCTGAAATGCAGGGTGCGCCTCCCGAGCCGGAGGAGGGGCGATGCCCGGCGAGGGGGAGACGGATCGCTTCTGTCTGCCGGATTTTCGCTGATGAGGACTGTCATGAGTGACTCAGGAAGAGTGGTGATCATCACGGGTGGATCGAGGGGAATCGGCCGGGCGATCGCTTTTCGTTTTGTCGAGGAGAAGACGCATTCTGTCCTCATCCACTATGATCCGGACGATTCGGCGGCCAACGAGACACTGGCCCATCTGGCTGAAAAAGGGGTTCAGGCAGAAGCTCACCGGCTGGATGTTTCCAATCGGGAAGACGTGGATCGCCTTTTCAAGGAGATCCTTTCCCGGTTCGGCCGGGTGGATGTGCTGATCAACAATGCCGGCATCACCAAAGATGGGCTCCTCATGAGAATGAGGGAAGATGAATGGGACCTGGTGCTCGGGGTGAATCTCAAGGGAGTGTTCAATTGCACCCAGGCGGTCATTCGGTCCATGATCAAGGAGAGGAGCGGCCGTATGGTGAACATCTCCTCGTTGGTGGGCCAGATCGGAAATGCCGGACAGACCAACTATTCGGCATCCAAGGCGGGGATTATCGGATTCACAAAGAGCTTGGCCAGAGAGGTCGCCGCAAGAGGGATCACGGTCAACGCGGTGGCTCCAGGGTACATCCGCACGGAGATGACCTCCTCTCTGCCGGACAAAGTCAAGGAAGCCTTTATCCAACAAATCCCGATGGGCAGAGTCGGTGAACCGGAGGACGTGGCTGAAGCGGTTCACTGGCTTTGTTCAGAGCAATCAAGGTACGTCACAGGGCAAGTCATCCATGTCAACGGTGGCCTGTATATGTGACCGGTCTAGGGAGCGATCCATAGTCGAAGGAATGCAAAAATGTATGCGCTTGTGCGGTTACCAAAGAAGACTCAAAGGAGGAAAGTGTTCATGTCAGACATCGTAGAGAGGGTGAAAAAGATTATCATCGAACAGCTCGATGTGGCGGCAGAAGACGTGGTTCCAACGGCTTCTTTTGTGGATGACCTGGGAGCCGATTCGCTGGACCAGGTGGAACTGATCATGGCGATGGAAGAGGAGTTCAATGTGTCCATTTCCGATGAGGATGCGGAGAAGATTGTCACGGTCCAGGATGCCGTTAATTATGTTCAGAAAGCACTGGGTCAGTGAGTGTCCTGAACCCGTCTCTGCTCAGCGCGTGAAACAGAGGATGAGGCATTTATGAAGAGAAGGGTCGTGGTGACAGGCCTGGGCTTGGTGACTCCCCTGGGGACAGGGGTTCAGAAAACCTGGGAAGCTCTTTGCGCGGGAAAATCCGGGATCAGGAGAATTGAAAAATTTGATCCCTCTCCCTTCCCCTGTCAGATTGCCGGACAGGTTTGGGATTTCCGGTCCGAGGATTTCTTGGACAAGCAGGAAGTGAGACGGTTTGATATTTTCGTTCACTTGGCGGTGGCTGCGGCGCGGATGGCCATGGAGGAATCGGGGTTAAGAATCGATGACTCCAATCGGCATCGCGTCGGGTGCCTGACGGGCTCAGGACTCGGAGGGCTGGCCATGCTCGAGCACTATCACCAGGTTCTTCTGGAACAAGGGCCCCGCCGAATCAGCCCGTTCTTCATCCCGGGCATTATCGCCAATATGGCTCCAGGCCAAATCGCCATTCAGTTCGGCGTCAAGGGGCCTAACCTCTCGATTGAGACCGCCTGCGCCGCCAGTTGTCACGCGGTGGGAGAGTCTTTCTGGCTCATTCGAGAGGGAAAGGCCGACGCCATGATCGCCGGGGGTTCTGAGGCGGTGGTCACGCCGCTGGCCTTAGGCGGATTCTGTGCGATGAGGGCGCTCTCGACCCGGAACCATGAACCGGAGAAAGCCTCCAGACCTTTTGAACTCAACCGGGACGGCTTTGTCATGGCTGAAGGCTCAGGGATCCTGGTGCTGGAAGAGATGGAACAGGCCCTTAAACGGGGGGTTCCTATCTACGCCGAAGTCATCGGTTATGGCATGAGCGGAGACGCCTACCACATCACGGCGCCGGAACCGGATGGCGGCGGCGCCATTTTGTGCATGAGGAATGCGCTCGAAGACGCAGGGCTTCCTCCGGAGGGCATCGATTACATCAATGCCCATGGGACATCGACAAAGCTCAACGATGCGTCGGAAGCTAGGGCGATCAAGGCGGTTTTCGGAGAGCATGCGTACCACATGGCGATCAGCTCCACCAAGTCCATGACCGGTCACCTTCTCGGCGGGGCAGGAGGAGTCGAGGCCGCCTTCACGGCCCTGACGATCAAACAGGGCATTATTCCTCCCACCATCAATTATGAAACTCCGGATCCGGAGTGCGATCTGGATTTTGTTCCCAACGCGGCCAGAAAAGCCAATGTGAAAACGGCAATGTCCAACTCTTTCGGTTTTGGAGGCACCAACGCCTCTCTGATTTTCAAGGCCTTTGAGGCGTAGCGGCGTCCACTTCCTTCAGCCTTTCCTTAGCCCCCTATGACGAAGACGGCTCCCTGTGGAAAGCGACTCCTCCTCTTCCTGCTAGGGGTTTTCCTGATGCAGGCCCTCTTTCCCATCCTTACCGAAGCCCTCACCCTGAGCGTTCCTGAGCAAGCCCCGGAAGACAGCGCCGTGTTGTCCGACGGGGGGAAGATCACCATTCCCCATAGCCTTGCTTCCGATCTCTCCATCCATCTTTCTTCCAGCGATCCCTCTCGAGCGGCTGTCCCTGAGAAGGTGGTCATCCGGGCCGGAGAGACATCCGCCTCCTTTGATATCACAATCGTCGATAACGGAGCGGTGGATGGTTCAAAGACCATCCAAATCACGGCCTCTGCGGCGGACGGGTCCTCCGCAGAACAGACCCTGACGATTTTAGACAACGACCCGGGACAGGTCTGTTTCAGCTCAGACGCTTATTCCGTGGGGGAAAGAGAGCGAAGTGCCGTCATCACGGTCGTTCGCACCTCGAGCAGCAGCGGCGAAATCCGTGTGGACTATGAAACGGTGAACGGGACAGCATCGGCGGGGGCGGACTATGAAAGCGTTTCAGGCACCCTCACGTTTCACCACGGTGAAGTGACTAAGACTTTTTCTGTCCCCGTCCTTGATGATTCCATAGCCGAAGAGAACAAGGCCGTGAAGATCAGACTCAGCAATCCGACGGCCGGGGCCATCCTGGGGACTCCGAGCCTGGCGACCTTGACCCTAGAGGATGACGATTCCCCTGACTTCTTCACGGAGAGTTTCGATTCCCACGACAATGACGTGCGGAATCAGACCCTCACGTTTGTGCCTGACGGTTCCAGGTCCTTTTATGCCGTTTGCAGAACCCCGGCCTATTCCTTTCCCACGGACCCTTCAGGGGGAAGGATGCTTGCCCTTGCGGACGATGCGTCCGTTACTGTGCCGCTGGCCGGAGGAAAGGAGATTTCTTTTTACGGGGTACGATACGGCAGGTTTTTTGTCAGCAGCAATGGGTATGTGACCTTTTCCTCGGGGGACAGTGCCTATCAGGAGTCCTTGGGCCGTCACTTCAGTCAACCAAGAATCTCAGCGCTTTTTGACGATTTGAATCCCTCTCATGGGGGAACGATTTCCTGGAAACAGCTGACGGACAGGGCCGTGGTCACCTACCAGGACGTGCCCAAGAACTACTCAGGAAAGCGGAACAGTTTCCAGATTGAGATGTTTTTTGACGGGGTCGTGCGGATCACCCATCTCGGTATAGCCACAGGGGAGGGGCTGGTCGGGCTTTCAAGAGGGGGAGGGATACCGGCGGAATTCGCCGAGAGTGATTTGAGCTCCTATCCCGCCTGTTTTTTCCTGAGCCTGCCTGAAAGCGTGACAGAAGGAAAAGACACGGATGTCGTGGCTCCGGGGACCCTTGGCGCCTTGTTTCCTCCGCCTGCGAATCTCGAAATCCGGATGGCCTCTTCCGACCCCACGGAACTGGATGTTGACAAGATGGTCCTGCTTCCTGCAGGAGAGAGCTCGGTCCTTTTTGATCTCACTACGGTGGACGACGATCTCCTGGACGGCACTCAAACCGTGACCATCACCGCGACTCTCCCGGGAGGAGGCTCGATCAGCGGATCCGTGCGCGTGCATGATAACGAGACAGCCGCCCTGGCCTTGGATCTCCCTGCGACGGCTGTAGAGGGGGACGGTCGACTTCCTGCAAAGGGTGTCGTCAGGGTGAGCGCTCCGGTAAACAAAGACGTCGCGGTCTCTTTGTCGAGCGATGATCCGACGGAGGTCACCCTCCCGGAAAGCGTCACGATCTCCAAGGGGAGGAGCTCCGCTTCCTTTGATCTGGTCATTGAGAACGATGTGGTTGTGGATGGGCCGCAGACGGTTACGATCACGGCTGCAGTGACCGGCTGGACTTCCGGCTCAGCGTCGATGGTCATTCAAGACCAAGAAGAGGATGCCCGTTTTGCTCCTGCGGTCGGGGCAGGCGACGATCACAGCGTTGCGCTCAAGGACGACGGCACGGTCTGGGTATGCGGAGACAACGGGTACGGGCAAATGGGGGACGGCACCACGACGAACCGAAATGCACCGATTCCAGTGACCTCTCTCAGAGACGTGTTTGCCGTTGCGGGAGGGGGAAACCATACCCTGGCCCTTACCGGCGATGGAAGGGTTTGGGCCTGGGGCGATAACGCCAGCGGCCAATTGGGGGATGGAACCTTCTTGTCCAGAACGGAGCCGGTTCCAGTGCTCCATCTGGCCGAGGGAGTGGCCATTGCCGCCGGATATTCCCACTCCCTTGTGCTCAAAAGGGATGGAACCGTTTGGGCCTGGGGAGACAACAGCTCAGGCCAGCTCGGCAACGCCACAACAGAGAACCGAGATGTGCCCGAGCGCGTTTCCGGCTTGACGGATGTGATTGCGATTGCTGCCGGGCAATACCACAACTACGCTCTCCGAAGGGACGGGACCTTGTGGGCATGGGGAGCGAACGGGGACGGCCAGCTTGGGGACGGATCGTTTCGCACCAGGACAGTGCCTGTTCAGGTTTCTGAGCTATCTCACGTCGTTTCTATCGCGGCCGGCGCCTATCACGGTCTGGCGATTCAAGGGGATCAAAAGGGGTGGGCCTGGGGGCGAAACTGGGAGGGACAGCTGGGGCAGGGCGTCTTTGAGCACAGAACGACTCCCTTGCGGATCGAAGGATTGAGCGGGGTGATTCTCCTCGCTGCAGGAGCGTCCCACAGCCTGGCCCTCAAATCCAATGGAACGGTGTGGGCCTGGGGAGCCAATCATCACGGTCAGTTGGGAGACGGCACCTTTCAGAGCAGCGACACACCGGTGGAGGTGTCTGACCTGGTCGGTGTGATCGGCCTGGCGGCCGGCGTCAATCACAGCGTGGCCCTCAGGAACGATGGAACCGTGTGGTCCTGGGGAGCGAACGGGTCCGGCCAACTGGGGGATGGGACCTTTGGAAGTCAAAACGTGCCGATCCAGATGATCGGTTCATCAGGAGAAGAGCCCCTGGATCTCATTGCCCTGTCCGTTGTCCTTCCCTCCCGGGTGATGGAGGGAGATGGCGTCCTTATGGGGAAAGGCGCAGTGATTTTGAAAGAGGCCCTCAAGAGCGACCTAGAGGTGACCCTGTCTTGCAGCAATCCTTCGGAGGTCTCTGTCCCCACCCGTATGAGTGTCCCGGCAGGTCAAACCTCTGCGTCCTTTGATTTCACTATATCTGATGATACGCTGCTGGATGGACCGCAGGCGGTTCGTGTGACGGCTTTTGCCCTGGGCTATGTGCCGGCAGGAGCCACCATGGAAGTTGAAGACAATGAGAGCGGAATCCTCTCGATGGAGATTCCCCTTTTGGTCACAGAAAGCGACGGTTGGCTGCCCAAAGGGGGCAAGGTCAGCCTGAGTGCACTCCCGGACAGGGACATTACGGTCTATCTGAGCATGGAAGATGCGACGAGTGTCGTGGTCCCGGCCACGGTGGTGATCATGGCCGGTCAGCCCTCCGAAGAATTCTCTTTGCTGGTTCTCGATGATGACGAAGTGGACGGGACACGGGACGTGATGATCACGGCGACAGTGCCCGGCTGGGACTCTGTTGCGCGAGGAATAAGGGTGGAGGATAACGAAGCGTTGGATCTTTTTCTGGGAATTGAGGAGGAGAACCGTGACGAGGACGCTTCGAAGAGAGTGGGCACCGTCAGCATTCTCGCTCCTCTTTCCTTTGATCTGGTGATCGATCTGGTTGCCGATGACCCCTCTGCGGTAACGGTTCCTTCCTTTGTGATGATTCCTGCCCGAGAGACCATGGTCTTTTTTGATTTTATCCGCGCCGAGCCCCGCCGGAGGGACACGGCCTCCGTCACCCTCACGGCTTCCGCACCCGGATGGTCTCCGGGAGTGGTAACGATCAGGTTCAAGAAAAGTGACACAGGCCCGTCTTGACAGAAGCCCGGAAGAGCAAGTCTTTCCGACTCTGGTCGGGGTACTCGTTCCTTTACTGACCGGACGAGGAACAGCGGTTTCCGTCTATTCCAGCGCCGTCAACGTACTCCACAACCAGGGGCTCCTCGTGTCCTTTGTCGAAGAGACTCGGGCCATGACCACCCTGAGTGTCTGTGTTCCCGCCCTTTTCCGGAACCCCAAAAAACGCCTTGCCCCTGGAGACTGGGTCCGATTTGAAGGGATCCGTTTGGTCACAGCGGATTTCGAGGTGCTCTTGCAGGGACGGCCGAACTGGCAGGGCACGCTCATGGGGAAGCATGTGAAAGGATGGAGCGAGTCGAAAGTTTCTCTTCTGAAGGAGGCTCTTCTCAAGAAAGGAAAGGACGGAGGATTTCTCGGACTTCTCCGCAGAGAGAAAACAGACAATCCTTTTGTGGAAAAGGCAAGGGAAGGACTGCGACATAAAGCCCTCTCCAGTCTGGTGGGGCTTGGGCCAGGGTCTACGCCTTCAGGGGATGATTTCATCACAGGGGTTTTGCTGGGAGAGGAAACGCTGAGACTTTTGCCGGCCGAGGAGCCGAAAGCGGTTGCCGGAAATCAGAAAACCGTGATACCGTCGCGCCTGGAAAAGAAAACTCTCTGGGCTGCCTTGAGCAGGACCAATGATGCAGGGAAAACCCTTTTGTGGCAGGCGCTCCAGGCGCATTTCCCCGCGTACCTGATCGAAATGCTCCAGTCCGTCTCTGATGCGGAGCGCCCGGAAGAAGTGGCCATGGCTGTGGAAAGCAGCGTGAGGTGCGGAGAGACCTCCGGGACGGACGCTCTGACAGGATTCCTGCTTTTTATGGAGGGGAGGCTTTGAAATCTATGAGGCATGTGAGGGGTCGTTGAAAAAAATTCTGGTTCGCAAAAACGCTTATTACGACTCTGTTTTTCTCATGCTGGCGAGCAAGGCGATAAAGCAACATCCCGGCATCAAAGAAGCAGCCGTGGTCATGGGAACGGACGTCAACCTGGAACTCTTAAAAGGGATCGGTCTTTTCTCAGGAGAAGCGGCGTCGGCCAAACCCAATGACCTTGTTATCGCCCTGGAAGGGGAAACCCCTGAAGCGCTTGAGGAGGCTTGCCGGATTGCGGAAGAGACTCTGAAAAAGAAAAGTCAAAGGGGCGGTGAGGAAGAAGCGTATCGGCCTGTGAGCCTGGAGGGAGCGCTCAAGATCATTCCGGAGGCCAATCTGGTGATCATCTCGGTTCCGGGCCTGTACGCGGCCCGGGAAGCGAGAGGAGCGCTCCACAAAGGGCTTCACGTGATGCTTTTCTCCGACCATGTCTCGGTCGAAGACGAGGTGGATCTCAAAGAGAGGGCAACGGAAAAAGGACTCCTCATGATGGGGCCTGACTGCGGAACAGCCATCATCAATGGGAAACCGCTCTGCTTTGCCAATGTCGTCCGGAGGGGGGCCATCGGTCTTGCGGCCGCCTCCGGCTCAGGGCTGCAGGAGGTGACCTGCTGCATTGACAGAATGGGGGGAGGCATTTCCCAGGCCCTTGGAACAGGGGGCAGAGATCTGCAGGAACCAAGGTTGAGAGGAAGGATGATGCTCATGGGGATCGAGGCCTTGAAGCATGATCCGGAGACCCGTGTCATCGTGGTCCTTTCCAAACCGCCTGCAGAAGAATCGGCTGCCACGGTTCTCTCCCGGCTGGAGCAGACCGGAAAGCCCTGTGTGGTCCATTTCCTGGGACTCAAGCCTATGGAAAGGCGAGGAGCGGTATGGTTTTCGGGTAACATGGAAGAAACCGCCGCCATGGCCGTGGCCCTATCGAGAGGGGAGACATGCGGTCGTTCGAATTCATTCGCACCGGATAAGGACTTGTTGGAGAGGGCAGAGGCTGAAGCAGGCCACATGAGCCGGTCACAAAGATATCTTCGCGGGCTTTTCGCCGGCGGCACGCTGGCCCTGGAGGCGCTTTCTCTTTTCGAACAAGAGGGTTTCAAGATTCGCTCCAATATGGCGAAGGAACCAGGACAGGCGCTTCAATCTCCTCATCGTTCGGAGGGGAACACCCTCTTGGATCTTGGCGATGATGTTTTCACTCTGGGGAAACCCCATCCGATGATCGACCCTTCCTTGAGAGAAGAAAGGATTGCCCAGGAAGCCGCCGACCCTGAGACGGCGCTTCTGCTGATGGACGTTGTTCTGGGTTATGGGGCTCACGAGGACCCGTGCGGGCCTCTTGCAGAGAGCGTGAGCAAAGCAAAAGCCTGGATGGCAGAACGGGGAGGGTATCTTTCCGTGGTGGCATCCATCACCGGCACGGACAGCGACTTTCAAAACAAGGCAGAGCAGAAGAAAAAGCTGGAATCCGTTGGATGCCTGGTCATGCCCTCGAACTATCAGGCGGCCCTGCAGGCGGTACATATAATGAAACAGGTGGTCCAGAGATGGATGTGAAAAAGATCAATGAGCTTTTCGGCAAAGAGCTGAAGGTGATCAACGTGGGGCTCGACTCCTTTGCAGAGACCTTGCGAAAAGAGAAGGTCGATGTCCTTCAGATGGACTGGAGACCTCCTGCTGGGGGCGACAAGCACGTGATCTCCCTGCTTGACAAACTGGGCGGGTGAAGGAGCATGAACATGAAGGCGAAAATCGAGGAGGCCAACCAGGAGGCGGTTTCCAGGATTCAGAGGGCAAAGCCGACGCTCATCGATGTGTCGACCGCCGGAGAAGTCATCCCCGGCATGAAGAAGAACATGATTCTCCATGCCGGTCCGCCCGTGACCTGGGAGAAAATGTGCGGTCCCATGAGGGGAGCGGTGATCGGTGGCATGATCCTAGAGAGGCTTGCGAGCAACAGGCAAGAGGCCGAGGCCCTGGCCGCTTCAGGCGACATCCTCTTTGAACCCTGCCACCATCACTGCAGCGTGGGACCCATGGCCGGTGTGGTGACGTGGAGCATGCCTGTTTGGGTTCTGGAGAACAAGGCCTTCGGAAACCGGGCCTATTGCACGCTCAACGAAGGCTTG
>ENA-OSEO01006091-OSEO01006091.1-sediment-metagenome-genome-assembly--contig:-NODE-6091-length-11074-cov-7.867418_pt1 | contig 11074 bp, 7 predicted proteins | sample MGYA00237883_ERZ534232 | MGnify/ENA metagenome assembly ERZ534232
ATTTTTTACCTAATTTATTATTTCCTTTGTTTTTCAAAGGTTTGCATTATTGCATATTTTTATGCGGAATTGCTGATCCTTCAGGCAGATATAATGTTGCTGACAGTTCGATACCATCATCTCTTTTATATGATATCACCTCTTTATGAACTCCTTCAAGACTTTTAAAAGGATTTGCAAAAAAGGTGAGTTGCTGCGGATCTGAATTTTTCTTTATATTACGCAGGAAATAGTTCGGATAAACAGTTGGTGACTCAATACGTGTTAACAGTATTCCTTTTACCGGATCAACCACCTCAGTAATCTGCTCCAGATTGTTCTTCCCGTCAGCCCTCCACAATTCATTGGTTTTTTTAGTCTTTATGTTGAATTCTCTGAAAAAAGGCCTCATCCCTTCCGCAGAATAACCCGGCCCCGTGAGATACAATATGTCTCTGTTTTTTACCAATGTGTATTCACCCAGATCATTCTTTTTAGTAAGGAAAGATCCGGGATTATTGTAGTTATCCTGATAATTTAAATCGAAAACGATTTCAGGTTTTTCAGCAGGTTCAGAAGGATCAAAGATGTATGTTTTGGCATTACGCGTATTCCACCACCTGTCATATGCAACAGCCGTTTTCTCATCACCCCAAGTTATACCCGCATAACGATTGATGGTTTTAAGGATTGAAACCGGCGGATTATTGAAAGGTGCATCAAGAGTGAATACTTCATCCCTGAATTCCACCTCCCTTGCAGGATCTCCCTCGTCGAGAGCTTCCACATAATAAACAGATGCCGGCCTGTCATTTCTCCAGCTGATATTTCGCATTCCCTTTTCAACAGCCATAAAACCTTTGGGAAGATCTTCCAGAAGCGGGGAAACGAGTAACACTTTAACCTGTCTGCCCTCTTTATCACAAATAATTGTTGAGGAAGGAAACCTGTCGAATGGCACAATATAGGAAAATGGCTTATCAATTATTGTTAAAAGCACACATTCACCATCAGGTGAAATATTCAATCTGCTGAATATAGCAGTCTCTTTCCAAAGTGATTTCATTCCTGCGAGATTCACTTTGTAAAGTTCTGATCTGACAAGCTGCTCAAAATTATGCTCATCAGCCTTGTCCTTAAGCAAATCCTGAAATGTACGATTCTGGGCCATTTCTCCTTCACTGACCGATATACGGGGTCCTGCAGGAACAGCGTGTGCTTTATCTATCAGCGGTTTTTTATCACCCGGAACCATTTTCACAAGAAGCTCATCTCCTCCGGGAAACCAGCTGTATGGCTGACCCATTGATGCATTAAGCGCAGGTTCAGTCAACCTCCTGACAGTTGCCTTTTCTATATCCAGCATCCAAAGTTCAACTCCCTGAGAGGTGGTATTGGTGAAGGCTATCTTCCTCTGGTCGGGTGACCATGAAAAATAGGCCAGTCGCAGCTCCTCAGGTAATCCTGTTACCCTGATCTCCTCTTTGTCACCAACTTTCATCAGGGTAATATTTCTATAATAATTTATTCTGTTGTCGATAAATTTGACGGGATTTATACGTAATCCTGCCAGACGCATTTCGGGTTCAGACAGATCGGCTATGCTTTTAAAATTATTTCTGTGAAGAAGGACAATATTTTGATTGTCATCATCAATAAGGACTGACGGGGGTAAACCGGCATCGGCCAATTCCAGAATCTCTTTGGGAGGTAACTGGTAAATAATATCCACCTGAGCAGATGACACCTCAAATAACAGTATCAGGATAATTGTAAGTAAGGTCGAATGTTTCATTGTTTTATAGTTTTATTGTTTATATTTAAAATTGACAAAAAGATTTCAATATTGAACTGCATAATCATCTGCCTTATAACACAACAGATTGTTCAGTCAGGTGCAATATTCAGATATCATGGACAGCCTCGGGCCACCAATCCTTTAAGAGACTTGTCAAATGCAATTCTTTGTCCCTGTTTGTAGCGGCAAGATTTAATTTTTCTTCAGGATCGTTCATGACATTATATAGTTCCGGTTCGGTTCTGGTTTCATTTCTTCCCGAAGGCTGTATTAATTTCCAGTCATCTTCAATTACATAAGTATATTTCAAGCTTGAAAGAGGTACATCAATATCAACAGCATTATGTGTATATGCCGCACCAAATACGGCAGACCGGCTTTTCAAAGCCTGGGCGTCAAGGATATTTATACCCTGCATATCAATTGTGCGGTCAAGTCCGCATGCTGCCAGTACAGTCGGAACAATATCAACAGCACTGACAAGACTTGTACTATTAAAACCGGGCTTGACATGTCCGGGCCATTTTATCACGACAGGAGTTCGTATGCCTCCCTCATAAGGTGATCTTTTAGATCTTTCAGCATAACCATTTTTATCAGGTTGCTGAATCCAACCGTTATCACATATATATATAACAATGGTGTTATCAGCAATTCCTTTTTCATCAAGAAAATTCAGAAGATCTCCGCATGTTTCATCAAACCATTCACAGTTAGCCCAATACCTGGCTAAAAAAGGCGATTCAGTTTTTTTGAGATACTTTTCAAGTATTCGTTCAGGAGGATTATGAGGGGCATGGGGCAAAAAGGGAGCATACCAGACAAAAAAAGGATTATCCCCGGCATCATTTATAAAATCATATAAAGGAGCCATAGTATCCCTTCCTATTTTCAACCCATCGTCACCGTGGCGTCCTCCTCTGTCCATATCACCATGCGTCATTCCATGAGTAAATCCGCCATTGTAATAACTGCCCATCCACCATTTCCCGGTTTGCATGCTCAGATAACCTGATTTTTTCAATTTTCCCGGTAACAGGGGAAGTTTTGCAAAATCCGAGATAAGCTGTTCTCTCATCTGTCTGCGCTCTGCCGGCCATTCCTTTGTATTGGAATTAACCATATCCTGTTCAAAAGGCGGATCATTACTGGTAAATTTATGTTGATGAGGATGTAGTCCGGATATTATGGAGGCCAGAGAGGGACCGCATAAAGGAGCTGCCACATAACCACGGGTAAAAACAAGACTTTGGGAGGCCAGTTTATCCAGGTTGGGTGTTCTGATTGCCGGGTGTCCCATGAAGCTATAATCACTCCAGGCCTGGTCGTCTGAAATAATAAGAACAATATTGGGTAATGACTTGCCGGTATGTCCTGTGCACCCATAAAGCAGCGTACCGCCCAGTCCGGCTAAAAGCTGATTGATAAATTGCTTCCGGTTATAAAGACTTCCTGATATGTTCATCTTTATGGATCAATAATAGGTTTCTGCATGTCAGTTACACTGGTATGGGCCGTGAACTCCGGTTATTTTATAATTCTCCTGCGAATCGTCAAGGATATAGATCATATAGCTTTCGCCGCCAGGTTCAACCCTGATCACAATATGACCCTGCCTGCTCTTCATATTATCTATGTTTGTTCCTATGACTGTGTGTATTTCCTCCATTACATTTGTCTGGAAAACATCCCTTGGTCCGGGATAAGTACGGCCTGACATCATTCTTGCCAGGACACCGGGAGAAGGATGACTGGGCGACCACGACTGAATGATAAATACCCTGGGGCGGACGGCCTGTAAGAACTGTTCTCCCATAGCATCATAGTATGCATGATGATTGGCAAGGCAAACATCTACCGGACCGGTAACCAGGCCGACAGGTGTTTCGATATCTTCCCAGGTTCCCTGCGGGCCTGAAGTGATATCTCCGCCGTTAAAATAGTCAAATTTACCATAGGACAACCTGAAAGCAATACTGGTTTTATTTTCATCAGGATATTGCGAAGATTGCAAGTCTTCCATTAAAGGAAAATGATTCCTCGAATTATTTCCAAAGCCGGTCCACACGTGACCGTTAGCTGCAATATTCCGGATTTCAAAACCCGGGTATTTCCCGGGGGCATAATTCAGTTTAAACTGATCTTTTGAACCTACAATGAATTGTTCAGCAGTAACATCATCATTAGATATCTTATGCTTCACAAACCCAATGTAATTATGAATATATTCAGCTTTCAGAGGAGCAGGAAAGTCATATTCAGGCCAGCCTCGGTCAACAATTTTGCCAAAGGGTATCTTATCTCCTACCTCAGTAATTCCTGACAAGATATAATCACCTGAAGGTGATTTTTTCAGATTTTCACTGAATGTACCCATATGATCATCATGGAAATGGGTAAGAAGTATATAATCAAGCTTGTTTTTATCAGCTTCATCCATGAAATGCAGAATATATCTTGTTATCCATTCTCCCGGTGTCCGGCTTCCGTCAGGTCTGGGATCCGTTACTCTTGGTTTTGGTCGTCCCGTTGCACCTGCATCTACAAGCATTGTTGTGCCGTCGGGTAAAATATAAAAGGCACACTCTCCCTTGCCGGCATTAATATGATGAATATCCATAACACCATCATGCCAGCCTGAAAATATATCCCCGACTTTCAGTTGTCCGGATCCATTAATAGCTAATCCGGAAAAAAGAAGTACAAAAAGTAGTCGATATAAAGTTTTATTAAAAATCATTTTGACAGTTTTTTGAAATACAATAATTATGACTAAAAAAATTCACAGCCTTATAAAATTAATAAAATGATATAATTATCTCATTAAAAACTATTTACAAGTTAATAAAAAAATTATTACTTATAAAATAAACTCAAAATTTATCGCTCGCTAAATTCTTGCGAATGTTAATCATTAAGTTTGATAACATACTCCTCTTCAGTGTCTCCCGGAGATGAAACTATAATTTTGTCTTCAGTCAGTTGTATTAATCTCCAGCTCTCCGTATCATAACCAAATCCGCCTGTTTCAACATAAGGCAAAGTATAATCATCAGGAAACTTATATTCATACACAACGTTACGGTGCCTGTGACCGGAGAACATAATCCGGGCAGATCTGTTTTTCTCCAGAAGATCAAAAAGACTGCATTCTGTTTCGATGCCGGATGTTTCCAGAATTCTGTTTTCCTTTTCAGTATCTATTCCGCTACCCCCCAAAAGAGGGATGTGCATAAATATCAATTCTATGTCACTGTCTGATTTATTCATCTCGTCATTGAGCCATAAAAGTTGCATCTTATCAATAATATAAGGAGGAACAACATCACCTCTGTCAGGATCATAATAGGCATTATCCAGAAAGATCAAACGGTAGGTTGTCGAACCTGCCACCACTGTCCGGCTGTAGTATGTCCCGTCCCTGAAGCATGATGCATTTCTGATCCATGCAGCACGGGCCTCACCGGAATTAAACTGGCTCCAGGTATAAGACGACTCCCCGTTTACCCAATAACTGGCAATGTCATGATTACCCAGTGTCATATAAACAGGTACCTCACTTTCATCAAGAATCCTGACGAACTGCTCTATCTGGGTATCCAGCATGTCACCTGTTACAGATTCGGCATCATAATAATCGATCATATCCCCTGTTATTACAACAAAATCAGATTCCAGCTTCTCAGGTACAATCTCAAAGAATTCTTTCAGCGGCTTAGCTCCATCCCCGAAATGTTTCCGTTTCTCAACAAAAACCGGGTGGTAGGGATGCAGATTACAAACATGCGTGTCGGTAATCTGAATGAATTTAACTGTGTCAGCCTTATCTCCGGAGGTTGCGGATAAAGGTAAAAAAATTAAAAAAGCAGCACAAAAACATAAAACCTTTAAAATTTGTTTTTTTAGGTGGATCATAATATCAGATTTTTAATGAAGTAAATATACAGAATCTGAAATTAATATTTCCGGTTAATTAAATTTTATGAAAAGTTTGACTAATGTTTCATAATTATAGAAACAAATGATCATTCCCCCAAAGCTCTGAATCTGAATAACCGATTTGGAGATGTAACATGTTCTTTTTTAACTATCTCTTCAACCCTGCTGATAACATCGGGATACTCTGCCGATATATCGGTCAATTCTTCGGGATCCTTATCCAGATCATATAACTCCCATTTCAAATCTCCTCTGCTCATATTTTTACGCAATGCCTTCAGGTTTCCAATTCTGACTGCCATTTGTCCGCCCGAAGGGACATACTCCCAATACAGGAAATCATGTTGCTCTTGTTGCTCTCCTTTCAGAGTGGGGTAATAACTAATACCATCAGTTTTTACAGGAAGAGTGATGTCAACAATATCTGCAAGTGTCGGCATAAAATCATAGAATGCAGATGCATGATCACTAACTGTTCCGGATTTGATTACAGCAGGCCATGCTGCTATCATCGGCACCCTTATCCCTCCTTCATTCACATTATTTTTAACATATTCTGCATTAAAAGGTCCCGAACTGTCAAACCTGGCTGTAGCCCGTCTTATCGGACCATTATCACTGGTAAATATTATCAGGGTATTCTCATAAATACCCAAATGCTTAAGATGTTGTACCAATTTTCCTACATTCTCATCAAGATATGAAATCTGCGCTGCATATGTCGCATGAGGATAATGCGCAGGGAAATACCCTCCGTGTCCCACGGTACCAACATATGGTTCTTCATCTCCGAACTTGTTCACATAATAATCCACCCATCTTTTAGGTGCCTGCAAAGGCAGATGAGGAATGGGATCAGCCCAGTATAAGAAAAACGGATTACCGGAATTTTCACTAACAAACCGGATAATCTCGTTAAACATAAGCTCTGATGAATAATCAGTAAGATTATAGGGAGCGTAGCTGGCCGGATCATAAGGATCAGCATCCTCCGGTAACCAGCCATGCGGGGCAATAGTATCATTGTTCAGATAGACCCTTTTGTCATTTTTCCATAAATGTAAAGGGAAATAAGTATGGGCCTGGCGCTGACAGTTATAACCATAGAAAAAATCAAATCCCTGTTTATTTGGCACCCCTTCAGTTCCGGGTGCACCAAGTCCCCATTTACCAACTATGGCTGTCTTGTAGCCGGCTGATTGCATCAGTCTTCCCACAGTATAGGTACTTGCTGCTATGGGCCTCTGACCTTCCATGGATGAATCGGCCAAAACGATATGGTAATTCCATACATCTCCCCTCTCTGCCATTTCATCATTACTACGTATCTGTGCATGTCCGCTATGCTGACCTGTCAGTAAAACACATCGGGAAGGAGCGCAAACAGGTGATCCGCTGTGATGATCCGTAAATATAATTCCATCAGAGGCAAGCTGATCAATATTAGGTGTCTCGATTTCCTTCTGTCCGTAACAACCCAGATCCCCATAGCCAAGATCATCAGCCAGAATATAAATAACATTAGGCCGTTTGATGTCAGGTCCGGTTTGCCCTGATTTACCGGTACAACCGCTGAAACCGGCAACCATCAAAACAGATGCTGTTCCAAGTAATGATCTCTGAATGATTTTATTAATTATCATAAATTTTTAATTTTGATTTCAACAATGTTTTATTATAATTACATTCTCAATGACAGAATAATCCTTTGCTAATTCTCTGGTAAGTATTCTCAGAAAAAAACATCCACCGGATCAAGCATTTTGATAATCAAATTATATCAGTTTTGTATTTCCAAAACCCCTCTCAAGCTGAATATCCATTCCACGGATATTTGTTCTCCATGCACCGCTGGTAAAATCAGGAACAGTTACAGAGGTTGAGCGATTTTCAACCGACCATATACTAAGCGGAATAATTGAACTCGATACGGCAGCATCATAAACATCCATGTCGAGGGGCAAACCACTGCGCAGACAATCAATAATACGCCAGTCTACCGGACTAACCATATAGTACCCCTGCTCCCTGACAATCTGTTTTGCCTGCCTGACCAGTTCATCAAATTTCTTATTGATCTCAGGAGTATATTTTTCAATTAATTCATTGAATTTTTCTTCGGGGAACCATCCCTCATCGCTGTCAGCAAGTCTGCCGGGATTAGCCTTATAAGCACCTTTGGATCCGCTTATCAAATCAAAACGAACTCCGGGACGCGGTGAGCTTACATCATGCTTCATCATAATTGAACGCCCCTTATTGGTACGAATCAAAGTTGTATTCATATTACCACGATAATCACGGCCGACAAACTGTTTCCAGTAATCATCTTCTGAAGCAAGTTTCTTAGCATGGGCATTCATATTAAAATCATCACTTGAAAGTGATACAAGGTAATCCATTTTATCTCCGTAATTAATATCCATCATCTGCATTATTGGAACCAGACCATGTTGGGGATACAGATTTCCACTTTTACCTATATTGGCAAATATCCGCCAGTTATTGTAGTATCTCTGGTCTACAAACATGTGCCTTGGTATTAAATCATGGATATAAGCCCCCTCAGCATGAACAATATCTCCGAAAAATCCCTCCCTTACCATATTTAATATAACTGCATTTATTCCACCACTGCAATTACCTGACATCTGAATACAATGTTTTCGGGTTCTTTCAGAAGTCTCAACCAACTGCCAGCACTCATCCAGTGTCAGTGCCGCAGGCAATTCAGTATATGCATGCTTGTCATGCTCCATGGCATAAACACACATTGGTGTGTGATAGTGCCAGGGTGTAACAACTGCAACAAGGTCAATATCCTGACGTTCACAAATCGTCTTCCAGTCATTTTCACCTGTATAATGATCAGGTTTCTGACCAAAAGGACGAATCATATCGGCAGCTTTCTTAACCTTCTCTTCCCTGACATCACACAATGCCTTTATTTCAACTCCCTCAATACTCGCCAGTCTTCTAACTGTGCCGCCACCGCGGTTACCCAGTCCGATGACTGCCACGCGTACAATATCAAGTTTAGGCGCAACATAACCATGCATGTTAAAATTCTGACTGTGCATGCCGGAAAATTGATCTGATTCAGTCATCTCATTTGAATGGCCGACTATACCGGAACCTGCCAGAGCCATACCCAGGAGTCCGGTCTTTTTTATAAATTCTCTGCGCTCGTTTTGCATAATACTATATTCAAATTGTTTGTTGTTTACAAATCATACTATATTATAATTCTTTAAATTCAGTCATAAAGAAGTGACTGGTCAATAAAATTCCATTCCCTGATATGGGCAGCGCGGTGAGCTTTTTTAAGGATCAGATCAAACTGTTTTATCAGTTCAGGATGTTCGACTGCTACATCATCAGATTCGTCGATATCATCAGACAGGTTGTACAATTGCCACGGGCTCAATGGATTTTTGATCAAATCAGTTCTGACAGCTTTCCAATTACCCATTCTGATGGCAATCTGTCCTCCATATGAAGGGAATTCCCAGTATAAATATGAGCGCTGAACCTGTTCTTCTACATTTCCCGTCATTGTGGGCAATATACTTATTCCGTCATTCAAGGGACAGGGTATACCAACTATATCAGCAAAGGTAGACATCATATCATACTGAACAGCCGGGAAATCTCTTACCGTACCTGCCGGTATTTTTCCCGGCCATCTGGCAATAAAAGGTACCCGTATTCCTCCATCATAGATACTTCCCTTGCTTGCTCTCAAAGGTCCGTTACTGTTAAAAAATTCAATATCTACCCCGCAACAGTCCTGCGGACCATTATCGCTTGAGAACATAACAATTGTATTCTCATCTAATCCCAGACTGCTGATCAACTCCATAATAATTCCAACCTGTTTATCCAGATAGGTTATCATGGCAGCATAAGTTGCAAGCTGATGTCTTACTGACGCATAACCCTGTTCTCCATAATAAGGCCGGTCAGGAAAAACTCCGATATATTCATCAATAGCATGCTGTGGAACCTGCAGTGATGCATGAGGAATTGTATAGGGAAGATACAGAAAAAACGGACGGTTATGATTCAGCTTTATAAACTGCTCAGCCTTTTCAGTCATTTTATCAATTGAATATTCTCTCCCAATATAGTAATCAAAATCTTCATCCTTTGTACCTCTTGGTGTTCTGTGCGCCCATATTAACGGATTATCCAAAGAATCAGCCAACCCGTTTTCCATTAAATATTCCGGATAATAATTATGGGCATGATGCTGTCCCAGGTACCCGTAAAAATAGTCAAATCCCTGTTTATTCGGATCTCCTGTATTGTTATGCATTCCCAGTCCCCATTTACCAATAGCTCCTGTAACATAACCTGCCTGCTGAAGCATATGGCCGGTGGTAAATGTTCCTTCGGGTAAAGGCATCTGACCGGTTTCAATCTCAGCAGGGTTACTTGTTCCTCCGTAGTTACTCCTTATATATGAATGGCCTGCATGCCTGCCGGTTAAAAGCATGCATCTTGCCGGAGCACAAACAGGACAGCTGGTATAAAACTGGGTAAACCTTACACCTTCTTTTGCCAGACGGTCAATATTTGGGGTTCTGATTTTTTCCTGCCCGTAACAGCCCAATTCCCCGTAACCCATATCATCGGCATATATAAATATAATATTAGGTTGCTTTGATTGCCTTTGTGGTATCTCATTTCCGGGCGAAACAGACTGTCCTGATGCCACACTCGCATAGTATAACGGTAAAACTGTAATTAAAAATGTCGTTTTCATTATTTAAGATTTTATAACTATTAGGGACTTTGAACACGAGGTAATCACTAAAAGAAAAACTGTAACTATACTTAAAAACTTCATTATCTCTGTTTTTATGAACGTAATTTTGTATTACCTCCGCCTCTCTCAAGATTAATATCCATACCTCTTGTATTTGTCTTCCATGATTTACATTTCTAATCATATAGAAGCGACTGATCAATAAAATTCCACTCCTGAATATGAGCAGCGCGGTGAGCCTGTTTAAGTATCAGATCAAACTCTTGAATAAGCTCAGGATTCTTATCAGCCACATTATTTGTCTCCCCTATGTCTTCGGAGAGGTTATATAACTCCCACGGCTTAACCGGATTTCTGTTAAGGTTTGTCCTCACAACTTTCCAGTCGCCCATACGAATGGCAATCTGCCCTCCGCCTCCGGGATATTCCCAGTAGATGTATTTTCTCTGTTCCTGTTTTCCGTCCTGTCCCATCATGCTGGGTAATATGCTAACTCCGTCATTTTCAGGGCAGGGAATATTCAGAATATCAGCTATTGTCGACATCATATCATATTGAACGGAAGGAAAATCACTTATTGTACCGGA
>ENA-OSEO01006092-OSEO01006092.1-sediment-metagenome-genome-assembly--contig:-NODE-6092-length-11072-cov-5.631833_pt1 | contig 11072 bp, 5 predicted proteins | sample MGYA00237883_ERZ534232 | MGnify/ENA metagenome assembly ERZ534232
GCCGAGGCGGTGTGAGTGACTGTACAGCTATTGATGACAAGCAGTTGCGGCGCGTCCGCGAGGTCCACCTGCCGGAGCCCGCAGCCTTCGAGAAGCTGGCGAATCTGCTGGCTCTCGTAGTGATTCACCTTGCAGCCGAGTGTTAATATGGCAAAGCTGGTTATCATATGGTATAATACGTGATTGTAAGCCCGTAGAGAGCTGTTAACAAGAGCAACGCAAGTACGCGTACCGAATGGCGGGAGGTTTTTCATGGCCACAGCATCGGATGCGATTTGGGCGATCGACCTGGGGAACAACTCCCTGAAGGCCCTGCACCTGGCGGCGGTGGGGGATGCGGTCCAGGTGATCGGCTTCGACAACGTTCCCCACGGCAAGATTCTGTCGAGCAGCGGGGTCAGCGCCGTGGAGAGGGAGGAACTCGTCGCGATCAGCCTGCGGCAGTTCGTCCAGCGCAACGACGTCGGCTACGATCCGATCATCATTTCCGTGCCCAGCCAGAGCAGTTTCGCCCGCTTCGTGACGCTGCCGCCAGTGGAGGCCAAGCGTCTGCCCGAGATCGTCCGCTTCGAAGCGGCCCAGCAGATCCCGTTCGACATGAGTGAAGTCCAATGGGACTGGCAGCTCATGAGCAATCCGGACGATCCGGAGAAGAAAGTCGGGCTGTTTGCGATTAAGACCGACGTGGTGCAGGCAGCGATGGAGCCGCTGGAACGGGAGGAGCTGCCGGTCAGCTACGTGCAGATGGCGCCGATGGCACTGTACAACTACCTGCTATTCGACCGGCCGGACCTGGTGAGCTCCGACAAGCGGGCGACGGTGGTGATCAACATCGGAGCCGACAGCACGGACCTGATCGTGTGCACCGCGTCCGGCGTCTGGCAGCGGTGCATCATGATGGGGGGCAACGCCTTCACCTCGGCCATCGCGGAGACGTTCAAGCTCAACTTCGAGAAGGCCGAGAAGCTCAAGCGGACGGCGCCGGTGAGCAAATACGCGCGGCAGATCTTCCAGGCGATGCGGCCGGTATTCACGGACTGGTCGGGCGAGGTGCAGCGGTCGCTCGGCTTTTACACGAGCTCCAATCCGGACGTGAAAGTGACGCGTGTGATCGCCCTGGGCGGCGGGACGAAGCTGCGCGGCCTGCTCAAGTATCTCCAACAGACGCTGCAGATCCCGGTCGAGAAGCCCGACGCCTTCAAGCGCCTGGCGGTGATGCAAGGGGTCTCGGCGGCGAAATTCCACGAGAACGTGGCCGATTTCGGTGTGGTCTACGGCCTGGGCCTCCAGGGCCTGGGCATGGCGCGCATCGAGAGCAACCTGCTGCCTTCCAGCGTGGCGCGCTCCATGGCCTGGGCGAACAAGACCAAGTACTTCGTCGGCGCCGCACTGATGCTCCTGACCGTCTCCCTGATGTGCCTGGGGCGCGTGGGGCTGGACCGGGTCAGCTACGCCAAGAGCGACGACACACGGTCCAAGATCAGCCGGGTGGTCCGCCAGGCCTCCACGACGGTCGAGAAGACCAGCGGCGCGCGGGACCGGACCGGCGAGTTCGCCGAGCGCATGAAGAAGCAGTTCGCGCATTTCCAGTATCGTGAGATCGTTCCCCGGCTGCAACAGATCATCCTGTCGACCCTGCCGAACGCCGAGACGAATCCGAGAGATCGCGAACTCTACGAGGCGTCCGAACGAGGCGACATCGCCCGGATCATGCAGATCAAGCGTCCCGAGCGGAAGCAACTGTTCGTCTCCACCATGGCCATCTACTATTCCGACGATCTGGCCAAGGCCCAGTTCGAGCAGACTGCCACGATGCGCAAGGACGCCATGATGCGCGACAGCGAGATGATGGAGGAGGGGTACGACGACGAGATGATGGCCCAGTTCGAGCAGATCTACGGCAAGGATTACGTGGCGCAGATGATGGGTACGACCGCCCAGGGGGCGGAGAAGACGCCGGGCTTCGTCGTCATGCTCGAAGGCTACAGCCCCTATCGGGACGTCGGGGCGCTGCTCGATCCGCCCAATGTGAAGAGCGACCCGAGCCGCTGGGGGGTCGTGACGCGCCTGGAGAACCTCAGGGAGTTCCTCCACCTGGACGTCAATGCCCCGTTCGAGGTCTACGGCCGTCTGTTGGAGAACGCGGCGGACCATTTCAAGATCGACACGGGACCGGTGGACCTCGATTCGGACATGGTGCCGCTGGGCGTGGGCCAAACGAAGTTCATTCCCAGCGCCGCGGCGCTGGCGGCCGCCAAGGAAAACCCCTACGGCGGCGGGATGGGCATGGGGTCGATGGACGGGACCCTGATCCTGATCGATCCGGTGACCGAGGAGACGATCAGCGCCGAGCCGGTGCTGGATCAGTACGGCAAGCCGCGCATGGACCCCCTGGGCCGGCCGGTGAAGGACGTGCATGACCACTGGTTCAAGCTCTCGTTCAAGCTCAAGTGGATCGATGCACCGCCCACCCCGGAAGGCATCGGCGGCGGCAGCGGACGACGCCGGTGATCCCGCGGCTCTCCGGGATCGCAACGCAAGCGGATATTAGGCAGGTATGCAGATGAAAGCACCGCAGATCAATCTGAGCACCGTCAAGGACCTCGTGAAGAAGCTGGGCTTCCTGAAGAACAACCTCGCGTTGCTGGTGCCGATCATCATCACGGTCATCGCGGCGCTGTTGTTCATTCCCACGAAGCTCCTCAGCGGCAAGCTCCAGAGCACCATCGAAGAGCAGAGCGTCAAGACGGCCAAGAAGATCGACGGGCTGATTCGGGACGTGAACGAGGTGGGCCAGGCGGAGGCGATGGAGGAGTACATCAACGCCTACGCCGAGGACGCCAATCAGATTGCCGCCCTGATGCGGCAGACCACGATGCGCGAGTTGCTCAGCTACCAGTTGTTCCCAGACACCAACGAGACGTCGCCATTGCTGTTCGAGCCGTTCCGACGATCGTTCCTGGCAGGGGTCGATGCCATGACCCAGCGCCTGGGAGTGGGCACGCCGCCCTCGGACGTGGAGATCGACGCGGCCCTGGAGCAATCCGCGACGCGTTCGATGTTCGGCGGCCGCGTCGGCGGCCGGTCACCGGGGCGCGGGGTAGGCGCCGCCGACCTCTACGGGGGCGGCTATGGCGGAGCCTACGGAGGCATGGGCCGCGGGCGCAACTACCGCATGATGACGGAGGTGGATCGCAAGATCGTCGACAAGCTCAGCGAGGATCGGGCCAGGGCAATCCGGATCTACGCCAGTCCGGTCGACTTGGATGGTTTCACCTTCTGGACCGAGTGGAAGTACGAGAAGTGGGAGACCGCGGTCCGCCAGTGCTGGAGCTGGCAGATGGGATACTGGATCCTGGAAGACGTCATCGATACGATCGAGAAGATGAACGCGCAGGGCACCAACGTTCTGGACTCGCCGGTCAAGCGGATCATGAACGTCAGCTTCACCCTGTCGCGGCAGTCGGCCCGCATGATGGGAGGACGGCGTCGGGCGGTCCGGCGGGAGGGGGACAAGGCCGTGCCGTCCTACGTCAACAATCTGCGGACCGCGATTGCGGCGCCGCCGTGCACGGGACGGTTCTGCAACGAGAACGTGGACGTCATGCACTTCAATGTGCGGGTGGTCGTCAACGCCGACCAGGTGATGCCCTTCATCCAGGAACTGTGCAGCGCCAAGACCCACCAGTTCCGCGGCTGGCACGAGGACCTGCCCGAGCAGACCTTCAAGCACAACCAGATCACCGTCCTGGAGAACCGGGTCACGCCGGTGGATCGCGAGGACTTCGACCATAGCAGCTATCGCTACGGCGACGCGCCCGTCGTGACGCTGGACCTGATCTGCGAGTACCTCTTCGTCAGAGAGGCCTATGCGGAAGTGATGCCGCAGAAGATTAGAGATGACATCGCCGGCACGACCGAGGAAGCCGCGCAATAAGAAAGAAGGCAACAGGAGAAAGGAAAAGCGAAGACGAACACGACAAATCCGCGGCTCGGATCCTGTCCTTTTCGCTTTTCCCTTTTCACTCGCACTTGAATAACGGGATAGCCCATGAAAGACTTCATCGGAAAAGTCGGACGTTTCTGCGAGCAGCACGTGGAGAAGATCGTCCTGGTCATTGCCAGCGCCATCTGCGTCTGGCTGTTCTTCACGCGCGTGATCTTCAGCCCGAACGTCATGGAGATCGAGGGTAAGAGTCTCGCGCCCGGGCGGATCGACCAGTACGTGTACGAGGAAAAGGCGCAGGAACTTCTGACGGAATTGCAGCGTCGCAAGACCGGCGCCGCGCGGACCTACACGCCGCGGCTGACCGGGGTGATCGACCCCTGCGACCCGGCCATCGCCGGCGTGATCGAACGCCCGTTGCCGAAGGGATTCGTCGGCCTGCTCGAGTCTCCCCTGGATTTCATCAAGGCCCCCGCGTTCCGGCCGGCCCCGGCGGCGACCACCCGCTATGCGGAGTCCTCGCGCCGGTACCGGCTGCCGCAGATTCCCGACGTGACCGACGTGGCCATCAACCACATTCGCGCGGCCGCCTACGTACCGACTCAGGAACTGACGGCGCAGACCACGTACGACAATGCGCCGGTCGAGCCCAACGACATCGATCTGGTGACGGTCGAAGCCAAGTTCAACACCGCGGAGCTCTATCAGCGGTTTCGGGCGAGCTTCAACGGCGTAGACGTGCAGCGGGAGGAGTGGCGCGATCCGTGCCTGGCGGAACCGATCTTCGCCGCGGTCCAATTGCAGCGGCAGGAAGTGCAGGAGAACGGGACCTGGAGTGACTGGCGGGCGATCCCGCGCAGTCGCATCGAGACCAACCGGGAGTTATTCAAACCGATCGAACAGGTCCAGGATCTGCCTCCCGGCGGTCTGGAGGTCCGGCTGATGAACTTCAACCGCAAGGACCGCATCATGGACCTGCTTCAGCCGTCCGGCTACCAGATCGCTTCGGCGGAGGAGGAATGGTTCCCGCCGAGTTTCTACGGCAAATTCAAGGAGATCCAGAGACGCATTGACGCCGAGGAGAGGAAGGAGCAGCAGGAGCAGCAGCGCCAGCAGCAGGAGACCCGGGCGAATGCCGGCCAGACGGGCGGTCGGGGCGGCGGCCTCTACGGCGGCCAGACGGGCGGCCGCGCCGGCGCCAGAGGGGGACGTGGAGGCATGATGCAGGGCGACACGGGTATGCGCGGCGGTCGCGCCGGCATGACCGGCGGCCGGGGCGGCGGCGATCCCATGATGCAGCAGATGGGCGGTCGCGGCGGGCGCGGGGGCCGGGGCGGACGCGGCGGCATGGACGACATGTACGGCGACATGATGTATGGCATGCCGGGCGCCGGAGACGGACGGAGAAGACCTACCCTCAACGAAGTCTATTTCGACCTCAACGAGAAGATGATCACGTACACAATGGATCTGGCCAAGCAGACCGAGCCGGTCCTGATCTGGGTGTTCGACGACACGACCGAGCCGGGCAAGACGTACCGCTATCGCGTCCGCCTGGGCGTGTTCAATCCGGTGGCCGGAACGGCCCAGTTGGTCGAACGCGACCTGGACAAGAAGGATCAGGTCATTCTCTGGAGCGCGTTCTCCGAGACGACCCCCTTGGTCTCGATTCCCAAGCGGGTCTATCTGTTCGCCAAGAACGTCCAGGACAAGACCAAGACCGCAACGGTGGAAGTGGCCCGTTACGCACTGGGATACTGGCGGACGGAGGATTTCCAGGTTCGACCCGGCGAATCCATCGGCAAGTCGGTCGAGCCGAAGGATCCCGAACGGGATCGCGCCCGCGAACGGGAACGGCGCATGGCGGCGACGATGGGCCCGATGGGCGGCGGCGGACGCATCACGGGCGACCCCATGGGCGGCATGGGGATGGGGCTGTACGCTCCGACGATGCCCAACCCGGACGAGGCGAACCGGCCGAAGGTGGTGGACTACACCACCGGCGCCGTGGTCGTCGATCTGGTCGAGGTGACCGACTGGGGCGACGCGCCGAACCTGCGGCCGCGCATGTACCATGAGATGCTCTACACCCGCGACGGCGCGGCGATCGAGCACATGCCGGTGAGCATGACGAACTGGCCGGCGGATCTGGCGGCCACCTACCAGGCGATCCAGAGCGAGAAGCGCAAGGAACCCAAAGCATTCAAGTCATTCAACAAGGGCAATATGATGCGCGGCGGCCGCGGCGGCATGCCGGGCGACCCCTACGGCGGCGGCATGTACGACGAGATGTACATGGGCGGTCCCGGCGGTGGCCCCGGCGGCTACCGTTGACCACCGCCCGCTTGTGGCAGGGGTGGGTTTGAAACTCGCCCCTACGATCTTGCGCGGCATGGGTATCCTGCCAGTGCGGCATGGGCTGGAAAGGGAGCGCCAACGCGAAATCTTGCGTTGGGACCCCAAGCCCGCGCCACGAAGAGCGGCGATCTCTGACGATCCGCGGGCCCCGTCTGTAGTGACGCCGTGAGGCGTTATCTTTCACGCCCTTGCGGACATCGCAGGAACAGAGGACATGCCCTTACGGGTACACTACGAGCCTGCGTAGCGAACACCCCTTTCCTTTCACAGACACCTTCATTTCTGCGGAAGGGCTTTCGCTTCCCATCCGCGCGGGCTTCTGCTACACTGGGCGCGACTTGTTCGCGTTGTGTTCAGGAGGTGACGGATGACATGTCGTGAAGTCCTTGCATTGTTGTTGACGGTTGTGCTGTTGCCGGCCACGAGCGTTGGCGCCGAGGAAGCCTCGAAGAGCCCGTACGCGCAGTGGAGTCATGGGCCGCAGGCCGGCGAGGATTTCTTCCCGATCGCGGTGTGGTTGCAGGACCCGTCGAAAGCCGGACGGTACCAGGCCGCCGGGATTAACCTGTACATTGGGCTCTGGCGTGGTCCGACGGACGGGCAATTGGCGCAGCTCAAGCAGGCAGGCATCCGGGTGATCTGCAGCCAGAACGACGTCGGTCTCCGGCACCTCGACGATCCGACGATCGCGGGCTGGATGCACGGGGATGAGCCGGACAATGCGCAATCGCTCGGGTCGGGCAAAGGGTATGGGCCGCCGGTGGCGCCCGAAAAGATCGTCGCGTCCTACGAGCGGATTCGGACGGCGGACCCGAGCCGGCCGGTGCTGTTGAACCTCGGGCAAGGCGTCGCCTGGGACGGCTGGCACGGGCGCGGGGTCCGCACGAACCACCCGGAGGACTATCCCGAGTACATCAAGGGCTGCGATGTTGTTTCATTCGACATCTATCCAGCGGCGCACGACCGGCCGCAGGTGGCGGGGAAGCTGTGGTACGTCGCCCAGGGAGTGGAGCGGCTCAAGCGCTGGGCCGGGGACCGGCCGGTCTGGAATTGCATCGAGTGCACGCGGATCAGCAACAAGCAGCAGCAGAAGGCCACGCCGCACCAGGTCCGCTGCGAGGTCTGGATGTCGATCATTCACGGGTCCATGGGGTTGATCTACTTCGTGCACGAGTGGCAGCCGAGGTTCGACGAGTCGGCCCTGCTGACTGACCGCGAGATGTATGAGGCGGTGTCCCGGATCAATCACCAGATTGCCGAACTGGCGCTGGTGCTGAACAGCCCGACGGTGACGGAGGCGGTTCACGTGACGTCATCGAGTGCGGACGTGCCTGTCGCGACGATGGTGAAGAAACACGATGGGATGTTGTATCTGTTCGCGGTGGGCATGCGCGACGGCCGGACGCAGGGGCGATTTGCCCTTCAAGGTCTGTCGGGCCGCAAGGCGGTGGTGGTTCTCGGTGAGAATCGCACGCTGGAATCGAACGACGGTGTCTTTACGGATGACTTCCAGCCCTGGGATGTCCATCTGTACCGCGTGCCCCTTGAGCCGTGACGGTCGCCCCCTGAGGTCTTCAACAAAACGAACCTGAGTAGGTCCTTGCGAGTCGCGAAGCCGCTGCGCGGCTGATGTCGGGAAGAAAACAGGGCTGCACCGCGTTTTGGATGTAAGTCACGAAGCATCCTACACTTAGAGCCATTTGTTCCATCGGGGACAAAACCTATCTTCTTAGGAGGAGCGCAGCAACGAAGCAATCTCAATCCCAGGGTGGGAGATTGCTTCGCTGCGTTCGCCATGACATGTCTCATGTCCCGGGCTTTCGCTGGTTATTCGGGCCGGGGCAGGTCTTCGAGATTCTTCTTGACCTGGGCGGCGTGGAAGCTCTCGGGGTACCAGCTCAGGAAACTGGTCAGCATGTTCCGGGCCTGCAGTAGTCTCTCCTTCTTCGGCTCCCGCTGGTAGAGACGGATGCTCAAGCGGGTCAGCTCGTACAGGGCCTGCATGCCGCCGTCAGTGTTCTGAAACTCCCGGCTCAACTCGCCCAATCGCTGGGCGCGGGTCTGCTCGTCGGCGATCAGCTTGGCTTTTTCGAGGAACAGATTGTCGCGCAGAGGATCCTTCTCCCCTATCTGGGCCAGGAGGCGGTCGAGCTGCTCCTCGTATTCCAGGCTGTAGGGATTGAGCATGACGAGGCGCGCCAGCCGCAGGAGAGCGCCCTCGGCGCCGGCCAGGTTTTCTTCGCTGAGCAGGATGCGCAGCTCGTGAATCCGGCCCAGCAGTTCTCTGAGCTTGAGCGAGGTCATGACCGTCTCGGCCGGGGAGCGAAAGGCGCTGAACAGGCTCTCACTGACGGTGGCCTCGATCTTCTCCCGCACGGTGAGTTGCGTCTGGGCGAGGGCGTTGGCCTCGTCGAGCAGTTCGCGGGCCTTCTTCAATTCTCCCTGTCCGGCGAGCTGCCTGGCGCCGCGCCAGCGTGCCTCGGCGGATTCGGGGCTGTGCCCGAACTGGTTGTACAGACGGAACCAGATGCGCGAGGCGCGCTCGTGTGGATAGTCGTTGTAGAAGTGGAGGGTTTCGTCCTGGCGAATGCGCTTGAGGTCCGGGCTGTACTCGTTCAGCAGGGCCTTGTAGTACAGGGCGATCGGCATGCGATTGCTGCGGGACCGGCGCGAGATGATCTCTTTGTATAGCGCGGCGGGCATCCAGCGCGGACGGGGCGGGTGGATGAATCGGTCGTACTGCTCGATCAGCCGTTTTCGCTTCTCCTGGTAGAGCAGCTCATCCGACAGGATCAGCCAACTCGGCCAGCGATCCTGAACCAACTGGCTTTGGATCTCCTTTTTCAGCTCCTCGCGCAGCGGGATCGGCTCGCTGGGGTAGAAGAACCCCGAGCGGTACTCCTTCTCCGTAGGGTCGCTGATCGTGCGGTCCAGGGCCTCGCGGACGCTGCGGTCCCGGAATTCCGCTACGTCCTCGGGGTTGTTCTGGGCGACGTAGAGCTGGTAATCCAGCTCGTCGAAGCCGATCTTCCAGACGAACAGGCCGAGGGCCAGTAGCAGAGTGGTCGTCGTGAACAGCCAGATCAGCCAGGGCTTGTAGCGGGTGTAGTGGCCGATCGCGAGGACCAATCCGGCGATGGTCATGCCGGTCAGCCAGGCCCAGATCCACGGGGCGAAAGAGAACCCCCACTCCAAGGGCTCGACACCGCGAGCCCCGCCGAAGGCGCCCCAGTAGATCAGTTGCGGGGCCAGGCACAGGGCGATCGCGGTGATCCGGGACCGGAAGCGCAAAGGGCGGGCCGCCACTGCCAGGCAACTGGCGATCAGGAACACCGCAAAGCCCGGCAAGTTCGCCAGGAAGAAGACCGCCAGCACGAAGATGAAGCTGTGCCCGAAGCTCATCAACTGTGCCGCCAGGACGGGCACCACCGCGAGGATCCCCATGAGCAGACCGAGCACGATGATTTGCCAGGGGTACTCGAAGATGCTCACGCCGGTGATGGTGTTGCGGCCGAGTTCCCAGAAGTCGGGGATGCGCTGCGAGGCGAAGTTGAAGGCCCAGAGCTGGCCCGTCACGACGCGCGACCAAAACAGGCAGGCCAGCGAGAACACGAACGCCGTCAGCAGCCAGTACCGCTGCACATTCCGGTGGCTGTAGTGCAACGTCGGGCCGATCGTCAGGAAGGTCTTGGGGACCTTCGGCGCCTTTTCGGACTCGCGATTATCCATAGCGAACGGGGTTTCACGTTTGCAGCGTCGAGTTATCCCACTTCCCGCTTCAAACTCCCCACTTCCCACTTGCTCACGTTCCTTCGCCGCTGCTGGCGAGGTAGGCTACCTGCTCCGGCGTCAGCGTGTCGATCGCCAGTTGCATGGCCTTGAGTTTGAGGCTGCACACCTGCTCCTCGATCTCAAGCGGGACGTCATATACCTTGGCTTCGAGCTTGCCCGCGTGTTTGAGGACCCACTCGGCCTGCAAAGCCTGGGTCGCGAAACTCATGTCCATCACGCTGGCCGGGTGGCCTTCTGCCGCCGCCAGGTTGATCAACCGACCCTCGGCCAGGAGGTAGACACGTTTCTTGCTGTTGATGACGTACTCATCGACGTTGCGGCGTACGCCCTTGTTGACTTTGCGGCTGAGCTTCTCCATGCCCGGGATGTCGATCTCGACGTTGAAGTGCCCGCTGTTGGCGATGGCGGCGCGGTCCTTCATCTTGCGGACGTGCTCGGGCCGGATCACGTGCTTGTTGCCCGTCAGCGTGACGAACAGGTCGCCCACCTTGGCGGCCTCCGCCATCGGCATTACCTGGAAGCCGTCCATCGCCGCCTCGATGGCTTTGATCGGGTCGATCTCGGTGACAATCACGATGGCCCCCAGGCCGCGGGCCCGCATGGCGAAGCCGCGCCCGCACCAGCCGTAGCCGGCGACGACCACGTTCTTGCCCGCCATCAGGAAGTCGGTCGCGCGAATGATCCCGTCGACGGTGGATTGCCCGGTCCCGTAGCGGTTGTCGAACAGGTGCTTGCTCTTGGCATCGTTGACCGCGATCACCGGGAACAGGAGCTTGCCTTCCTTGTCCATGGCCCGCAGGCGGATGACGCCGGTGGTGGTCTCCTCCATGCTGGCGATGATCCGCGCGGCGTCCTTCTTGCGCTTCATATGCATCTCGTTGACGAGGTCGGCGCCGTCGTCGAACGTGATCACCGGCTGATGGTCGATGGCCGCATTGATGTGTCGGTAGTACGTGGCCCGGTTCTCCCCGCGAAT
>ENA-OSEO01006097-OSEO01006097.1-sediment-metagenome-genome-assembly--contig:-NODE-6097-length-11064-cov-2.978611_pt1 | contig 11064 bp, 8 predicted proteins | sample MGYA00237883_ERZ534232 | MGnify/ENA metagenome assembly ERZ534232
CGCTTGACAAGTATATCCTGATCAATCAAAATAATCTCCCTGGATCATTTTTTCACGGATTATCTCACGTCTCTGATTTAAGAAATATCTTTTATCAAGATATTCTCTGACGACCTTTTCCCGAAAATCAATTCGCATCTGGCTGTCTCGTTCAAAAACCAACTTCCCGTCCTTCAAAACCTGAAAGCTTAATTCCACAGGCGCTTGGTTTAGCATAATCAGATCGACCTTTTCCGTTTGCAACACATTAAACAACTCGGATAACAATTTAAGCCGAACATTGAACAAGTCCCCGGGCGCCTGAAATGAATCAACGTACACAGCGACATCAAAGTCACTCAAAGGTTTAACTTCACCTCTTGCAACTGAACCGAATAAATACACAAAATCGATGTATGATTTATTTTGAAAATGAGATTTGAGCTTGCCCACTATTTGATCGGTATTTAATGCTTTCATTTTTTAAATTTTTCTTCACTTAATTCAAGTTCTTGCCTGGCTTTTTGTTGATCCGATATATCCATTATAATTCCCCTGATGCCTTTTAGATTGCCCTCCTGAATAATCGGACTGGCATTGAACAGAATTGGAAATCTTGAACCATCTTTTTTTTGTGCGGTGTACTGAATGGTACCGGGCGATTTTCCAATCATTCTTTGCTGAAATGTTTCAACTGCCCTTTGCCTGTCTTCAGCTACCAAGATGTGAATGCCATTTAATCCTTCTTCTACATCTTCCAGGCTGTAGCCTGAAATTTTCAATGCCATTTTATTAACATACGTGAGAATATAATTTGCATCTGTTTCGAAAACTGCCTCTGGCAGCATTTCAACCAGGTCTTTAAACCGCGCTTCACTTTCTTCCAGCTTTTTTAGTGCTTTTTTTTGATCCGTAATATCTTCTCCTGAGCTAAGCGTACTTATGATTCTGTTATTTTCATCTTTTAAAACAGAATTGTTCCATGCGATTAATTTTTCATCACCTGATTTTGTCAGGACATAATTTTCAAAGTGTTTAACTGATTCAATTTCTCCGGAAAAGACCTTTTTACTTACTTCCTTTACTTTCACTCGCTGTCGTTGCGGAATAAAGTGATTTATCCAGTTTTTTCCAATAATTTCCTCCTCTTTATACCCAAGAATTTTGCAGCCTTTTGGGTTTATCATATCAACATTGCCATTTTGATCCAAACAAACCAAAATCACATCAGCAATATCAAGGTATTGCTTGGCTTTGTCTTGTTCTTTACTAATTCTTTCTTCTGCCAGTTTTTGTTCCGTAATATCCTGAGTAAATCCGATCGCCTTAATGGGTTTATTCTCTTTGTCAAACTCAACCGTTGCTTTTTCCCTTACCCATTTCACTTTGCCATTAACGAGCAAACGGTGTTCAATATCATAGGGCTCATTATTAATGGCTGCCATCCATTTTTCATTTACATAATCTCTGTCTTTTGGATGAATACATTCCAGGAACAGTTCGTAATTTAATGTTGTTCCCAAAGGGACTCCGAATATTTCGTAATTTTGATCCGTCCAGTATAGTTTGTTTTTGATGAGGTCAAGTTCCCAACTCCCTAATTTTGCAATTTCCTGTGCACTTTTTAACAGATATTGATGCCGAATCAGTTTGGATTCCGTGATTTTACTTTCGGTAATATCTTCGGTTGTGCTTACCAGCATATAGCCTGTTTCTGTTTTAACAGCCGTAATTTTACCTTTCAAAAACAAGCAGGTGCCATCAGGCTTCAAATGTTCCCGAATAAGTGGTTGATTGATAATGGGAGATTTGCCAGTTTTTAAGAGATGTTTGATCTCAGTTTGGTACTTTATCCTTATTTTTTCATTCTGAAGATGCTCTGGTAAAAGCTTATACTGTACATCCCAAACCTTTTTCCCAAGTATGTCAGATGAATGCAATCCTGTTAGCATTTCCAGGTTCCCGTTCCAAACTATGACTGAACCTGATTCATCGGTAATTGCAATTCCTTCTGATGATTTTTCGATGACACTTTTAAAACGAATTTCGCTCTTACGTAATTTATCTTCTGCTTTTTTCTTTTCGGTAATATCCTGAAAAACGCAATAGGTTTGTTTAAAACTTCCATCCGGATGATAGCCAATACAACCCTCAAAAGCAATATCCAGATAATGTCCGTTTTTATGCCTGATTTTGAATTGTGCATCATGAACATAACCTCGCTTTTTGAAGGCCGGAAAATTTTCATCGAAATGTGCCTTCCACTCAGGATGCAGAAAATCAATATACCTTTGGCCAATTACTTCTTCACGCTCGTATCCCAGTGTTTGCAACCAGGCGGGGTTTATATCTTTAAAGGTGCCATCCTCATTAAGCGATTGGTAAGGGATGGGTGCGTTTTCGTAGAGTGTTTTGTATTTTAATTCGGCCTCCAGTATTTCAGGATCCAGTTTTTCATAAAGGGCCTTAAATTTTCTAAGTTCAGAGACTTCTGCTTTTAAGGCAAGAATTTCATCTAATAGTTGCTGCTCAGTTTTATATTGATTCTCCATATTAGCTATTTAGTTTACCAAAGCATTATAAATACCTTTTTAATGAAAGATCCATCCAAATTAAACTTCAAAAAAATATTGAAAATATTAAATATAAGCAATAAAAGTAAGAATATCAAACCCTCTTAAATATAGGTAATATACCTATATTTTAACATTTATTTTAATTGTATATTAGTGATTTCCCAATATTTAATAATGTTTTGGGGTGAATTTTACGTGAACGAACTAATACTGGTGCCACGAATTATTTATTTTTTATCATTAATGCGATATATGGCAATTATTGAATTATTTGCAAAATCCAATGTTTCGCGGTATCGGTATTCATATTCTAATTGTTATGGATATCCTTAATCATCTCCGGGGAGTTTATGTAGAGCGGATACATGGCTCATCATTACGAATTATTGATATAATAGGGTTTATGCATTTTCAATACGTATCTAAAAACAAGCATGAATTCAAAAATCAATAAAACCATGAACGCTTTAATCGATAATGTCAGCTTATTTGATCTTAACAGGTTTACCTTAAACTTTAAGAATAAAAATATTGAAAAGGAGTTCAGGAAAGAATATTTTCAAAAATCGCTTCCTGTTTTCAGGCTTTCATTTATACTGGTTATCATACTCTATGCAGCTTTTGGCTTCCTGGATCATGAAACAACTGAAATGTATTACCGTAGTTTTTATGTGGTCAGGTATTTAATTGTTTTACCAATTTTACTGGCAACCTTATTCTTTTCATTTCATTACAAATTTGAAAGGTACTGGCAATTTTTACTGTCCGTTTGTTTTGTTGTAAGTGGTTCGGGGATTTTATATATGTTGTTGGTCAATCCTGATAATATCTATTATTATGGTGGGATGTTTTTGGTTTTTATGGCCGGATATTTTTTTATCAAACTACGATTTTTCCCGGCAATTATTCCAGGTATGATCCTGATCCTGATTTACAATGTGGCAGCTTTGTTGCTTCACAAATTAAACCAAACCGAGTATTATTATATGGTGGTTACCAATTCATTCTATCTTTCTGCCAATATCATAGGAGTGATTGCACTTTATAATATTGAACGATTGGAACGTGTTGAGTTTTATCAAAAGGCCATGTTGTTTAAAAAACAGATGGAAATAAGTAGTATTAATAAGAATTTGGAAGCACAGGTAAAAGAACGCACAAGCTTACTGAATGAAAGAAATCATAAATTATCGCAGGAAATTGAGTCCAGAAAGAAAATCGAAGCCGAACTCATAAAATCCAAAGAAAAGGCAGAAGAAAGTGATCGGTTAAAATCAACGTTTCTGGCTACCATGTCGCACGAACTGCGCACACCCCTAAATGCAATCATCGGGTTTTCGGACTTGATAAATGAAGAATTTGAAACAGATGAAATTATAAGTTTTGCGAAGACCATCAATACAAATGGCAATCATTTATTATCGATTGTTAATGATTTAATGGATATCTCCCTGATCGAATCAGGGCAAATGATTATCGTTGAAGAAACATTTAGCCTGCAAAGTTTTTTTGCAGATTTAAAAGAGGTTGTCAATTATGAGGCTCAAAAGGCCGGGAAAGAGCATGTTGCCTTAAAATTTAATAACCCAGGCATGAATGGTGATTTTATGCTCAAATCAGATCCTTCGAAACTTAAACAGGTTTTAGTGAATCTTATTAAAAATGCCATCAAATTTACGCACAATGGACAAATAACATATGGTTTTGAGGAAGTTAGAATGAACGGAAAAACATATCTCAGGTTTTTTGTAAAAGACACAGGCATTGGAATTCCCAAAAATAAGCAAGCTTTAATATTCGATATTTTCAGGCAGCTCGAAGATGGCAACACCCGCGAATATGGAGGAACCGGGATCGGACTGTCGATTTCCAAAAAAATTACCGACAAACTGGGAGGTAAAATATGGCTCGAATCTGAAGTCGGGAAAGGTTCCGTCTTTTATTTTACGATCCCCTTTGAGCCGCAAGAAAGCCCTGTTGTTAGTGATGAAGATAAAAGTGCAGTGGAAGCCAGACTGAATAAAAAAGCACAAAAAACAGTAATGATTGTTGAGGATGTGGAAGCCAGTTTCGAATATTTAAAGATACTGCTTCATAATTGGGGGTTTCAGGTTGTGTGGGCAAAAAATGGTGAAGAATCGATCGATATGATAAAAGAGAAAGCTGAGGTTGATCTGGTATTAATGGATATCAATATGCCAGGAATCAATGGCTTGGATGCCAGTGTTGAAATTAAGAAAATGAAGCCACAGCTTCCCATTATTGCGCAAACGGCATACGCCATCTCCGGCGATCGCGAAAAATGCCTGGAAGCCGGATGTGATGATTATCTTTCAAAGCCAATCAAGCAGGAGTTGTTAAAAGCCCTGATTAGTAAGTATTTATTATTAAATTGATTTTGGGTAATTTATATCGTAATCAGTAAGATACGCAAAAGAAAACCTCCGAAATTTTTCCGGAGGTTTTACAATGAACAAAACAGGATTTTATAATATTAAAGGTATTGAGCAATAATTTAATGTGCTTTACAAAACGCCTTCATCATATGCTTTTTCGCCATGCAATGATTCATCCAGCCCGGCAAATTCCTGATCATCGGTTACTTTTACACGGGTTATAAAATTGATTACAATCAGCATCACATAAGTGAAAATAAAGGCATAAAATGCTGCGCCTGCTACAGCAACCAATTCTTTGAAAAAGAAAGATGAATTTCCTTCGATTAAACCAGATTGCCCGTTAATGGCTGCGGATGCAAATATGCCCAACAAAATCGTACCCAGAAATCCACCAATACCGTGAACGCCCCATACATCCAGTGCATCATCCCATCCCAGTCTGTTCTTGAATTTAACAGCGATATAACAAACGGCACCTGCTGAAATTCCAATCAAAATAGCCGCCCATAAAGGAACAAAGCCCGCCGCAGGTGTAATGGTTGCCAATCCGGCTACGGCACCTGTTAAAAGACCGATAAATTTGGGTTTTCCTTCCCTTACCCATTCAATAACCAACCAGGTGATGGCCGCAAATGAAGCAGCTACATCGGTATTTAAAAATGCAATGGTTGTAATGGCATCAACCTTTAATTCGCTTCCGGCATTAAAACCATACCATCCGAACCAAAGTAAACCGGTACCAATTGCGACCAATGGGATACTATTTGGTGGCGATTGGGTATCTCTTCTTTTCCCGACATAAATTACAGAAGCCAGGGCCGCAAAACCAGCCGTTGCGTGAACCACAATTCCTCCGGCAAAGTCGAGTACACCCCATGCTGAAAGCAATCCGCCTCCCCATACCATATGTACAAAGGGATAGTAAACAAATAATTGCCATGCCACTAAAAATATCAGGTATGCCTTAAAAGTCACCCTGTTAACAAAAGCTCCTGTAATCAATGCAGGGGTAATAATGGCAAACATCATTTGGTAGGCAATAAAGATATATTCAGGATATTGGCCGTCGGCTCCGCTATAAGGATTATTGAAAGGAATGTTTGTTAAAAGGGCCCAATCCAGGTTGCCAATAATTGCACCTTCGCCCCCGCTAAAGCAGAGAGAATATCCGACCAGTACCCACATAATTGTTGTAATACCAAGGGATACAAAAGTCTGCATCATAATGCCTAAAATATTTCTTTTGCCTGCCAGGCCTCCATAAAAAAATGCCAGCCCGGGGGTCATTAACATTACCAGGCTCGTGCATATGATCATAAATGTTGTTGTTCCTGTATTAAAATCCATGATGAATAAATATTTAATTAGAAATTAAGTTGATTTAAAATGAGAAGCCCGCAACCATAAATATTTTTTGTGCCTGTGGGTTTGTAATTAAGGAGACGGTTAGCGGTAAACTAAAGTCATCCGTGATTTTTATATCCTTTGAGGTTGAAATTCCAAGGTTTGTGACTCCGAATGAATCACCATAAAAACCCGTTTCATCAAGGTTTTCATCCGGATTAGTAAGGTTGAAACCAATAAATGCATCCAGATTATTGAAAGAATAGCCCAATTCAGCATAGGTTGAATATTGAATTTTCCCGATCGATCCATCTGTATTCATTCTTCTGGCATCTGCTCCATGAAAATTTGTTGCAATTAAAAATGTAAGCGGAAGATCATCAGTCCCGTTAAATGAGAGACTTGCTTCAAACACATGGCCGGTTGTATTATCATTATAATCGAAGTATTTGTAGGCAGCATCTGTTTCATCCGGGAAAAAGTAATCTGTAAATGTTAAAGAAAACATATCGTTAAAAGCATAGCTGATATACAGATCAACTTCCTGAGCTCCCGCTAAATTAGTCGTAAACGCGCCCCATGCACCCAAAGTAAATGAACCGGAATTGTATTCGATTCCTGGCTGGATGCTTGGAGAACCTCCAAAATCCATTCCCCTCCAAATATAACGACTCATTAAATCGACACTTATACTAATCGGATTCTCAGCTTCTGAAACAGTTCCTTGTGCATAGCTTAATCCTTCGAAAATGCATAAAAGCAAAATAATTAATACGAATTTTTTCATTGTTTAAGTTTTGGTTGAACACTTAAACAAAAATGATGGAAATAAATAAAAGCGGCAATTGGGTAAGTACGTAAAATGGAATACGTGATTCTCGTATCGTAAAGCTATAATTCGATAATTTTATTTTTTATCGCGAATTTTACAAGATCCACAGTGCTATGTAAATCAAGTTTGCGCAGAATTTTGGTCTTATGGGTTTCTACGGTCCTGATGCTTATTGAGAGGTGTTCGGCTATTTTCGAATTATTCATTCCTTCAACAACCAGTCGTAATATTTCTTTTTCACGGTTCGATAAGTTTCCCAGCTTATCATTTGAGTTCGGTTTGCCATATTTGGCACTATTTACATAGCTCTTAAGAATGGTGTCTGAAATTGATTTGCTGAAATATTCATGACCCTGGGCTACCTCTTTGATGGCATGAAGCAATTCGGTTCGGGTAGTGTTTTTGGGGAGGTAACCATGGATCCCCGCTTTTAATGCATTGAAAATAAAATCTTCGGATGTATACATCGAAAGCATCAGGATTTTTATTTGTGGATACTGGTCGGAAAGAATTTTTGAAACTTCAATGCCCGACATTGAAGGCAAAGAAATATCTAATAATACGATGTCGGGCAGTTTTAATTTAAGCAGGTCGAAAAATTCATAAGCACTTCTCGCTTCACCAATGATTTCCATGCTGGGGTTATTGACCAATAATGATTTGATACCATCCCTGACAATCTGATGATCATCTACTAATATGATTTTTATCTTTTCCATCATGAGGTTCTTAACGGAATTTCGATTCTGATTGTTGTTCCTTTAGCAATTTTTGAAGATAAGCTAAATTTCCCCGACAGCAATGAAACCCTGTCTTTTATATTGTTTAACCCATTTGAATTTAATTGCTTCATGTCTGACTCATTGAATCCCGATCCATCATCGGTAATTGTGAATATCACCAAATCTTCATTAAAAGTGATTTCGATATCGGCATGACTGGCTTTCGCATGTTTTACAATATTCGACAAAGCTTCTTGTGCGATGCGGTAGATATAGGTTTTTCTTTCCTGATCAAGTTTAACTGAATCGCCGAAGGTGTTGAATTGAATATTTATTTGAGAGGATTCTGAAATTTGGTTGCAAAGATTTCGAATGGCAGTTATAAGGCCAAATTCAACCAGGGCTGCCGGCATCAGGTTGTTTGAAATACGACGGGTTTCTTCAATTGTTTTGTCGAAAAGCATCCCCAGTTCGTCAAAGTTTTTATTTGTTAATTCCGATTCGGAAAGGCAACTCTCGTATCTTAATTTTAAGCCGATGAGTATTTGTCCCAGTCCGTCATGTAATTCCCTGGATAAACGCTGGCGTTCGATTTCCTGGCCATTAATCAATGAGCGTAAACTTTTTTTCCGTTCAATTTCAAGTTCTTTATTCTGGCTCTGTAATTTAAGTGCCATCGTATTAAAAGTTTTTGTCAGATCCCCAATTTCGTCATTTGAAATATGTTTAATTTCAACTTCTAAATTCCCTTTGCCAATCTCACGGGCGGCATCGTTTAGTCTTTGAATGGGGTAGGTTATTTTTCTGGATATGATTACAATCACAACCAGAACAATCACAAAGATAAAAATGCTGATAAAAACGATTTCATTACGGATGCGGTAAATAGGGATTGTTACTTCATCATAGTCGATTTCGGCAAGTAGCACCCAGTCAAGATTGGGGATGTTAATTTTACGGTATGAGCTTAAAACCGAAATGCCTCGGTAATCTTTAATGATTTTTGTACCAGGCAGGTCTGCCAAGGCCGAATCAACTGCTTCCGTCTGAACGGCCGTATTTAAAAAAGAATTATCCTGAAAGCGTGATGAACTGCGCATTAAATAATCCTGCCCGACCAAATAAGATTCACCCGATAATCCAAGCCCTGAGCTGGGTTCTTTTTCAAGCATGATTGAATCAATAGCATTTGGTGAGATCTCAAAAACAATAATTCCTAAAACATGATGTTGATCATCAGAAATTTTTGAACTCAATGTAATGATCGCCTGCCCCAAATGATCTGTTCTTGTAAAATCTTCTATTTGAACACTTTTGTTCGAGATTGTGTGATCCCATAAGGCCTGATAATCCAGCCTGGTTTGAGGCCTTGGTGATTGGCTGGGTTTAAGCTGGATGATATTCCGATTGTTCCCAATGATAAAAATTCTGTTGTAATGTTGCTTGGAAATCTCATTTATGAATGAATTCGATAAATCAATTTGTTCGCTTGCAGATAAAACATAATCGCTTGATTGTTGAAGTTTATTAATTTCCCTGCTTAAAGATTGTATATCGCTTGAAGCTTTTGCCAATTGGACTTCATTGCTGCGATTTGAGAAAAAGTTCTCAATCAGACTTGTTTTATAAACCCTCACCGAGGTAAGCTGGTTAAATGTTCGGTCCAAGATTGCATCCCTCGCATTATAAAACGAATAGGAAGCTACAATTAAAATGGTGATAATACTCAGTGATATTGAGGCTATGATTAGTTTGTCGGTTATCGAGAATTTATGCATTTTTCAGTAGGTCAATTTATTGGTTAATGTTTTTTTCAAATGCCGGCAAGTAATCCTCTTCCATAAAACTCATAATTCCGAATAAACTTCCCCAGCTATGAAAGCGATCGGAGGACAAACGCGGATCATCCCCGGTTCCGGTTATGGCCGAATAATTTTCACTAACAAAACCTTTTCGGTGCCATTCGCTGATAAACATTTGAAGCGATTTTTCAGCCAGTTCGCTGGCAATTTCATAGAATCCTGCTTGACGAAAACTCAAATAACTCAAGAAATTCAGGGGGGGCCAAATGGCTCCTTTCCAATAGCGTTGTTTTTCAAAAAGCGGATCGTTTCGAGCAATTGAAGGTAAAATAAATTTGCCCCCAAACTCATTGGGGTCATTAAAGTGCCTGATGATCTGATTTATTTTTTCTGCGGATGGAACCCCTGCCAATAAAGGGTAGAAAAGAGTGGGTGAGAGCCTTTTAGATAAGGTGTCGGATTCGGTATTGAAATTAAGATAAAATCCGGTTTTTTCATCCCATAACTTTTCCATTGCTATTGCTATTTTAGTGGCTCTTGAACGAAGTTCCTGGTCTTCTTCCCTGTCGAGCAATTGAGCCATTTCGGCAAGTGCATAGCAATCGGAAACATATAAACTGTTCAATCCTACATCCTGAAGTTCCATTGTATGTTTCTGCTGATTAAAATTTACATCGATATACATGGGCGAATCATCCATCCCGGATTCATATTTGGCGGCCTGCATATTTTCACGTGCCCTTTCGTTAAATGGATTTTTTGCCGGCGACGAACCATAGGAAAGTAATCCTTCATTCATACGGTTTTTCCACCACCATCGGTTCCACTCAAGTAAATCGTCAAAAACAGTTTCAAGAAACCATTTCTCGGGATACTTCTTATAAATTTCTTTGACCATGATCCCGCCAACCGGGGGTTGTGAATGATCCCAGGTTTTTCGTCCATTTCCGGCATTATCGTTTGGGATGAACCCATCTTCGGTTTTTCCCTTTAAATGCTCAATCACATTGGCATAAGCAAGGTCTTTGCTATGCAAAGAAGTCATATAAGCCAGAAAAAAATTGTCCCAGCCAAACAGGCAATACCCTCCGTACTCTTCGTTCCAAAGTCTTCCAACAGTTGATACCACCCGATCGAATTTGGGTTCAAAAATCAGGTTCCAGGCAATACCCGATTGGATAGCAATTGAGGCCTCCGCCAGTTTCCCGAAGGTTTGGGCCCCGCCATAAAATGCCTCTTTTTGTGCTTTAACACATTCTATAATTTCTTCCAATGGAACATTTTGTGTGCTGATTCCAACAGCCTTGTTGAGATGTACAACCAGATAAGCATTATTGACGGGCAATGCAAAATCATGGATGGCTTCGCCTGTGCAAAACACATCCAATTGTCTTGCAGGCAATTCGGCAT
>ENA-OSEO01006098-OSEO01006098.1-sediment-metagenome-genome-assembly--contig:-NODE-6098-length-11062-cov-6.348475_pt1 | contig 11062 bp, 9 predicted proteins | sample MGYA00237883_ERZ534232 | MGnify/ENA metagenome assembly ERZ534232
GGGTTGCGGTCCTCCAACGCACTGATAATAGCTTCATGTTCATCCACGGAACGGTTTCGCCGCTCCGTCATTTCAATGGTTTTGAGTCGCACCAGGCTGAGGTGGTCATACAGGCTCTTAACGGTTTCAATCAGCTTGAGATTCTTGCTGTGCTCCAGGATCGAACGATGAAAAGCCACATTCGCCAGGGCAAATTCGTTATGACCTTTTCGACGTTTCGGAAATCGCCCATGTCATTAAAAATGTCGCGCAGCTCTCTTAATTCAGCAATTGGAAAATAGTCGACGGATGAACGGGCCGCCAGGCCTTCCAGAACTCTCTGATTTCAATAATGTTTTTATATTCTGCGTAGGTGATAATGACGGGGAAAACTCCGTGTCAGGGAACAATGCGCTTCTAACAGTGTGTAATGGTCAAGTAAAAACGGACACTTTTTTTCAAGCAGCTTTCAAAAGTTCTTCTCGTTCAAATTCCATCGGGCTTTTATAGCCCAAGGTGGAGTGCAGCCGGTACGCATTATAAAAAGTAATGTATTCCAGGGTCTCATTTTTGGCATCTTCCCTGGTGGCAAGCTTGCATGATAATAAATGTTCATACTTCAGGCTTCGGAAAAAGCGTTCGGTTGGAGCATTATCCCAACAATCGCCTTTGCGGCTCATGCTTGGATTCATCTTGTATTGATCCAATTGTCGTTGATATCGATCACAGGCGTACTGAATTCCCCGATCGGAATGATGGGTCAAGCCCGGGTTCGGTTTTCGCCGCCAGTAGGCCATCGCCAGAGCATCCAGGGCGAGCCGGACTTTCATGTGTTTGTCCATGGCCCAGCCGACGACCTGACGGGAAAAGAGATCAAGAACCACTGCCAGATATACCCAACCTTCCATTGTCCACAGGTAGGTTATATCGGTAGTCCATAATTTATCGGGCGCGTCGACCCTGAACTGACGATTAACCAGGTTGGGAGCCACTGTATAAGAATGATTGCTATCGGTCGTGACTTTATACCTTTTTGGCGTTCTGGCTTTCAGTTTAAGCTTTCGCATGAGACGCACAACCCAGTATCGACCGATATCATGGCCTTCTTTATTCAACTGTTCGACCATGCGCCGGGACCCATAGGTACCCTTGGACTCTTTGAAAATCGCCTTAATTCTGGCCTCCAGCGCGTTCTGAATCGGATACACCTGGCCTTTAACATGATAATTTCTAAGAAAACTGTAAAATCCGCTCCGGCTAGCCTGCATTACCCGGCACAACAGGGTTACAGGATAGGCCTTCGTTTGCTGCCGGATGAAGTCGTATCTCAATTCGACTCTTTGGCAAAGAAGGCCGCCGCCTTTTTTAATATTTCACGTTCCATCTCCAGTCGCTTGTTTTCTTTTTCCAAACGACGGATTTTTTCCTCCAGTTCTTTACGGGTAACGCCACCTTCGGCAACATCCTCCTGGTCTTGCCGGAATTGGCGCACCCAACGGGAAATGTTTGATGAGTTGATTCCGAGGCGCCGGCCCACCTCAAGAGAGGGATATCCCTGTTCGGTTACCAGTTTGACGGCGTCCTCTTTAAATGCATTTGTGTACGTTGGTGGTTTTTTTTTTTCGTTCATTGAACACCTCGCTATGGTTTGGGTTACTCTTAGCATGGTGTCCGTTTTGTGTATACCACATCAGTGCGCTTCTAACAGTTGCTGAAATAAGTATTTTATGATAATTTGTTATAAATATTCTTATGAGTCTATGATATTCAGTTTAACTCTTGATGGTGCAAAAATGTCTTTATCTCAATTTTCTGGAAATTTGTCTGGTAACAATGGCATTGAATTGACAATTCCAATAAGTCATTCGGCAAGATGCGAAAGCAAGATCCTTGTCGATAGTCTTAAGGGTCTGGTAGCATCATTTGAGATTATATTCGACAATAGTTTTTCGGGAATTATTTTCTGCGATAAGGATTGTAACATAATATATATGAACAAGTTTTATGCCGATCTTTTGGGGATAAATAAATCAGAGGCGATCGGGAAGCACATAAGGAAATATTTTCCTTCATCAAGAGTTTCAATAGTGCTTAGGACCGGAAAGATTGAATTGGAACAACGATGCAGCTTGCGGACAAATTTCAACTTGAATGTAAACAGAATTCCAATAAAAGCCAATGGCGAAACAATAGGGGTAGTCCTTCAGACCATTTTCAGCGATGTCAATGAAATCAATAATGTTATGGTTAAGCTGAAACTGTTGGAAAAACAAGTAAAGTTTTACGAAAGCGGTCTTAGCAGTATTCTTTCGGCGAGCCATAATTTCAAAGATATTGTCGGGGAAAATAAACTTATTGTGGATGCCAAGAAAATTGCCGAAAAATATGCTAAAACCGATGGTGCTGTCTTAATCTTGGGCGATACGGGAACCGGCAAGGAGCTTTTTGCTCATTCCATCCATATGTCAAGTTCCAGAAGTAAAGGACCTTTCGTTTGTGTTAATTGCGCGGCAATACCTAAAGACCTGTTAGAGTCGGAGCTTTTTGGTTATGAACCCGGGGCTTTTACCGGCGCCCAGCAGAAAGGCAAGACCGGGAAGATTCAATTGGCTCACAAAGGGACGCTTTTCTTAGATGAAATATGTGAAATTCCGGTCGATGCGCAGGCAAAAATTTTGCGGGTCCTGGAAACGAAAAAGGTTGAGAAATTAGGCGGCCTTAAGTCAATTGATGTCGATTTCAGGCTGGTAGCTGCTACAAATAGGAATATAAAACATTTGATTGAGCATAAAATGTTTCGCGAGGATCTCTATTACCGGCTGAATGCCATGATAATAGAAATTCCACCCCTATCAGCCCGGGTTGATGATATTCCCGAGCTGATCGGCCATTTTGTCAAATCAATTGGAAAGCCTGAAATAAAGTTTTCAGAGGCAGCAATCAGATTGTTAAAAAGTTATAGCTGGCCGGGAAATGTGCGCGAACTTAAAAATACCTTTGAACGTGCTGTAAGTCTTTATGAGGGGGATGTTATTGATATTGAGCATTTGCCTCGTGAAATTAAAAACAGTTATCGTGTGTGTAATGAAGCATCTGAATATGTCATTAAATCATTATCTGGTGAGATGGCGCGGTTAGAGAAAGAAATTTTAATTCGATCTCTTAAGGGCACAAGCGGAAATATGAGCAAAACTTCTAAATTATTAGGAATTTCTCGGTCAACCCTTTATAAAAAATGTTATGAGCATCATATATTGAAATTGATTTGACGACTTAGCTGCTGTTAGGCCAACCGTACATGTCCGATTTTTCGAACACTTTTATATACTTTTCATCGTGAGTGAAAGGATGGTCGTAATTTCGGTTTCTGATGTGTTTGTTCAGAACTTTCTGCAAATTCATGAAATTATTTGTAAAGGATGGTAGAACAAAAACACCCTGGCAATGAAATGGTAGTGACTGCAGCAATACCGCTTCCTCAATAAAATCAATTAATTTAACAATTTAAAAACTGTTTGACAAACCATACACGTCCGATTTTTAAAACACCATTAAGCGGTTTTTCATTAACGGACTAGTGCATACGTAATTTCTTTTTTTATAAAAATTTTCATATAAATCTTAATTAGATAGAGAATTATCGAATTTCATTTAGATTCTGTTGATTATGTCGTTAAAATGCTGGCATTAATTTTGCTTAATAACAAAATAAAATATTTTTTATAATTTTTTATAAACTTCATCTGTTTGCAATATCCATGTAATTTACTCGGGAGGAATTTTGTTTATGGAAAAAATTTGTGTTCACAGGAGTGATTTTATTATTCCACGTTGCACCGAAGCGTGTCCGGCCGGTGTGGATGTGCCCCGGTATATACGAGCGGTCAAGGCCAGAAAATATGATGAAGCAGTTGCCGTATTGCGTGAAAAGTTGACGCTGCCGACGGTCTGCGCGGATGCCTGTTTTGCACCTTGTGAAGAAGTCTGCGCCTATAAGCAGCTGGGAGACCCGATTGCCATTCGTGCCATCAAGCGGGCTGCGGTGGACAAGGGCGGAGCTAAATGGAAGGAGCGCAAGAAGGTGGCTGGCAAGACCGGAAAGAAGGTTGCCGTTGTCGGGGCTGGACCGGCAGGTTTGACAGCCGCTTATTATCTGGTGACAAAGGGGCATAAGGTAACGGTTTTTGATTCATTTGCAAAGCCCGGCGGCATGCTGCGATACGGCATACCCAGATACAGAGTGCCTGAGGAAAGGTTGGATAAGGATATCAACAATATTTTGGAGTGGGGCATCGAATTTCGGGGAAATATTTCAATCGGAAAAGATATTGCGTTTGATCAGCTTAAAAAGGATTTCGATGCTGTTTTCATTTCCAGCGGCGCCAACGGGAGCGCGAAAATTCCTCTGGAAGGTTCTGACAAGCAAGGTGTTTTGTGGGGTTGGGATTTTTTGCGTGATGTCCGTAGCGGTCAAAAATTTGACCTCAAAGGCGATGTGATCGTTGTGGGCGGGGGCAATGTGGCCATCGACGTTGCGCTGACCGCCAAACGGCTGGGCGCTGAAAGGGTACAAATCGTTTGCCTGGAAAACAGGGATGAAATGCCGGCGCATGCATGGGAAATTGAGAGAGCGGAAGAAGAAGGCGTATTGATTATTAATAGCTGGGCGCCCAAAAAGATTCTGGGCGATGAAAAGGTAACCGGGCTTGGGTTGATGAAATGCACGTCCGTATTTGATAATGCCTGCAACTTTAATCCTGCTTATGATTATGAAATTACGCATAAAATGGAAGCTGATTACATTATTTTGGCTGTCGGGCAGGCGGCTGATCTTGGTTTTCTAAAACAGGAAAATAAAATCAAGACGAGTAGGGGGCGCATCGCAGCAACAGCCGACGACTTGGCTACGGATGAAGAAGGCGCTTTTGCGGGCGGGGATGTGGTCAGTGGACCTGATTCTATCATCGGTGCGATTGCGCAGGGTCGCAAGGCGGCCAAAAGCATCGACACGTATCTTGGCGGCAATGGCGATATTGAAGAAGTGCTGGCTGAACCGGAATCAGATGTGCTCCTGTCGCCATTTGTAATGGAAGCGGAGCCGCGAAATGATCTTGGTCTGTTACAGCCGTGGGAGCGAATTTCAGGATTTGATCAGGTTGAACGGGGTCTCAAGGATGAGCAGATTGAGGCTGAATCTCGTCGCTGCATAGAGTGCGATGCCAGGAAATTCGAAGTCGTCGTCAATACTTCGTACTGTAAAGAATGCGGCTATTGTGCCGAGGTCTGCGGGGTCAATACCTTTGGTCCTGCCGATAGTTTCAATGAGAAAGGCTACCGGCCGATGGAATGTAAAACCTCGGACTATTGCGTGGGCTGTTTTAAATGCTTCTTTGTCTGTCCTGACTTTGCAATTGATGTCAAAGAAGTAACTTCCTGAAAGAGAGGTAAATTGATACTATGAAACGGTATTTAGAAACAGGCAACTTTGCGATAACCGAAGGAGCAATCCTGGCCGGCTGCAGGTTTTTTGCGGGCTATCCGATTACACCGGCGACGGAACTTGCTGAAGCCATGAGCCAACGATTGCCCCAGGTGGGTGGATTTTACCTGCAGGCCGAAGATGAATGTGCGGCCATGCATATGTGTGTCGGCGCCGCTTTGGGTGGAATGAAAGCGATGACGGCGACATCCGGCCCCGGGTTTATCCTGTACGCAGATCCCTATGGCTGGGCCCTGGGGTGTGAAATGCCGCTGGTGGTGCTCAACTCGGGCCGTGTCGGCCCGGTGAGTGGAATTACGGGGGCCCCGGGGCAGGGGGAGTTTTATTTAATGCGATATCCCACCCAGGGCGGCAATTTCGAAACGATCTGTCTGGCCCCGAATTCTGCTCAAGAGTGTATGGCGATGGTGGTCGAGGCGTTCTATCTATCGGAAAGGTTTCGTATGCCGGTGTCGGTACTGGCGGATCAGCTTATTACCGACGGGTTTGAGGATATCAGCGTTCCTGAGACCGAAGATGAAATGAAAGCAATGGGATTTCGTTTCCGGCCGAGGGAAATTCATCGGGGTCCCGACTTCTATCCGTGCAATGATGATCTCGATGTGCCGCCGGTGGTTATGGGGCATAATACCGGCGCCATCTGCTCGGACTGGACTCCTACTGAGGAGGGATACGATATTGAGGAAGTTGAAGAACATCACAAGCACGCCTACCGGCTGATATACAAGGTTCGAAAGCACCGGGATCTTTTTAACCATCATTATGAAAAGAAATTTATGGATGATGATCCCGATTTGGTTGTGGTCTCTTTCGGCAGCCCCTCACGGGTGGTTAACACGGCAGTGGGCAAGGCGCGACAGCAGGGCCTGAAGGTGGGTTCACTGCGACTTATCAATATATGGCCTTTTCCGGATGAACTTTTCGCTTATAAGACTAAATACCTGGCTGTGGAATTGAACTGGGACGGGCAACTGGTGCGGGAAGTCAGGCGCGCCGTGCCAAAGGATTCGCAAGTAAATTTTCTGGGGACTTGCGGCGATCTGCCCACTACACCGGATTTGATCGAGACCTTTGAAAAATTACTCAAAAACAAACCCCTTGCTCGCAAGGGCTGGGTATTGGAGGCGTGGTAGATGGAATACAAATCGTCAGAACTGACATCGAAATACTTGCGTTCAAGGAAGATTCCAAGCACGGCATGCTCCGGATGCGGGCTGGGAATCAATCACAAGATTGTGGTGCAGGCCATAAAAGAACTCGGACTCGAAGTTGCCGATATTGTGTGGGGAACGTCCATTGGCTGTGCCGGGCGTCAGACATTTGCGACCTGGAAAGGGGATGGGTTTGCCGGCACGCACGGTAGAGCTTACGCCATTGCGAGGGGGCTGCGCATCGCCCTGCCGCCGGACAAAAAAATTATTTTGACTGTCGGTGACGGAGATGCCTTCGGGATCGGACTTACGCATCTGATCCACGCAGCACGATGCAATGCGGATATGACCGTTATTGTTAACGACAATCTCGGTTACCAATCTACCGGCGGGCAATATGGCTGGACGACTCCGCAGGGAAGTCATACCGACAGCAGCCCCTATGGCATGTTTGAACCCAACCTGATGAATAAAGATATGGATGTGCTGGAGATCCTTAAAGGGGCCGGCGCCACGTTTTTAGCTCGTCACGTGCCGATGGACGGCGCCTGGGCGGTTGAAACCATCAAAAAGGCGATTTTAAATAACGGTTTTTCATTGGTGCACATGCCCTATCCGTGTCCCACAAACTTTGCATCGCGTGAGCTCGGTTCAAGAAATCAGATCAATATGTTCAGGTGGATTAAAGACCACGCTGCGCCCCTGGGTCAGGAGAAAGAAAATACCTTTTGGGCGACCGGCATATGGCATGATGCCAGTAATTCGCGGCCTGAATTCTCGCAATATGTGCACGAGGTCGTTGAGAAAATAAGGAGAACAGGATCATTATGAAAGATAGAATTGAAATCGTTGCGAGTGGGTTCGGCGGGCAGGGGGTGGTCCGGCTGGGCCAGATTATTGGCGAAGCGGCTGTCAAACAGGGATTTCACGTGACCATGTTAAAAAGCCACGGAACTGAGATGCGCGGAGGTTACGTGCGAAGCCAGGTGATCCTCTCAAAAGAGATTATCGACAGTCCGATGTGTGAATCCCCGGATTACTTTATTGCCCTTTCAACTGCCGCTTACAAACGGTTTAAGGATACGGTGCCCGATGATGGCGTAATCATCTACGATCCGGAAACGGTGGTTGAGATCGATGCAGGTCTGAAATGTTCGCAAAAAGCGTTTCCGGCCAAGGACTTGTCCGTACAAAAATTTAAAAGCGCTCTTTTCGTCAACACAATAGTACTGGGCTACATAGCCAACATTATTGAGGGACTGGATAAAGAGGTTCTGCTGGAAAGCGCCTTGGAATTGATTCCGAAATTTCACGATCAGAACCGGCAGGCTTTTCAACTGGGATTCGATTATAAGAATTAAACCCAGATATACAATTCAGGCAAATACAAATAGCCTCAAATATCCATGCATAGATCGATGGTATATGCGCACCATTAAACATTATATTGATGAAAGGGCCAATCAGGAACCGGAAAAAGTTTATGTGATAGCGCCTGAGGCGGGGCTCAAGCTAACATACGGTCAACTCAAGAAGGATTCAGAAGCTTTTGGAAAGTTTCTGATGAAGCGAGGCATGGTAAAGGGCGACAAGGTTTCCTTCTTGATGGGTAACGGTTACCAGACGGTAAAAATATTTTTAGGTTCGATGTATTCCGGCCTTGTTTTAGCCCCTCTTAATTTAATGGCCCAGCCATCTCAGCTTGAATACGTGCTCAATCATTCAGACACCAAGATCGTTTTTTACACCGAGGATCAAGAAAAGCGGCTGATCTATGCTATTGAGAAGGTGGAACGGAAAGTAGAACTCATTAAAATTGATGGTGATGCCGAGAGGATATTCATTGAGGACGAGGATCTTTCCGATATTCATCTGCCAGAGGTTACGGAAGAGGATGACGCGCTGTTGCTATACACTTCCGGTACTACCGGCAACCCAAAAGGTGTAATTCTTTCCCACAAAAATATGATTGCGGGCGGCCAGTACACCACCATGGCCCATGAACTCATGAAGGAGGATAGGGCACTTTGCGTATTGCCGCTTTATCACATCAATGGGGAGGTTGTTACTGTAATTGCTCCTCTGGTGAGTGGTAGCAGTGTCGTTGTTCCGCACAAATTCAGTGCGTCGAATTTCTGGCAGTTGATCTCCGAATATCAGTGCACATGGTTTAGCGTCGTGCCCACTATTATTTCTTACCTTTGTTGCAATGAGGGTTTTTGCGATAAAAGTTTGAACCTAAAACAGCTTCGCTTTGGTCGTTCCGCTTCATCAGCATTGCCACCTTCACTTCATAAGGCGTTTGAGAAAAAGTTCATCGTATCCATCGTTGAAACCATGGGTTTGACCGAAACGGCAGCGCCCGTTTTTTCGAATCCCATCGACCCGTCTAAAAGAAAGTATGGCTCACCGGGGGTTGCCGTTGGAAACGAAGCTAAAATAGTTGATAAAGACCGCGCCGAGGTTCCCCGGGGTGTAGAGGGCGAAATCTTGATCCGGGGCGATAACGTGATGAAAGGATATTACAAGGCTCCCGAGCTTACCTCCAAGGCAATCGAATCGGGCGGGTGGTTTCACACCGGAGATCTGGGTTATATGGACCAGGATGGATTTGTATTTGTTACCGGCCGGATTAAGGAACTTATAATAAAAGGAGGCGAGAATATATCGCCACGAGAAATTGACGAGGTGCTCTATAAACATGATTCTGTGCTGGATGCTGCCGCAGTGGGTATTCCGGACGAAATTTACGGAGAAGAAATAATGGCCTGTGTAGAGCTGAAACCGGAATGTACATTGTCAGAAGACGAATTGCGCGAGCATTGCTTGAAGCACCTCGGTAAATTTAAAACGCCAAAGGTGATCAAGGTGTTGGAAAAACTTCCCAAAGGTCCATCGGGTAAGATCCAGCGCCTTAAACTCAGTGAAAATTTTAATAAAGAGTAAACGTTTTCAACTCAACGTAAACAGAATTGATTGCTGAAGTGTCAGTTCCCCGAAGTCGTAAAAGAGAAAAATGGGTTCATGGCGGGTCGTGAATTTATCAAAAGGGGAATTCCCTCCGGAACAGACAGCCGTCTTGCCTTGAATGTGCAATTAAAAGATCATAGATCGATAAAATATGTATGAAAAACAGGACATGTCTTAATATACGGACAGATTAAATGACTGTTTATTCAAACAAATAAGTGTCATACTGGATTACCGATGTTTAAATTTAAATAATATTCGAATAGTTAAACATTTTACAATTTATTGTTATGCAATTTCAATCATAGGCATAATATTTGCTCTTTTTAATTAATTGTTGACAGAAAGTCTATCCAAGGTTTTGTCCGTGCAAAATTTTTAAGCTTTTCGTCAACATGATTGTACTAAGTGTTATCGCTAAATAATTGATGTGCTGGATAAAGATATTTTGCTTTAAAAGCGCATTAGAATTGATACTGAAATTTCATGATCAACGACAAGCTTTTCAAATATGGTTTGATTATAAGAATTAACGCATTCTTTTAAAAATTGGATATGTAATCGATCATTCGGACAACGAGCTCATTTTTTACTCCTGACCAAGAAGAGCGATTGCGCAGCGCTATCGGCAAGGAGGAGGCGAAAAATCGGGTCCATTTGGCTTTTGGCGCTGATCAAATTTTTCGATTTGGTTAATTTATACAATTTTTATCTGTGCTTATCAACCTACGCCGTGACCCCAGGCTGGGGCACTATTCGATGATGGTGGGCACGTTGATGCTACTGTTTATCGGCTTTAATCGTATCTGGCACTTCGTTTACATCCGCCTGGGCGCCATGCTCTGCAGACTTTTTAACGTTACCCGACTTCTGGCGGCCAGTACGTTCTGGCGATACCGAAATATCTTATCCTATCAGCTGATCCAGTTTAACGGCTATTATGCCCGTAAAAAATGTCCTCACCTTCTGCGCATGGTCGTTGTCTGGGATGAACAAAAAAATCGTCGGATCGTTCTTTTGACCAATCATCTTGACTTCGGCGCCACCACCATATCGGCAATATACAAAGACCGTTGGCAGATCGAACTGTTCTTTAAGGCCCTGAAGCAAAACCTTAAGGTTAAAACCTTTGTTGGAACCAGCGAAAACGCCCTGTATATCCAAATTTGGACAGCATTAATCGCAATGCTGCTGATCAAGTATCTTCAGTTCAAATCCAAGTTTGTCTGGTCTTTATGTAACCTGGTTGCCTTAATAAGGTGGAATCTGTTTACTTACAGGGATTTGTGGGAATGGATCGATAAACCCTTTGATGTTCTTCCCCTAACGCCCGACTCTGTCCAATATCTTCTTCATCTTCTTCGCTTAAGGGTATTGAACAGCAAACTAATACAAACGCATTAAGTTATTTTACATAAACGTTTCAGTTTAACTTTTGTCCATGAGTGGGTAGTATCTTGAA
>ENA-OSEO01006099-OSEO01006099.1-sediment-metagenome-genome-assembly--contig:-NODE-6099-length-11061-cov-4.096686_pt1 | contig 11061 bp, 9 predicted proteins | sample MGYA00237883_ERZ534232 | MGnify/ENA metagenome assembly ERZ534232
TTCTTCAGCTCCGCCTCGTCAGCGGCCAGATAACCGACCACCTGGCTGACCTGGATCGTCTCCCCGGCCGCCACCAGGGGATGGAGCAGACCGGCCCCGGGCGAGGGCATCTCGTAGGTCACCTTGTCCGTCTCTAGAACAAGAACAATCTCCTCCGCCGCTACCTTCTCCCCGGGCCCGAATCCCCACCTCACCAAAGTCGCCTCTTTCATGGTCAGGCCTAACTTGGGAACAACTATCTCTATGGCCATCTCTGCTCCTCGTGCCCGGACGTCGTGTTCAGAACTGGTGCCTGGCGCCCTGGGTCATGCTCGCCTTGATCTGCCCGACGGACGGGAAGGCCGCGATCTCGAGCACCCTGGAGACCGGCGGGGGCACGTCGGGCGCCGTCAGCTTGGCCACGGGGCAGTCCAGAAGGTCGAAAAACCTCTCCTGGATTTCGTCGCTCAGCCGCCCGGAGATGCCCTGGCTCCGCGGGGTCTCTTCGACGATGAGGACGCTGTTGGTTTTGTGGACCGACCCGCCGATGGTCTCGTAGTCCATCCCCAGGTAGTCCAGGGTCCGCAGGTCGATCACCTCGACGCTGAGCCCCTCCTGGGCCAGTTCCTCGGCGGCCTGGAGGCAGTCCCTGACGCCGGTCAGGTAGGTCAGCACGGTCAGGTCGCTGCCCGGGCGGACCACCTTGGCCCGGCCGTACCTGATGTAGTAGTCCATGGTCTGGGCGGGCACCTCGCCCTGGATCGGGTAGAGCAGCCGGTGCTCGATCACGAGCACCGGATCGTCCAGAGCCAGGGCCGTGTTCAAGAGGCCCACGTAGTCAAAGGGGTTGGACGGGGCGACGATCCGCCAGCCGGAGAAGAGGGCGAACAATCCGGCCGGCTCCATGGAGTGCTGCCCGCCGTAGCCGCCCCGGGCGACGCAGGTCCGGAGCACCAGGGGGAAGCTCACCCCCCCGCCGTACATATGCCTCAGCTTGCCTATCTGATTGAACAGCTGATCGCCGGACACCAAGGCGAAATCCGGGTACATGATCTCGACCACCGGCCGGAGGCCCACCGAAGCCGCTCCTCCGGCCATGCCGATGAAGCCGCACTCGGAGATGGGCGTGTTGATGACCCGGTCGGGAAAGACCTGGGGGATGCCCTTGGTGGCCTGATAGGCGCCCCCGCCGAAGTTGGCCACCTCCTCGCCCAGGACGATGATCCGTTCGTCCCGCTCCATGTTGCGGAGGGTCGCCGCGGCCACCGTCTCGACGTAGGACAGGGACCTGAACTCGCTGAAGTCCTCCCGCTCCACGAAGTCGACCCCTTTCAGCGGGTCCTCCTCGCTGCGCAGATGCCTGGTCACCGTCTCCACGGCCGGCCATTTCTCGACCGGAACCCGCCGCTGGCCGTCCTCCTGGCGGGTGCAGGCGGCGATGGCCTGCTCGACGCAGGCCTTGGCCCGGCCCAGCAGGGCCTCGTCGTCCTTCTTACTCATGATCCCGAGGCTGAGGAGCCGATCGGGCAGGGTGATGGTCGGGTCCTTGGCCCGCCAGGCGGCCTCTTCTTCTTTAGTGCGGTAGCCGAAGGCGCTGCCGGGCAGGCTGCCGTGGTGGTGATAATAGCGGTAGGTTCTGGCTTCGATCAGGAAGGGCCGGGGGGCCCGGCGGATCTGGTCAGCGGCCCGGCGCAGGGCCAGGTAGACCGCCACCGGATCCATGCCGTCGACGATGAGGCCCTCGATGCCGTAGCCCAGGCCGCGCAACCCTAAGTCCTCGACGCAGGAGGAGCACTTGGTCGCCGTGGCCACGGCGTAGTAGTTGTTCTCGACGAAGTAGATCACCGGGACGTCCCAGAGGCTGGCCATGTTGGCCACCTCGTGGAAGCAGCCCTGGTTTATGGCTCCGTCTCCGAAAAAGGAGACCACCACCGTGTCCCGGCCGCGCAGCCGCTCGGCCCAGGCGGCCCCGGTGGCCAGGGGGATGCCTCCCCCGACGATGCCGTTGCTGCCCAGGTTGCCCGACCGGCGGTCGTAGAGGTGCATGGAGCCGCCCCGGCCGCCGCACCAGCCCTCGGCCAGGCCCATGATCTCGGCCATGGTCTTGTCCACGGCCCGCTGCATGGACGGGGTGGCCGGGTCTTTCAGGGGGTCGTACTCGTCCGGGGCGTAGTAGATGAAGGCCTTGGACAGGAAATGGCCGTGGGCCCGGTGGCTGGAGCCGACCAGGTCGCCCTTGCGCAGGCACACGGCCGCGGCCGCGGCCACGGCCTCCTGGCCGATGCTGGAATGGACGGGTCCGTAGACCAGTCCTTCCTCCTGCAGGGACAGGAGCGCCTTTTCGAACTCCCGGACCAGGTGGACCAGAAACACCATCCTGACCAGGTCGCTGGGCTTGATGCCGGCCAGATCCTTGGGAGACACCTTCAGCTCATGGCAGGCGGCTGAGAGCTCTTTCTTGACCAATCTGCTCACTTGAGACCCCTGTTCGGTTGCGATTGATTTTTCTCCCCGGGCGTCCGGACGTGACCTCGGTCTCTCCCGAACTCCCGGCGGCCCGATCCGAGCGGATGGCCCGAGGCGACTTGTAGAACAGGCCGGCCTCGGCCTCCTGGAAGCGGCTGACGCCCGGGCCAGTGTACCCCATCTGCTCGAGTATCTCGACGGTTTGCTGACCGGGCTGGAGGGAGGGCCGGCCGAGGCCGCCTGCCGGAGTCGGCCGGAGAGGCCGAACCTGGCCGCTCAGAGTCTCTCCAGCTCCTCCCAGAAGAGGTCGATCTCCTCCTGGGGCACGTCGCAGACCGAGTTGAGCGGCGGGAGCTTCTCGGTCCTGAAGAAGTCCGGAATCCGATCGTGGACCTTGTTGAAGCCGGCCGCCAGGTTGAAGGCTCTCTCGGTCTTCATGACCTCCTTGCCCAGATCGGTGATGAACCGCTCGCCAAAGTCCGTGCCGTAGACGGCGTTGACCAGATCCACCGTCAGCCTGGGCTCCACCCCCACCGCGGTGGCCACGAAGAAGCAAAGGCCCAGGGCGTCGTAGCCGGCCGTCCTGACCTGGGCGTTCAGGGAGGCCCGGACCTGGCCCTCGGGCTTCTGATGGTCGACCGGCTCCCTGAAGGTGACCCCGGTGGTGTGGTCGCCCCCCATGGGCGTGGTCGAAAAGGTCACCCCCATGCCCTTGACGGCCCGCGGCTCGTGGGCCGGGAGCCCCTGGCCCTTGGCCTCCGGGATTCGTTCAACCCCGAAGACCTTGCCCGTGACCACGCACCCGCTGGCCAGCAGGATCGAGAGCATCTCCTTCCGGGCGATGCCCTGGACCAGCTGTTCGACCTGGGGCCCGTTCCCGAACTCGAGAAGCCCTTCGTCCATGAGCAGACCTAAGGCCACGCCCAGCTCGACCGTGTCCACGCCCACGTCGTTGCACAGGTAGTTGAGGCGGGCGATGGCGTCCAGATCGGCTATGCCCAGGTTGGAGCCCAGCATGGCCATGGTTTCGTACTGGAGCGGCGAGACGACCAGTTTGCCGTCCCTGTCCGGGTACTTGTTGTAGCAGCGGATGGTGCAGCCCGGCATGCAGCCGATGGTGGTCGCGCCCTCTCCGCCCCGCTGGGTGATCAGGTCGTAGAGGGCCTGGCCCGAGATGCGCTCGGCCTGGTCGAAGTGACCCCGCCTGAAGTTGAGAGTGGGCAGCCCGCCCATTTTGTCGAGGGCCAGCACGGCCGCGGCCGTGCCGTACTTGGGGTAGATCTCGTTGGTCTGGGGCGTCCGGGCGATCACCTCGTGATAGGCCCGCAGGGCCTGGTGGAACCTGTCCCTGTGCTTGACGGGGATGCGGTAGCGCCCCTTCCGGGGGACGACGATGGCCTTGAGGCCCTTGGCGCCCATGAGCGCGCCCAGGGCGCCCCGGGCGCAGACGGCGCCGGGCAGGCCCTGCATGTCGGAGCTCAGGACCGCCGCGGTGAGAAGCTTAGCCTCGCCGGCCGGTCCGATGGAGGCCAGGGCGGCGTCCGGTCCGAACTTCCGGCGCAGCCTGGCGTGGACCTCGTAGTTGCCCAGCCCGCGCAGCTCCGGCGAGGCCTCCACCTCGGCCCGGTCCGGATGGACGACCAGGGTGTAGAACTCGCGGTCCCTGGGCTTGCCCTCGACCACGATGGCCCTGATTTCGTGGCCGGCCAGCCGGCCGGCCAGGATGCCGCCGGAGTTGCTCTCCTTGATCCCCCCGGTCAGGGGGCTCTTGCCCCCGACCGACAGTCGGCCCGAGGTGGGGACGCCGGTCCCGACCAGCGGCCCGTTGGCCAGGATGAGCTTGTTGTAGGCGCTCAGCGGATGGCAGGTGGCGGGGACCTCGTTGAGCATCATCTTGGCCACCAGGGCCCGGTTGCCCGCCAAGCGGTACTCACTCGGAAGCTCTTCGGCTCGCGCCTCCAGCTTGTCCATGTTGACTCTCAATATTTTCATGGCTTGCTCCAGGGCGGCGATGATCGGTCCCGTCCGCGGGGCTCCGGCCGCTGGCCCGCGGCCGGGGCGAGACCAAGGCGGCCGCTCTTCAGGGATCTTTCCGGCCGGGATCGGCCGTCCTCGGCCCCGGCTAGGGGTGGACCAGGATCCGCAGCTGACCGGCCCGGTTGGAGATCAGCTCCTCTATCCCGCCGGCCACGAGGTCGGCCAGCTCGATCTTGCTGGTGATCAGGGGCTCGGTGACGACCTGCTTGCGGGCGATCAGGGCGTCGGCGATGGCGTAATCCTCAAAGTCCTGGGACAGCACGCCCCCGATGTTCTTTTCCTGGACGACCACGTCCTTGAGGTCCAGGCGGCAGGGCTCCTCGTAGATGCCCACCAGGGTGACCCGGCCGCCCCTGGCGGCCAGATCCAGGGCCATCCGGGCCGCCGGCTCACTGCCGACGCAGTCAAAGGTGACCTCGGGCAGGCGGCCCTCCAGGCGCCCGCTGATCAGGGACTTGAGTCCGGCGGTCCGGTGATCGAAAACTTGACCGACCCCGCACTTTTGGGCGATCTCCAGCCGCAGCGGCTGCTCCCCGATGAGAAAGGCCTCCCTGGCCCCGGCGGCCAGGCAGGTTTGCAGGGTCAGCTGCCCGATGGTTCCGTCGCCGATGACGGCCACGCACTCGCCGACCCTGAGCTCGGCCCTTTTGGCGGCGTGAATGCCGATGCTCAGGGGGTTGATCATGGCCCCTTCCTCCCAGCTGAGCCCGGCGCTCATCTTCACGGCCAGGTAAGCCGGGAGGCAGAGGTATTCGGCGAAGGCGCCCGGGGTGCTCAGGCCGGTCGAATCCTGGTTGGAGCACAGCTCCATCTTCTTGCCCATGACCATAGAGTTCTTGACCTTGCAGGCCTCCCCGCACCGGCCGCAGGATCTGACGTTGAGGCCAGTGACCCGGTCGCCCGGCTTGAACCCCTCGACGCCCTCGCCCAGGCCGACCACCTCGCCGGAGTATTCGTGCCCCAGGGTGACCGGCGGGTTCTTGATGAGAACCGGGCCGGCCAGGTACTCGTGGATGTCGGTGCCGCAGATCCCGCACCACTTGACCTTGATCTTGATCTCGCCGGGCGCGGGATTCGGTTCGGGTAAGTCCTCGATCCTGATGTCCTTGCGGCCGTGCCAGACTGCTGCTTTCATGGCTCCCCTCCGGGTGGATCAGATGCCGAGGTAGGCGCTGGTGATCTTTGGGTTGCCCAGAAGCTCTTGTCCCGGCCCCTCCATGACGAACCGGCCGTTTTCGAGCACGTAGGCCCAGTCGGACAGCTCCAGGGAGTGCCTGACGTCCTGTTCCACCAGGAGGACCGTGGTCCCCTGCTCCTTGATCATGGCCACGATCTCAAAGACCCGTTTGGTCAGGATCGGGGCGAGCCCGAGCGAAGGTTCGTCCAGCATGATCAGCTTGGGCTTGGCCATCAGCCCTCGGCCGATGGCCAGCATCTGCTGCTCCCCCCCGCTCAGGGTCAGGGCCATCTGGTTCTTCCTCTCTTCCAGCCGGGGCAGCATCTGGAAGACCCCTTCGACCGTGCTCCGCCAGTCGTCCTTGGCCCGGCCGCAGTAGGCCCCGATCTTGAGGTTCTCCAGAACGGTCATGAAGGGAAAGAGCCGGCGTCCCTCGGGGATTTGAACGACGCCCTTGTTGACGACCTTGCAGGCCGGGAGGGTGTCGATTCTGTCGTCCTCCAGCCAGATTTCCCCTTGGCGCGGCTTGATCAGGCCCGAGATGGTATTGATGATGCTGGTCTTGCCGGCCCCATTGCCGCCGATGATGCTGACCAGGGCCCTCTCCTTGATGGCCAGGGAGGCGTTCTGGACGGCGGGCATGTCCTCGTAGTAGATATCAATTTCTTTCACTTGAAGAAAAGACATATTCGTCCCCTAGATAAGCCTTTATGACCTTCTCGTCCTGGGCGACCTCGGCGGGGACGCCCTCGGCGATCTTTTCTCCGTGGTGGATGACGGCGATCTTGTCCGAAAGGGACATGATCACCTGCATGACGTGCTCGATGATGAGCAGGGTGATCCCTTTTCGAGAAATCTCCCGGACCAGGGCGATGGCGTCCTCGGTCTCCTTGGGGTTGAGGCCGGCCATGACCTCGTCCAGCAGGAGAAGCCGCGGCTCGGTGGCCAGGGCCCGAGCCACCTCCAGGCGCTTCCGGTCGGCGATGGTCAGGCTTTTCCCCAGGACGTTCCTCTTGGACCACAACCCCACGAACTCCAGGACTTCCGAGGCCTTCCGCTCCGCCTTGCGGCGATCGTTGACCCGGCAGAAGCTCCCGACCATGACGTTGTAGAGCACGGTCGAGCCGCCGAAGGGCTTGACCACCTGGAAGGTCCGGCCGATGCCCAGTTCGCAGGCCTGGTGTGGCTTGATCCGTTTCAGGCTCTGATCGTTGAAGAATATCTCGCCGTCCTCGCAGGAGTAGACCCCGGTAATGGCGTTGAAAAGGGTGGTTTTGCCCGCTCCATTGGGACCGATCAGGCCCACGATCTGACCCCGCTCGATCTCCAGGTCAAAGGTTTTTATGGCCGTCAGGCCGCCGAAGCGCTTGGTCAGGTTCTCGATCTTCAGTATGGCCATTTTTACCGTCCCTCGCCTTCGGCCCGTTCGGCCTGGCCGAGCCACCTGGCCAGACCCAGGTAACAGCGCCTGAAGGGCCGTTCGAGGCCCTGCGGGAAAAAGAGAATGACCATGACCATGATGGCGCCGTAGAGCACCAGGTGGGCCCCGACGTAGGTTGTCCCGATGTACGTCCGCACCAGTTCCTTGCAGGGCACGAGCAGGAAGGCGCCGACAATGGGGCCGATGATCGTGCCCCGGCCGCCGATCACCCCGATGAGGAGCATCTCGATGGACAGGGCGATGCCCCCGATGTCCACGGGCTCGATGTAGAGCAGGAGCTGGGCGTAGAACGTTCCGGCCAGGGCCGTGAAGAAGGCGCTGATGGCCATGGCCATCAGCTTGTACTTCCTGACGTTGACCCCCAGGGCTCGGGCCGCGTCCTCGTCTTCCCGCACCGCCGACAGATAGTAGCCCAGCTTGGAGCGATCTATCCGGTAGGTGAGATAAATGATAAGGAGCATCAGACCGAGCATGATGTAATAGTAGTAGGTCTTGTTGACAAACTGGTAGTTGGCCAGGGAATGATGAATCAGGGGGATGGTCAGCCCCTCGGCCCCGCCGATCTTCAGGCCGCCGATGAACTCGGTGTTTTCGACGATCTTCCTCAGCCCCTCGGCCCAGACGATGGTGGCGATGGCGAAGTAGGCGCCCCGCAGCCGGAAGGTCGGGTAGCCGATCAGAAGCCCCAGCAGCACGGCCAGCAAGCCGCCGATGAGCATGCCGATCCAGGGGCTCAGGCCCAGGTTGGAAAACAGGAGGCTGGAGGTGTAGGCCCCGACCATGAGAAAGGCGGCGTGACCGATGGAGAGCTGTCCGGCGTAGCCGGAGATGATGTTCCAGCAGCTGGACAGATAGGCGAAAAAAAGGACCATTATCATGATCTGAATATAGAAAGGACTCGTCACGACCAGAGGGAAGGCGAGCAGTAGTAAAACCAGGAAGAGGCCAATATACTGCTTCGGGGAAGCAATCCAGCGCCAGGTTCTCCCAAGACCGTTCATCGTTGCTCCTCGCTCGCCCGCTACCACTCTTGCCTCAGACCGAACAGCCCGGCAGGCCTTATGAACAGAATGCTCAGAAACACGCCGTAGACCACGACGATCGTCCAGGTTGCGTTCATGAACTGAGCGCCCACGGATTCAATCAGGCCGATAATGATGCCGCCCCAGAAAGCGCCGGGAATGCTCCCCAATCCGCCCAGGATGACGATGATGAAGGAGTTGATCCCGAAGACCCAGCCCACGGCCGGGTGGACGTAGTAGAAAGGAACCAGAATCGCGCCGCAAACACCCAGAAGGGCCATGCCGATGCCGAAGGCGACGCCGAAGATGTGGTAATGGTCGATGCCCATCAACTGGGCCGCGTCCCTGTCCTGCCCGGTGGCCCGGATCGCCTGTCCCATCCGGGTCCACTTGAGAAAGGCGTTGACCAGGAAGTAGCAGCCCAGGGTGGCGATCAGGCCATAGAACCAGGCCGTCTTGATGATTACCCCCGAGAGCTTGAAGGTCGCCCCGAAGTAAGCGGTCCGGGCCATCTTGTAGTCCGGCCCAAACAGGACCAGGGCCAGGTTCTCGATCAGGACCAGGAGCCCGGCCGTCAGCAGGAGCACGCTCATCGGCTCCCTGACTCCCGGCTCCCTCTTTATGACGTGCTCGATGAGGCTTCGCTGCAGGATGTAGCCCGCGATGAACAAGACCGGGATTTCCACCAGGATGGCCAGGTACGGATTCACCCCGGTGCGAGTCACCCCGTAGGCCAGGAACATGGACATCATCAAGAGGGAGGCGTGGGCGAAGTTGACCACCCGCATGATGCCGAAAATCAGGGTCAACCCGAAGGCGGTGAAGCCGTAAATACTGCCTATGAGGATTCCGTTGACAATCGCCTGAGCATAGATTTCCATCGTCGGCCCTCTTGACTGCACCTCAGACTGGGCCGCGCTGAGGCGCGGCCCAGTCGCTCAACCGCTACTTGCTGGGCATGGGCCAGATCGGCTCGAACCCCTTGCGGCACATGTTTTCGGGCCAGACCGTGACCCGTTCAATCTTGCCGTTGACTTCCCGGAACTGCACACCGACCATGCTTCCGGCAAAGACCTGACCAGTCTGGTCGAAGTAGAGCTCATCCTCCACGAACTGGACGGCCGGGTGGGGCGCCTTGAGGTGCAGACCGGCCAGGGCGTCCCGAATCTTCTTGGGATCGGTGGAGCCGGCCTTGTTGACCGCTTCGGCCAGGACCCACATGTAGGTGTATTGCTTCATTACCTCGGTATCCAAGATCACCCCGGACAGGGCCTTGTACCGCTCGTTTATCTCCTTGATCCCGGGCCTGGGGAAGTCCGGTTCCCACCGGACCGCGTCAAACATGTTCAGGCAGTTCTTGCCCACGCCGGGAATGAAATTGGGGTCAGCGTAGCCGCCGCTCAGACCGATAACCGCCTTGGCCTTGACCTCCATCTCGGCGATGGTGTTGATCAGGAGAATGGCGTCAGAAATGTAAGAGCAGCAGAAGATACAGTCCGGCTTACCCTTTTTCAGCTTGAGGATCACCGGGGTCAGGTCCGTGGTCGCGTGGGGATACGGTTCGTCGACCACGATTTCGATGCCCGCTTCTTTCAGATATTTCTGCCAGTCGCGATGAGCCCCCTGGCCCCAGGCCGTGTTTTCCCAAACCAGACCCGCCGTCTTCACCGGGTCGCCGTACTTCTTGCCCATGGCCACGATGAAGCCCACCTGGTCCCTGACCCGCCAGGAGGTCTTTTCATTGGACCGGAAGGTGTACTTGTAGCCCCGCTGGGTGATGGAGTCCTCGGAGCCGGTGGCGTAGAAAGGCACCTGATAGCGTTCGGCCACGGTGGCCATGGGCAGGGTGACGCCGCTCTGGTAGGCTCCGGTAACGGCGCAGACCTTATCCTTGGTGATGAGCCGCTCTATCTCGGTGACGCCGACCTTGGCGTCCCCGGTGCTGTCTCCGTAGACGACTTCCATCTTGGCGCCGCCCAGCGACTTGATGCCGCCGGCCTTGTTGATGTCCTCAACCGCAATGGTGATGCCCTGCTTGATGTGCCCGCCAATGGGCGCCAGCGGGCCAGAGAGAGGAAAAACAGCCCCGATTCTCACGCTTTCAGCTTGGGCGGGTTGCACCGCAAAGCCAGGCAAGGTTAGAGCCGCCAGGCACAGAATGATCATCGCCATGAAAACTCTTCTCATTCCTCGATCCTCCCTCTGTGGTATTTATTCCAAATGGTTGACAAAATGTGACCTCTTTCAAAAGGAACCGGCCGTTTTGAACTAGCAGGCCCGCTCGTAGATGTTAATCAGATCGGCTAGCTTGATCGCCCGCGGGTTGTTGCCCAGGAGCCGCTGGACCGTCAGGGCCCTCTCGGCCAGGGAGGGGATGGCTTCCTTGGGAATGTCGAGCTCCTGCAGCGTTCGGGGGATGTTGATGTCCTTCATCAGGGTTTCCACGGCGATGACCGACCGCTCCGCCGCCTCCCTGAGAGAAAGCGAGCCGATGTTCTCGCCCATCAACTCGGCCAGGCGGCTGAACCGTTCCAGGCTGGCCACGTAGTTGAAGCGCATCACGTGGGGCAGCATGACGGCGTTGGCGATGCCGTGGGGCACGTGATAGTCCGCGCCCAGGGGGAAGGAGACGGCGTGAACCGCGGTCACGCTGGCGTTGGTCAGACAGAGCCCGCCGTAGAAGCTGCCCAGGGCCATGTCGCTCCTGGCCTCGATGTCTCGGCCGTTGTACACGGCGGTCCGGAGGCTCCGGCCGATGAGGGTGACGCATTCCCGGGCGATGAGATCGCTGATGGGGGTCGCGGCCAGGGAGGTGTAGGTCTCGATGCCGTGACAGAGGGCGTCCATGCCGGTGGCCGCGGTAATGGCCGGCGGCATTGAGACGGTCAGGGATGGATCGACTATGGACACGTCGGGGTAAACGTTGGGATCGATCACCC
>ENA-OSEO01006100-OSEO01006100.1-sediment-metagenome-genome-assembly--contig:-NODE-6100-length-11056-cov-2.946625_pt1 | contig 11056 bp, 9 predicted proteins | sample MGYA00237883_ERZ534232 | MGnify/ENA metagenome assembly ERZ534232
GACGCTCTTCCGATCTAGATTCAGGCTGGTCAGGATCAAAGAGCTGCCTGACAATAAATGGAGTATCAGCCTCCTGTCCGTTCAGAGCTTCTGCAGATAAGATGACAGCAAAAATGAAGATATGAGCGCGCCTGATCATTGCTCCTTTCCCGGTTTAACCTCAAGACTGCAATCTCCGGAGCTTATTTTCCTGAGCATCATTGTACTGATGTCAGCCATTTACAAACTCCATTAATTCCACAGGAGCCCCGTTGTGCTCTATCATTGCTACCCTTATACCGTCTGACGGCAGGTTCGGTGGTGTAATGACTTTCAGACGGCGATTTGCAAGTTCATAGTCAAGGTCATCAACTACAAATGCAAGATGAGGTACCTGCCGGATCAATACATCAACCGGACTTCCTTTTTCAAACCTCATCCACTCAACGCCGAATGGACTTGTAGGAAAGCCAGAAATATACATTTTAAAGCGGGGTAGGTATCTTTCACCGGGCATGACCTTATCTGTCGGAATGCCTGTGTGATGATACTGCCACCCCCATTTTTCAATGGCCTCCGGCAATTCAAAATCTTTTCTCTCTGCCTCCATGGTTGAAATCTGTTATGAGCCGGGTAATGATTCCTCAGCGTTTGTAGTTGGCTTGCAATATAAGGTTATAAAACATGACAATAAGTATGATAGCCGAAGAATAAAGCATGCATGACTGTGGTTTTCATGTCTTGTATCTTTTTATTACTTCCCTTACGGGGGAATAAATATAATACCGATTTATGAAAAAGGCAGGAATGATCTCATCAGCAACCCATGGGACAGTTTTTATCAATCGCACTGGTCTCAATCTGGAAAGTTGTGTGACTGATCCCGAATTCCTGCTCAAGTTCTTTCTGCAGGCGTGCAATAAAACTGTCATCGCTGCCACCGGGCATTACCAGATGTGCGGTAAGCGCCACCCGGGTAGTGCTCATGGCCCAGATATGAAGGTCATGAATATCGGTGACCCCTTCCCTGGTAAGCAGGAAGTCACGCACTTTATCTATCTTTATATGTTTTGGTGCCGCATCGAGAGCCAGGTCGAGTGATTCAATGAACAGACGCCAGGTACCCCAGAGGATTACTGCAATAATCAGGAAACTGGTAACGGGGTCTATCCAGGGCAGGCCGGTAAGCCTTATGAGCAATCCGGCTATGACCACACCAAGTGAAACACCTGCATCAGCAGTCATGTGCAGGAAAGCGCCCTTTATATTAAGGTCTTCTTTCTGCCCCTTCATAAAGAGGAGGGCAGTCACGGCATTTATTACCAGGCCAATACCAGCTACAATCATTACCTGGGTGCCGGCAACCGGCTCGGGATTTCTGACCTTGCCTATGGCATCCCATCCGATGACCAAAACAGCGCCAAACAATAGCATTGCATTCAGGATTGATACCAGTACGGTAGTCTTGCGCAAGCCGTAAGTATACTTTCCTTTGGGCCTGATTGTCGCCAGCCACGCAGCAGTCCATGCAAAGACCAGGCTCAGCACGTCACTGGCATTATGCCCGGCATCAGCCAGCAGGGCTGTCGAGTTGGCCCTGAGTCCGAAGACAATTTCAATTGCCACAAAAATCAAATTCAAGCCTATACCAATGGCAAAGGCTCTGCCATAATTCCCTGTGCCGGCATGGCTGTGTGTATCTTCATGCGAGTGCGCCATTATGCTCCTTTTTCATTCAGAAAATGTTCTCATAGTCACAACACTTCCATCACGGATTTTGTTTTGTTCTTTCATCAGAATTGAACCGATGATTATAGCACGGCATTGATTACAGCTTCCTGGCATACCTATATCTTCCCATGACTGGCTGAATAAAAGAACAGCCGTACGACTGGCTCTTCCTGTGATATATTGAACAACAGCTCATGCGCACGCATTGATCTGCCTATGACAGGTTGAACGACAACTTAATGCCTTCAACGATCATTCCGGTACCAATGATTGCCAGTATCAGTCCCATTATTTTCCCGACAACCGCAATCAGGTTCTGGCCAATCTTCCTGATTATTATTTCACTGAATATGAAAGCTATATATGTCAGGAAAATCATCAGGGCAAAAGTGGCAATAATGATGCCCACATGTAAAAGGTTTGCCTCTGTTGTGAAATTCATCGCTGTCACAATGGTTCCCGGACCGGCAAGAATAGGGATGGCTAAAGGAGAGATAGCGATAGCGTTATTATCATCCCTGTTTTCCGGATCGTGTACTTTTGATTTTTGCGACATCAGCATCTCAAAACCGACATAGAATATCAATATTCCTCCGGTTATTTTGAAGGCAGGAATGGTAATCCCGAAAAGCTCGAAAATATATTTCCCCAGTACAACAAAAGAGATGACTATGATAAATGCAGTCAGGGAGGCTGTCTTAGCTATCTTCCGTTTGGCCTTCTCATCCTTCCCCTCAACCAGTCCAATGAAGATCGGGGCATTGGCTATAGGGTTCATTATCGCAAAGAATCCGGTAAAGACAGAAAGCGTGAAAGTCAGAAGATCTGTCATTTTCAGTGCATTTGCTTCTCAAGAAATTCTACAACTTCAGTGTGATTGTTGTTCGTGGCAAAGACGAGGGCATTATCGCCATCCACATCCTTTATCATCGGGTCTGCACCATGTTCAATCAACAGTCTCACATTTTCAAGCTGCCCTTCCGCAGCAGCATACATCAATGCAGTATAATGCTCATCCTTATCCTGCATGTTGACAGCTGCACCTTTTTCAAGCAACAGCAGCACTGCCCCCGGAAAAGGCCCCGAAGCTGCAAACATCAACGCGGTCCGGCCATTTATGTCAATAAGTGACGGGTCAGCTCCGTACGACATAAGGCAATCCATTACATCTGCATATCCTTCATAGGAGGCATACATCAAAGCTGATCTTTTATCTGCATCGATGGTATTCGCATCAACTCCCTGATCAAGGAGGGCCCTGACACCGGTCAGATCATTATTTCTCGCTGAATTCAGAAGCATTGACGGAAAGGCTTCCCTTGCTGCCTGATCTTTCCTGTCAGCATTTGAGCCGGGTTTTCCACCTTCACCCGGATTGGAACATCCGGCGACCAGTAAGACAAGAAGGATTATCTGAAAAGTCTGTTTATATCTCATTGGCAACTTGCAATCAATTGGCAGTTAAGGTCAATGCACTATCTGTCACAGAGGCAGGTATGCTTGCCTTATCCGACTGAACAACATATTATTGCCCGACAGGCTGGGGAACAGGTGCAGGAGCCTCAACTTGCGGAGCGTAAAATTTCCAGTATTCTATTCGGGGATTCTCCATAACCTTTTCATTGTACTCATCAATGAACTTCCGGTTAAGTACATCACTGTCATGATACTTCACCCTCAGTTCCTCCAGCTGCTTGTACAGGTCAGCCTGGACCTTCGCATAGGCCGGATCTCCGTAAACACTTTTCATTTCATGAGGATCTTCCTGCAGGTCAAACAATTCCCATTCATCTATATCATAATAGAAGTGGATCAACTTGTAACGGTCTGTAGTGATGCCGTAATGACGCATTACGTTGTGCTCTGACGGATGCTCGTAATAATGATAATAGAAGGCTTTCCGCCAGTCCTTAGGTGTATTTCCCTTCATGATCGGCACCAGGCTGGCTCCCTGCATGTCTTCCGGGATCTTTTCTCCGGCTATATCAATAAGCGTCTCAGCAATGTCAAGGTTTGAGACCAGGTCATTGTTCAGGCTTCCCGGTTTGATAACTCCGGGCCATTTTATCAGCAATGGCGTACGTTCTGATTCTTCGTACATCCAGCGTTTGTCAAACCAGCCGTGCTCTCCCAGGTAGAAGCCCTGGTCTGAAGCATAGATGACAATAGTATTTTTTGCCATACCGTTTGCATCGAGATAATCAAGCACCCTGCCCACGCTTTTGTCAACTGCCGCAATGCAGGCCAGGTAGTCTCTCAGGTAACGCTGGTATTTCCAGCTGGTTAGTTCATTGCCTGAAAGACCTGCTTTCAGATAATCTTCATAAATCGGACCATAAACTGCCTGCCATTTCGCCTTTTGCTCATCTGTCATTCTGTTGCCTGGCTCCGGTGTCATCTTAAGATCACGCGGTATGGTCATGGTATGGGCAATAGTCATATTGTTCAGTGAGGCGGCTGTCCGGCCGCCTGAATAATCATCGAAAAGAGTGACAGGCTCAGGGAAGGTAACATTTTCGTACATACCCAGTTCATCCGGACCAGGTTCCCAGGGACGGTGCGGCGCCTTATGCCACATCATGATCATAAATGGCTTTCCGTCATCTTTGATGCTGTCAATATAATCGATTGTCTTATCGGCAATTATCTCTGTTGCATAGCCCTCCATCCGGTATTGTCCGGCCTCGTTGATAAAATCAGGGTTGTAGTAAGAACCCTGTCCCGGAAGTATGTCATAATAATCAAATCCGGTCGGGTTTCCCCCGAGATGGAGCTTGCCGATCACCGCAGTTTTGTAACCTGACTTTTGCAGTACTTTGGCAAAGGTATTCTGGCTGAAATCAAAATGACTGCCGGCGGTGTTGTCAATGAATCCGTTCTCGTGACTGTATTTACCTGAAAGTATTGTGGCACGCGACGGGCCGCTGATAGAATTGGTGACCAGACACCGGTTGAACAGCATTCCGTCACTGGCGATGCGGTCTATGTTGGGCGTCGGGGCATACTTGCCGATCTCCTCACCATATGCACTTATCGCCTGGTATGCATGGTCGTCGCTCATAATGAACAAAATGTTAGGACGTTCCTGCGGTTTCTCAGTGGAGCCACAGCCTGCCAGCGCTGCTGTTGCGCCAATAAGTCCAACAACCCTTGTCTTTGAAATGTTAAGCTTCATTTTGTTAAAATATTACAGGTTTTCAGGTTCAGTCAAACAGGTCTGATGCCGGCTATCCGTCCGGGGCTTACTGTATATTAGTCACATCTGGATACAGATAATATCTTTATCGCTTCAAAGATCAATATCTGTGCTGAGTTTTATATCTCTCGATGATGCAGCGGCACTGATAGTATATGAGCCGTCTTCCAGTGTCCAGCCTGAGTTTTCCTCACTCCAGTATGACAGATCGGAAACCGGAATGCTCATCATCAGTTCGGCAGATTCACCGCTTTCAAGCAATGGTGTTTTTGCAAATGCCTTGAGTTCCTGCACCGGACGATCAATCTGCGTATCGGGTTTCGAAACAAATATCTCCACGACTTCTTTCCCGGCAACGGTGCCTGTATTTTTCACTGTTACCGTTTTTTCTATGATTCCGTCAGTGACTTTGACATCCCTGTTTTCAAACTCAAATCCGGTATATGACAGTCCGTAGCCAAATGGATAAGAAACGTCAACGTTGTTTTTGTCGAAATGACGGTATCCGACATAAACGCCTTCTTCGTAGTTAGTGTAATCGACGTCCTTCAACTTCCCGACATCTGTTTTTGTCTTATGTCCTGTGTTCATAATGTTTCCCCGCATCGTCAGACCGTTCAGCGGGAAATTTGCACTTGAAGCATGGTCGAGAAGGGAAACCGGGAAAGTCATAGGAAGCCTGCCGCTTGGGTTGACCTTGCCGCTCAGAATGTCGGTTACCGAGTTTCCTCCTTCCTGTCCGCCCTGCCATGCCAGCAGTATGGCGTCGGGCTGTCCCTTCCATGAAGCTGTTTCAATTACTCCGCCGATGTTGAGCACTACAATTGCCTTCTTGCCGGCGGCATGATAGGTATCACATACCTTTTTGATCATAGTCTGTTCGTCGGCTGATAAATCAAAATCATTTTCCTGCACCCTGTCATAACCTTCACCGCTGTTACGGCCAATAGTCACAATTGCCAAATCGGAACTGCCCACGCATTCAGACAGTAAATCATCAGATGGCACAAAATCAGGAGGGGTGTCGGAATTCAGCATGGCAGCCAGTCCGCCCTTCTTTTTAAAAGCCTCTTCGTTTGAAGCCCTGAAACTTTCAAAAGCCGCTTTTGCCTGGGAATTAACCTCGTAGCCTGCTTTTGAAAGACCCTCTTCAAGAGACACCGTGTAAGCTTCGTTCACATCTCCGGAACCCGTTCCTCCGGCAATGAAGTTATAGGAGGTCACTCCAAACAGTGCAATATTCTTTATGTCTCCCAGTGGGAGCGATCCATCGTTTTTGAGCAGTACCATGCCTTCGGCAGCCGACTGACGTGTGACTTCTGCATGAGCCTTGAGATCGGGACTGTTACTGTACTTATACTGGTTCATTGTCCGGGAATTCAGAATTAGCTTCAGGATGCGCCTTACAGAAGTATCAATATCCTCTTCTGACAATTTACCGCTTTTGTATGCCCTGGTGAGGGCTTTCAACTGCCTGTTGGTGCCGGGTTCAAGCAGGTCGTTGCCTGCATGTATCTGAGCCGGAGGATTTGTTCCTCCGTACCAGTCAGACATGACGATTCCTTCGAAACCCCATTCATCGCGTACAATGTCAGTAAGCAGATCCCTGCTTTCAGAGGTATATGTTCCATTTACCAGGTTGTAAGACGACATGATTGACCATGGCTGTGCTTTTTTAACAATTATTTCAAAGCCCTTCAGGTAGATCTCGCGCAGGGCCCTTTCTGAAATGATCGCATCGTCGCCATTGCGGTTGGTCTCCTGGTTATTTGCAACGAAGTGCTTTACTGCCGTGCCGACACCGTTCGACTCAATTCCGTTTACCATTGCGGCTCCGATGTTACCAGTCAGCAGGGGATCTTCAGAATAGTACTCGAAGTTTCTACCGCAGAGCGGATTGCGCTGATTATTAACCCCTGGTCCCAGAATGACATCAACACCATACTCCAGAACCTCATTGCCCATTGCTTTTCCGACATTTTCCACCATGTCGGTGCTCCATGTGGAAGCCAGAAGTGTGCCAATGGGAAATGCAGTGCAATAGTATGTTCTGTCATCGTTTTTCCGCGTAGGATTAATCCTCAAACCTGCCGGACCGTCCGACAGTATTACTGAAGGAATGCCAAGCCGCCAGTCCGAAACGATGGCTCCGGCAGCTCCGCTGACACCTTCACCTGATGAACCGAGTCCTGCCCCTGTCTTCATCCCGGTTCCTTTCAGCATATTGATTTTTTCATCTGTAGTCATATGCGACAGCAGATCGTCAGCCCGCTCATCAATTGATTTCCTGGTGTCTTCATAAATATCAAGCTCCCCGTTGCGGTTCAGGTCCCTGAAAGTAACCCCGTCTACCGTAATTTCTTTTATCTCCTTGCCTTTGTAGGAGTCTTTCTTTCCGGGATTGATGAGATTGGAGTTCAACCAGAGCATAACGACTACGGCGATAACTACTGCCAGGCCAACTATGGAAGCCAGCACTAACAATATGACTTTAAGAGCTTTCTTCATGATTATAGATTTTGAGTTTATGGGTTGAGATTATAGTTGACTAAATTAAGAAATCAATTTCAGAAAATGCAGCGAAGTTGAGCCGCATTTTCCGAATCAGGAGTTCACTCATGTTCTTTTACAGATGGATGTCTGCCACGCCGGTTTCAGGATTATAAGGGAAAATACCCATCCTGCTGTGCCGGGTCTTCATCCGGAGGGTCCGGATATAGGTTTTGCTTAACTACTCAAACACGGGAATAGGTTCTGACGTGGCAGGAGGGGAGGTCAGGTCAGATCCATAGCAGGCCACTCCACACCACACCGGGTCATTTCACGGTACGTCGCGTCACGGTACGTCGCGGTGCATCACTTCACGCCACGGTATATCACGTCACAGTACGTCGCGGTGCATCACTTCACGCCACGGTATATCACGTCAAGACAGATTATTTCAGGTTTGCCCGGATCTTAATAGTCAGGTCAGATCCTTACTGAAGGTAAACTTCAGACGGAGGCAGAAGTGGCGGTGGGGACGGAAGATTTATCTCTTTTGAATCCCTTATAAATCAGCCAGAGGGCAAGGAGCATTTCTCCAAGTGCCATTGGCAGGCTTGCAATATTCTCAACCTTGCTTACCACATCCGGATCAAAAGCGGCAATGTGTCTGGCGGCATGGACTAAAACGTATAAAACGCCGCTCAGGTAAAGCAGATAGCCCAGCAGGGAAGGAACTGACGCGGCTTTAACCGAAAGGTATCCAAGCCCGAGAAGGTGTAGTCCGAAAATGATCAGGCCCAGGGACCATATACTCTCGAACAGTTGCAAACGCAATACGACATCAAATGCCGGGAAGGTATATCCGTTGGTAACATCAGCCGATAGCAAAGGGATAATTCTGAACAGCTGTATTATGGCAATTCCCAGAATGACTGTGTAAACGATCCTTAACATGGCAGTCAGCAGGGAAGCCGGTTTTGCTGTACTGCGGAAATATCTGAAAAGTGCAATTGCAACGATCAGGTCAGTGATAAGGATTAATACCCATCCTGCCAGCCCGGCCAGAAAAAGTGATTTGTTATTTATCAGGTTCAGAAATGTGGTTTCCGGAGCGTCAACCACAAGGCTGTTATACACATGTCCGTATGAAAAGCCTGCCGCAATAGCCATTACTATAAGTGATATGCCGGCGAGGAGTCCGGCTTTTTTCTCAGTTGTCTGCATGGATCGGATGGTCATTTAGTTATTAATTCATTTGTTATTGTTATTCAACCTCTTTATTCAACCTTTTTGTTAAACCTTTGTTCACGGCCTGCTGTCGGTCACTGAGTCAGCAGTACGGGGCCTGTTAATCGTGCAAGAGCCGGGAAATTTGAAAACAACGGCCGCCCGGTGCTTTGATAGTCCGGCTTCATTGCCACAAAATCAGAACGCAATTGACTGGCATCAGCTTTTTGCAGGTCGGCATCCTCAGCGATCCACGATTCCAGTAATTCGTCTGTCAGGTCCGCCAGGAACAATCATTGCACTGTAATTTAGCAAAGATTTTATTATTGACGAACCGGCAAAATCAACTATTTGGTATTTAATGTAACGTTCTTTTATCAAAATTTCAATGAGACCGGAATTTTCCCCGGGTACGTTTCGGAGAATCAGGATTGGCCTGGCCATGGATTTTTTACTTATTAGTGTTATTTATTTCTTTTCCAGTCTCTATATAGTTGGTCAGATCATTAAGAAATCTTACCATGGGAGCTCCGTCGATCACGTCATGATCTGCCAGAATTGTCAAATTCAACATCTCTCTGATCTTTACTTCATTTTCAATTATGACAGGCTTTTTAAGTATGGAACCAATACCGAAAGAAATCGGATGAACTGATTTGTGAATGAACCAGCCATTAATTTTACCCATCATTCCTACTGAGGTTATGGCAACATTCCCCATAGCTTTAAATGCTGACTTTGGCCTTTTCAGGAGTATCTTCCATACAAGCCTCCTGAGAAATCCCGGCATACAGTAGTAAACCTTCTGGTAAACAGTTGATTGTTTCTTTAAGACAATGTCATCAGGCTGTAACTCATGTCTCTTTGCATTTTCTATCTCTATAGAGATTTCAAGAGCAGTTTTTTCATTTACTCTTTCAATTACAATCGGGATCGGAACCTTTGTGCCATTTATGTTCTTTTCTACAAGTAGCGAGACATTGACATCGTTGAAGATTATGAGTTTCTTTTTGTTATATAAATATCCGGCAGCTTCCGGATGTTTGTTGATTACACTGCCAATTACCTTAATGAGCCATGCATTAAATGAGATAGCCGTACCCTTCTTCCGTAGTTCTCTAAGTTTCAGACGACTTTCGGTAACATCAAATTCGAGCAGGGCATTAATGTGATGTTTGCTCAGACCAATGGAGAAGATATCAAAGGTCGCAATTCTTGAACGTGCAATTTTTTGAAACCGGTATGAAGTATTCATCTTAGTCAGTCTGGAGGGTTTTCCTATGGTCAGATAAATGGTTAATGAATAAAGCCACCCTGATTGCTTATTTCTTGTTTCATTGTCTTTCCGGATCCGGAGCCGTGCTATAATTATCGTGATTTCTCAGAGGACAATAACTGGCAATAATCAGGGTACCTCATGGCATTGTTGCCTTCCTGACATTTACGTTTACAGGTCCTCCCTTGCCGTTTATTATGCTCTTTACCTCGCTCTCCTTGTTGCCGTTTAACCAGAAGATGATCTTGTGATGAATATAATCTTCGAGAAATTCCGGGGTTTCAATCGCATTATCAACTATTACCGGAGCCTGGTAAAAGACATTGTAGATACCCAGTCCCCATGCCTCATGTGTCTTCACCCGGTCAGTCACTTTATATGAAGCATATCCATTGATTCCGTCATGTGTCCAGGCTTCGGCAGCCGGCGGGTCATATGGCATCTCACTCTGGTAGAAATATACTCTTCCTCCATCGCCATTCCATAGTGTCTGGTATTCCTGGTTATGCTCATTGAACAGGCCGTAGATAATAACATCGTCACCGTTGACAACAAGGCCGTTGGCACACGGGTTTATATCCCAGCCGACGCCATTGCCATGGTCAGCCCTCCAGAGCCAGATATGATCAATGACGGTGTTATTGCTGTTAATTGTCACGGCACTTTTTACAGACCCCTCATGAGGACCGCCAACACGTACAAAAACATCAAAGAGGAAGGTTGGATTGACAGAATGATCTTTGTCAGAGCCTGGTTCACCTAACTGTAAGAGTACTTCCGATCTCTTTTCGCCGGCATCAAGAAGGATGCCGCTGATAGTCACTCCGTCGACATCAGATACTTCCATTACAATGTTGCCGTTTAGAGGAACCAGCGATGGCATACCCAGTCCCATGACGACAGTGTTTTTACGGGTGACTTTTATCGGATCACTCAGGGGATAGACTCCGGGAGTAAACAAAATATTCATTCCCTTTTTCAATGCTGAGTTTATTGACCCTGCATCATCTATGCCGGGACGAGCTATATAAAATTCATCAATGCTGATTATCTTTTCTTCGTCCTTGTTGTTTAGCCAGTCCGGTCCTTCAGAGCTCACCTTAAGAGCCGGGAGACTTACGGCAAATCCGCCGTTATTTCTTATTAGAAAAGGCTTTTCC
>ENA-OSEO01006103-OSEO01006103.1-sediment-metagenome-genome-assembly--contig:-NODE-6103-length-11048-cov-5.139914_pt1 | contig 11048 bp, 6 predicted proteins | sample MGYA00237883_ERZ534232 | MGnify/ENA metagenome assembly ERZ534232
ATTCCCCGGCAATGGTACAACCTGGCGGCAGACCTCCCGACGCCGTTGCTGCCGCCGCTGGGACCGGACGGCAAGCCTGTGACGCCGGACATGCTGGCGCCGGTGTTTCCGATGAACCTCATTGAACAGGAGGTCAGCACGCAACGGTGGATCGATATCCCCGAGGATGTGCTCGATATTCTCTACCGCTGGCGTCCGGCGCCGTTGCGGCGGGCGGTCTACCTGGAGAAGCACCTCAAGACTCCGGCGCGCATCTACTACAAGGATGAAAGCACCAGCCCGCCGGGAAGTCATAAGCCCAATACTGCCGTGGCCCAGGCGTACTACAACAAGGTTGCCGGAATCAAGCGGTTGACCACCGAAACCGGCGCCGGGCAGTGGGGTAGTGCCTTGGCCTTTGCCTGCGCCCTGCTGGGCCTGGAGTGTAAGGTTTATATGGTCCGGATCAGCTTCGATCAAAAGCCGTTCCGCAAACTGATGATGCAGGTCTGGGGCGCCAAGTGCGTTGCCAGCCCGAGTTCGGAGACCAACGCGGGTCGCAAGATCCTGGCTGAGATGCCCGACACGCCGGGCAGTCTGGGCATCGCCATCAGCGAGGCCATCGAGGCGGCCGTCACCGACCCGACCGGCCAGACACGTTACTCTCTCGGCAGCGTGCTCAACCACGTCCTGCTCCACCAGACGATCATCGGGCTCGAAGCCAAGAAGCAGTTGAAAATGGCCGGTGAGAAGCTCCCCGACGTCGTCATCGGCTGTGCCGGCGGCGGCAGCAATTTCGCCGGGCTGGCCTTCCCGTTCACTGCCGACAAGATCAACGGCGCCAACATCGACATCATTCCGGTCGAGCCGGCGGCCTGCCCGACGATGACGCGCGCGCCGTTCGCCTACGACCATGGGGACACCGCGTGCATGACGCCGCTGCTGGCCATGCACACGCTGGGTCACGCGTTCGTCCCGCCGCCGATTCATGCGGGTGGCCTGCGCTACCACGGCATGGCGCCGCTGGTGTGCCAGGCGATTGTAGAAGGCCTGTTTACGCCGAGGGCCTACCATCAGAACAAGTGCTACGAGTCGGCGCTGACCTGGGCCAAGACCGAAGGCACGATCTGCGCCCCGGAGACCAGCCACGCTGTTGCGGCCGCCATCGATGAGGCGGTCAAGGCCCGCGAAGAGGGCAAGGAAAAGGTCATCCTGTTCAACTACAGCGGTCACGGCCTCATGGACCTTTCCGGGTACGACAATTTCATGTCCGGCAGACTCAGCGACTATGAGTTGCCCGAGGATACGCTGCGGCAGTACACGAAAGACCTTGAGAAGCTGCCGAAGGCTCCGATGCGTAAGAGCGGCCGCTGGTAGGATCCACGGCCGACATCGTCACCCGCCGGAGGCGGGTGGAGATCGAAATACCGGTACGTGCAAGGAGGAAAGTACATGAAGCGTGTGGTTTTCTTGGCCATCCTGCTGACGGCGGTCACCGCGACGGGACAGGACTGGGAAGGCGACCTGCAGACGGAGGGCGGCAACCTCCACGCCATGGTGGGACTCACCTGGGACAGCAAGTACATCTGGCGCGGGTTCGACATCTACGACGACGAGAGCGCCACGCACCTGTCGCTCGATCTGAACCTCTTCGAGACCGGCTTCGGCGTCAGCGCCGTGGGGCACCGCGCCAACGCCGGCGGGTTCGAGGACCGCGAGCGATGGGATGGCAGCATCTACTACCAGGGCGGCCTGTTCTCCGGCGAGGCGTTCGCCACGAACTACCGGGCCGGGTTCGTCCATTACCTGTACCCCGAGCTCAACGAAGGCGAGTCGCTCGACATGCAGGAAGGGCACCTGATCCTGTCATGGCCCAATATCCTGCCGATCCAGGGCTTGCAGCCCAGCTATCTGTTGATCAAGATGTGGCCGGCGCACGGCGGTTCGCCGCTGCCGGACCAAGCCTCCGGCTGGATGCACATCGGTATGCTCGACTACGGGTTCAGTATTCCCGGTCTCATCCCTGGGATTGCCGAGCACGTGATCACGCTCCACGGGGAACTGGCGTTCAATGATGGCCTGACGATCACGCCCATCACGCAGAAAAATGACTGGCCTGTCACGGCACTGCGGGACAATCCCGATCACGACTTCTCGCATGTGGTCCTCGGGATCTCGACGGATCTCGCGTTCGGTGAGGGCGGCAATCTCATCATCACCCCGGCCGCGTACTATCAGAACACTCTGAACGACACCATCAACGATGACGACGACGAGATCTGGGTGAGCCTCGCGGTCAGATACGCCTTCTGACGCTCTCGTTTCTCTCGTCCTTTTCGGGCCGGCCCTCAGAAGCCGGCCCGTTTCATGTGTGACGGTCAACGGCGCGGGTTCTCCGTCGGCGCCGACGACGTCGCATTGATCTGCTCCACGATCTCCGGCAACGCCGCGAGCCGGCGAATTCGCAGGGCCCCTGGGGGAGTCGGCTTGCCTGCGTTGGTGTACGCTTCCTTGAGAACCGCCTTCATGCCACTCTTCGATGCCGGCAGGATATCGTTGTCGATCCGGTCGCCGACGAACAGGATGTTCCCGAGGGGCACGCCGATCCTGTCGGCGGCGATGCGGAAGATCTCTGTGTTGGGCTTGCGGAAGCCGTACTCGTAGGAGTAGAGCTGCACGGAGAAGAACTCGAGCAGACCCAGCCCCTGCAAGTGCCTTTCCAGGGATGCACGGTTCACGAAGGTGTTGGAGACGATGCCCAGCTGGAGTCCCATGCGTTTGAGAGCGCCCAGGGTCTCGTGCAGGTCCGGCTCGATCTCCGCGCAACGGCTAAGCGGCTCGTACCACAGCCACGCGAACTGCTCCCAGTCCTCGAACGACAGGGTCACGCCCTGCCGGGCGCCGACCGCTTGGAGCACCTCGAAGGAGTTGAAATCCCTCTGGGTGAGGTTCGAGATCAGGTATCTTATCCGAAGACGCACGAGGTTGCACGCGAAGTACCAGGGAAACCACGCGACCGGCTGCTTCCGCTCCTTCAAGAAGGCATGCGAGGCCCTGGCCCCCGCCAGGAAGGCCTTCGTCGTGTTGACCCTGCCGAAGTTCAGAATCGTATCGCCGAGGTCGAACAGAATGGCTGTGATCCGGTCGTGCGTCATGATTCGTCGTGCGTGCTGCGTCGTGCGTCCCGCGAGTGGCAATACGCACAACGCATGACGCATTCGGGGCTCTGCCCTATTCCTTCCTTGCCGGGGGGACCTGGGGTGCGAAGGCCTCGTGGACCCACCGGTGCATCTCCTCGTCGGAGATGGCCGAGATGCGATCGGCGGCGTACTCCGCGTCGATCCGGTCCTTGATCTGGGTGATGCGAGGGTCGTGCTTGGCGACCTGGATCTCGTAGCGGGTCTCGACCCAGTGCTTGATGCCGGCGGCGCCGGTCTTGTCGGCAATCGCGACGCCGACGGGTCGATTCAGCAGCCTGTTCGTGTCGAAGCAATTGTAGATTTCCTCGTTCTTGAGCAGGCCGTCGGCGTGAATGCCTGCCCGCGTGACGTTGAAGTCCTTGCCGACCAACGGGTAGTTCCGCGCGATTTCGAAGCCCAGTTCCGTGTGAGCGTAGTGGGCCAATTCGGTGATCGCGGCGTAGTTAACGCCGGGGACCATGCCCTTGAGCTGGGCGTGCTCGATGACCAGGGCCTCCAGGGGCGGATTGCCCGTCCGCTCGCCGGAGCCGAAGATCGCGGCGTTGGCGGCGCTGCAGCCGTAGAGCCAGGCGGTGCTGGCGTTGATCAGCACCTTGTGGAAATCGTTGTGACCATGCCATTCGAGCTGGGCGGGCTGGATACCGACCTTGCGCAAGCCCTGAATGAGCTTCGGGATACTCCGCGGCAGCGCCACACCCGGCCAGGGCAGCCCGAAGCCCAACGTGTCGCACAGGCGGACCTTGACCGGCTTACCGTACCGCTCCTGGATCTTCAGCAACTCGGCGGCGAACGGCAGGATGAACCCGTCGTAGTCGGCCCGAGTGATGTCCTCCAAATGGCATCTCGGTAGAACGCCGTTGTCCAGGGCGGCCTTGACGATGTCCAGGTAGCTGTTGAGGGCCTGGGTCCGGGTCTTGCCCAGCTTCAGGAACACGTGGTAGTCGCTGGCGGACGTTAGAATCCCTGTCTCCCGCAGGCCAAGCTGGGACACCAGTTTGAAATCAGCGGCTACGGCGCGGATCCAGCCGGTGATCTCGGGGTACTTGTACCCGCGCGCCTGGCACATCTCGACGGCCTTGCGGTCCTTGTCGGAGTAGAGGAAGAACTCGCACTGGCGGATCAGGCCGGTGCCGCCGTCGATCTGGTGCAGGAGGTCGTAGATGCGCAGGACCTGCTCCGGCTTGTAGGGCGGCCGGGCCTGCTGGCCGTCGCGAAAAGTCGTATCGGTAATCCAGATGTCTTCGGGAATCTCATAGGGCTCCTGGACGCCATCGAAGACCACCTTGGGGAACTGTGTGTAGGGAAATACGTCTCGATAGAGATTCGGCTTGTCGATCTCCACGAGTCTAACATCTTTGTTGACCATACTTTACCTCCCAAAAACCCTGTCGATACAGAGTACGTTCCACCTATCTGATATCTGCGGTTGAGCATAGGCCTCGGTCCGCGTGCGGAGCGCACCCTGTCACTACCGCCAACCGAAGCCCGGAGTTCACCTCAATGGCCGAGATGGGACTCGAACCCATACGCCCTTGCGGGCAGGGGATTTTAAGTCCCCAGCGTCTGCCATTCCGCCACTCGGCCCCAGATCGGCATACCGCCATCCTGCCCGGCCGTTCAGCCGGGGTCATCTGTCCGGATTCGATCAAAACGCGGACGTCGCTTAACCTGCGGTCACAGTCCCCCCGGGTTCCGGACGCGCTATTATAGCCGCGCGGAACGCGCCGACAAAAGAAAAAAGCCGTTCGTAGCGACGCTGTCAACTCAGTGCAGGCAACGAGTTCTCAGACGAACGTGCCGGCACAACCTCTCACCGGGTGTAGTACCTGATCGTGGCGATCTTCTGCTCCCCGGGAGGCAGCGAACTGATGTTGATGCCCACGCCGTGGATGGTGAAGGAGATCGTATGGGAGCCGGTAGAGACCGTGCCGCCGGACGGAGTGACGGTCCAGGTGCCGCCTACGCCGGCGACGCTGGTGACCTCGATCTTGTACTCGGTCGTGCCGCTGGCGTAGAACGTCCAACTCCCGGCGCCGCTGACCGAAATCGGGAAACTGGGCGGGGAGCTCGATACGGTCATAACCAGATCCTCGGAGTCATCCAGGACCCAGGACGATGGGGCCGGTCCCTGCGAGATCGTCAGATTCACCGCGGAACCCACGACGGCGGTGGAGCCGCCGACCGGGTTCTGGCTGATGACCCGCCCGCTGGAGACCGTGCTGCTGTAGGCGTGGTTGATCGTCCCCACCACCAGTCCGGCGCTCGTGATCATGGATTGCGCCGAACTCTGCGTCTGATTGACCACGTTGGGGACCAGGACCACGGCCGGGGGCAGGGCGGCCCTCTCATACGCGCCCTGGTCCACCTTCCCACCCTGAACGCGCGTGTTGCCGCTGAGGTCGGTTGTCAGACCCACCGGCAGAAGGGCCTGATTCCCGGCGTCGATGCTGGGCGAGCCCGCCGACAGGGTGTACCCGTCGTCATCGAAGAACCACTGGCCTTCGATGCTGAAGGCGCCGGGATTCTTGAAGAGAGGATTCTGGTCGATGTTCCCGGAACCGCTGTAGCCGCCGGCGCCGCCCTCGATGTTGTTGTAGTGCAGGGTGACGATACCCGCTTCGGAGCTCCAGATCTCGTTGCCGCCGTTGCGGACGATGCTGTTCTTGATGGAGACGGTGTCCACGAAACCCGGACCCCAGACGAGGTTTACGATGGCTCTCTTGTTCGCCGGAAGGGAGTGGCCGGGCCGGTTGTCCGTGATGGTGCAGTTGGTGATGTCCAGACTGCCCATGACGTTAAAAATGGCGTCGCCGCCCAGGATGTCGGCGCTGCTGGCAGTGTTGCCGGTGACCAGGCAATTGGTCAGTTCGACGTTGGCATCATCGTTGTACAGGCAGCCGCCGAAGGTGTAGGCCCAGTTGCCCGTGATTTCCGTGTTGATCAGGACCGGCGCGATGCCCTCCAAGCAGGCCACACCGGCGCCGAAATCAGCCTTGTTGCCCCGGATCTTGCAGGCCTCGATCCGCAGCGTCGAGGACAGCAGAAGGACACCGCCGCCGTAGCGGTCGTTTCCCGCGCCGTCGGCGTTGCCGGCGGTGACGATCGCGCCGTCGAGCATGCCGGACCCGGAAGAAGAGACCACGTGATAGCTGTTCTCCGAGACGTTCAGGATTCCCCAGAGGTCGTCGCCGTTCAGATCGCCGCTCAGGATTGTGGGGTACACGTCCGGGCTCCGCGCATCCGGATTGGAGGCGCCGTAGCCCGCGAAGCTGCACAGGACCGTTACATCGTCGGGGATGACGAAGGAGGCCGTGCGGTCGCCGGAGCTAACGCCCGACCCTTCGTCCGGCACATACGTGCCATCGGCCACGTGGATCGTATCGCCGGGTTGCGCCGCCGCCAAGCCATCCTGCAGCTTGGGATAGGCCCTCGTCCAACTGCTGCCGTCGGGTAGCCAGATGGCCAACGGGGCGTTCCTGTCCACGCGGATGATGCCACTGCCGCCGCCCCCGCTGACGGTGAAGGTCAACTGAAATGCGATGGCGGCCTTCGTGCACTTGAAAGTCCAGTTGCCGGCGGCCAGGGGCCCGAACTGGCCGCGAAAACCCACGGCGGGCTTCAAGATCATGGTACACATGGTGGGCGCCGGTCCCTGGAACCTCAGCTCGACCGTCTTGGTGGAACTGTTGACGGACAGGTAGGGCGTCCCGCCGAACGACATCTCGGCGGCACAACTATTCCCATACGACTTGTCGGTAGGCCCCGAGAAGGAAATCACATCCGTTGTGGACGGGTGCGACGGATTGATCGACCATCCGGACGGCATCACGGCGCCGAGCCCATCGATCCACTCGACACTCGCCGCACAGACAGGCCCGCAAAGACACGCGAACACTACGAAAGTAGCTGCTGTTGCCGTTTTCATCACTTCACCCCTTTCCGAAAAGTCCCCCTCGCGCCTCTCGCCGTTTGGCGAGCGTTCCACCCACACGTACCTCTTCGACATGCGATCCATCCAACGCGTCCAGCCGGGAAAGGGCCTGGACCGCTCAGGACCTGATTCCGGTGCTTCTCTGGAATCTATTCTGACATAGTGGCAATCAAGATGCAAGACAAAAAGCCACGCAAAGGCTTCTTGGGTGTACGACAGATTTGTGGCACGCCTCTCGGATGTCATTGCGAGCGTAGCGAAGCAACCTCCCGCTCGGAAGACTGAGATTGCTTCGTCGCGGTGCTCCTCGCAATGACGTTCTTCCGGTCGTTTCCTGCCACTTCTTTCTTGTACGCCCGGCTTCTTGCGGCCGACCGATGCAACGGTCTTTGCCTCTGCGGCAGAACCCTGTATCATGGGGCATACCGCCGGCGCAGGGATATGGCGCGTTGCGCCCTCGGGCTGCTGGCGGGCGTGTTTCCATGGGGTTTTCGTATCGCATCATGGTGAGGTGACGTATGGGACAACAGGTCGATGCCATCGCTCGTCGCTCTTTCCTCATGGGCTCTCTGGCGGCCGGCGCCGCGGTCTCGGCCAGCAGGGGGCTTGCCGCCGGGCAGTCCGATCCGATCAGACCCAACGCCGGGCCGGTCAGTCTTCGAGACAAGTTCTTCGGCTGCATCGCCGGCTGCCACATCGGTTCGGCCATGGGCGCCCCGGTCGAGGGCTGGTCCTATGAGAGGATCGAACAGGAGCACGGATTGCTCGAAAAGCTCCTGCCCTACTCACACTATGGCAAGAAGGACTGGGTCCGCGAACCCGGGACGACCGAGGACGGCGTCGAGCGGCAGAAGCTCATGATTACCGCCATCGTCGAGAAGCAGGACCGGATCAACGCGGAGGACCTGCGACGCGCCTGGGTCGAGCACATGAATCCCAACGCCGCCGGGCTGGTCTCGGAGCCTTTCGAGGGGGCGCTGCTGGCCATGGCCAGGACCCACATCCCGGCCACCGAGATCGGGAAGTACTGTGATTACTCGGGCCTGGTTTCGCTCTCGCGCTCCTGTCATCCGATCGGCCTGATCAACGCCGGCGACATCCAGGGAGCCATCGACGACGTCCGCGAAGTCGGGCAACTCTATAACACCGCCAACAGCCGGGGCATCCTCTGGGCGGAGGTCACCGTCACGGCGATTGCCGCTGCCACGAAGCCGGGGGCGACCGTCGACCGCGTGATCGGCGCCGTCTTCGATGACTGCGACAAAGTGGACACGCGGTTCTTCCGTCCGGCGGGCATTCGCGGCGAGCTCGACCGCGCGCTGAAGCTTACCGCCGACTGCTCCGACGTTCGCCAGATGCGTCGGAAGTTCGATTCGATCTACAGCGGCAGCGGCATTGTCTACGCCCACAGCTATGCGAATGAGATCGTCACGAAAGCGATCTGCGTTCTGCGGATGACGCAGGGCAACGCGTGGGAGGCCATGAAGGCGGGCGTCAACATGGGCCGGGACACGGATTGCCTGACCGCGGTGGCCGCCGGGATCTGCGGCGCTCTGTCCGGCGCCGATTCCATCCCGCCCCAGATCATCAAGCAGGCGGATTACGCGACCTCCGTGAATCCGCATACGAACTCGAAGCGTACGCTGCGCGAGACCTCCGACGGGCTCTACGACGCTTTCAAGGCCCGTCTGGCGAGGATGAAGACCTACATCGGACAAATGGATGAGGCGTGATCTACCTCTGATGATGCCATCTCCGGCATTCGGTAGTCTGTAGGGTGCGTATCACGCACCAAGGACCCTTCGAATGTGGCGAGAGACGGTACGTGGTGCACGCCCTACGGGCTACGACCACGCGGCTGGCCGATCCGTCAGCGGCGCCGGAGCCGGTGGAACAGTCGCCGGCATGCACGACGAGGGTCGAGCCGGCTGAGGCAATGGGTCACCCGGTCCATCAACAGGATCAGACGGACGCTGTAGTCGAGCATTCGCAGCTCGCAGTCCTCGGGCTGCAGGGCCCGGGCCCGGGCGATCCGCTCCGGTGCCTTCTGAGCCTGGTTGGACGCCAGGAAAGTGAAGGCGGAATCCCGTAGGGCCCCGGCGTGATCGCGGTTGAGCTCCAGGGCGCGGGAGAAGAACCGCTCGGCATCGACGAAGTGGCCCTTGTTCGCGGCGCTGACGCCGAGATAGTAGTAGGCGTCGGGGCTCCGCATGTCCAGGCCGACCGCCCGGAGCAGGCACTGGGAGGCACGGTCGGGGTCCTCGATCGTCAGGAACATCGAGGCCATCGAAACGAGCGTTCTGGCATCTTCGATCTCGCGGTCGAGTTCGGCCAGCAGATGCACGCCGGCCTTGTCCTTTCGTCCGTCCGTCAGGGCGCATTGGGCCAGGCGGTAGTGTGGCCCCGCCAGTGTGGGGTCCTTCTTCAGGGCCTGCTCGAACAGCTCGGCCGCCCGGCCGGGGTCGCCCTGGTCGAGGGTGATCTCGCCGAGGTACAGCAGCGCCGGTGCGAAGTCCGGATCGATCTCCAGGAGGCGATTGAATTTCTCTTTGGCGCAGTCCAAGTCACCCACTTCGAGCAGGAACAGGCCGAAGTCCATGATGGTCTCGGGGTCGCCCGGATTGACGCGCAGCTCCGCCAGGAAATGCTCGCGGGCCTTGGCATGATCGCCGTCGGACCAGTAGGCCTGGGCGATGCGGTAGTTGATCTGGGGGTGCGTGGGTTCCAGCTCGGCCGTCCGCAACCAGCAGCGGACCGCCTTCTTGTACTGCCCGCGAGCGAAGAGGCTGTTGCCGATATTGTAGTAACACAGCGGGCAATCCTCGTCGATCTGCTGGGCCAGGTAGAACATCTGCTCCGCGAGGTCGTGCTGACCCATCTCGGCGTACGTGATGATTCGGTTGCAGTAGCACGGTTCGAACGACGGGTCGGCCTGCTGGATATACTCGAATGTATTGAGCGCCCGGTCATAAAGGCCGGTGCGAGTGTAGTCCACCGCCAGGGCGTTGAGGATCTCCAGGTCGTTGGGGCTCAACTGCAGGGCCAACTCGTACTCTGCGATCGCTTCGTCGAACCGGCTGATGGCGTCGAGGGTCAGGCCCTTGTTGAAGTGCCAGGCGCTGTTGGTTGGGTTGACCTCGATGGCCCGCTCCAAGGCCGCCAGGGCCTGGGCCATCTTGCCGTCTTCGTAGAGCTCGTAGGCCTTGCGTGCGCTGCGCTCGGCCTTGTCATAGGGACCGAAATCCATGCTCTCGAACGTCATAAACTGAACGTGCCTCCATCGTAGCACGGGCATCTTGCCCATGTCTTTCCTTGACGCTCGCACCTCGGTTACTGCTGCGAGTCTGTATCATAGACCGAATGCCCGTGCTATTGTCCACAGACCCTCTCAGTGCTCACCCCCGTTATCGCCCATCGGAGGCTCGTGCCTTAGCGGTTTTCGCGCTCGGACAGATTGTTGTGGCGAAAGTGGCGATAAGCCTTTACAATGCGTGTGCTGGGTTCGTGCGATAGAGCCGCCGGCCATGTCTCGCGGGTCGCGCTGCGGCCGCAGTTTTTCTGGATGTTCCGTGCCAAGAGTCTTATAATGCATCCGGGCCGGCCGTAGAGCGGCCGGTATCGCGTCGCGGGTGGTGTGCCGCGTGTTTGGAGAGCCTGAACTATGATCGAGCAAGTCAACGGACAAATTGCCGCCGGCCAGGGGAAATACGCCATCGTCGTCAGTCGATTCAACGACTTCATCACTTCCAAGCTGCTCGAAGGGGCGATCGACTGCCTGCGGCGCCACGGCGCCACCGACGAGCAGATGTACGCGGTCTGGGTGCCCGGTGCCTGCGAGATCACGATTGTGGCCAAGAAACTCGCCGAGAGCGGCCGGTTCGTCGCGGTCCTCTGCCTGGGCGCCGTCATCCGCGGTCAGACGGGCCACTACGACGCCG
>ENA-OSEO01006104-OSEO01006104.1-sediment-metagenome-genome-assembly--contig:-NODE-6104-length-11042-cov-10.592886_pt1 | contig 11042 bp, 8 predicted proteins | sample MGYA00237883_ERZ534232 | MGnify/ENA metagenome assembly ERZ534232
GAATAGAAAACGACCAGGATTCTCACGCCGATCCCTCCTTATGTTCGAAGCAATCCCCTGCCGCGGGAGAGCATTCCTCCGAAAACCTCCTCCGGCAGGAACAGCCCGCCCGTCAGCCAGGCCACGTGGGTCGTGTCGGGCGTCCCGCCGGTCACCAGCGGCCCCATGAGCGCGCTCGCCGCAGAGGGTTCCGCCTTTCGGCCCGTTGAGTCCCAAAGGAGGGCCAGGAGGCGGAAAAGCTCGGAATCCTCTATGGTGAACGCCCCGTCGACAAGATCCTTCACCAGGCCGTACACGAGGGCCGAAGGCACCCCGACGGCCAGGCCGTCAGCCTCCGTCAGCCCCTCCAGGCCCAGCTCCTTCACGGACACGTCGGGAGTTCCCCTGACGAGGGCCAGGGTCATGCAGCAGGCGAGCGTCGGTTCCACGAACCAGCAACGAACGGCGTCCCCGAAGACGGATTTCAGCCCGAAAGTGATCCCCCCCGGCGCCCCGCCCACCCCGCAGGGAAGGGTGACGCTCAGGGGATGGGCTTCGTCCACCACGACACCCGCGTCCGCCAGCTGCCTGCGGAGGCGAAGGGCCGCGACGGCATAGCCCAGGAAAAGGTCGGGAGAGCGTTCGTCGTCGACGAAGTGGCAGGATCCGTCGGCCTCGCATTGGCGGCGCCCCTCCGCCACGGCTTCGCTGTAGTCGGACTCGACCTCCACGACGCGGACGCCCCTGGACCGGAGCAGCGACTTCTTCCAGGCCTTTGCGTCATGGGACATGGTGACCGTGGCCCTGAAACCGAGCGCCGAGGCCATGATCCCGATGCTCATCCCCAGGTTTCCCGTGGAGCCGACGGCGATCTCGTACCGGGAAAAAAGCTCCCTGGCCTCCGGCGAGGCCAGGCGGGAATAGTCCGAACCCGTGTCGCCCACCAGCCCGGCTTCCAGGGCGATCCCCTCGGCGACTTTCAGGACCTCGTGGATGCCGCCGCGGGCCTTTATGGACCCCGCCACGGGAAGTTCGCTGTCCGCCTTGATCCACAGGCTGCCGGCGATCCGACTGCCGTAGGCCTTTCCCAGCGCTTCCCGGGCGGCCGGGACCGGCACCAGGGGCGACTCGATGAGCCCCTGCCCGGTTTCCGGAAAGACGGACCGGATGAACGGGGCAAAGCGCTCGAGACGCCTTTCCGCCTCGAGGATATCGTCCATGCCGAAGGGAAGCCCGGCCAGGACCTCGCCCGCCGGCGGCTTGCCCGGGTTTCTCCAGAAAACCGGGCGGCCGGATTTCATCTCGTCAAGGAGCACATCGGTTCCAGGCATGTTCCTCTCCTCCCTTGTAAACCCGGGCGACCCTCCGCGAAAAGAGGGTCATCACCTGGGCAGGTATCGTGTCAAGGCGTGACGCGTACTCCTGGGCCGTAATCTCTTCCCGCCCCTGCCGCCCGATCAGGACGACCTCGTCGCCCCGAACCGCTTCGGGAACACCGGCAAGGTCCACCATCATCTGGTCCATGCAGACGGACCCCACCACGGGAACGCGGACCCCCCGGACCAGGACCTCCGGGTTTTTCGTCCCCCGCAGGAAGCCGTCGTTGAAACCCATGGGAATGATCCCCAGCCGGGTCTCGCCCCTCGTCACGTAGCGCAGCCCGTAGCCGACGGGATGGCGGGGGGGAAGCCGACGAACGGCGACCAGCTCGCTCTTGACCTCGAAAACCGGTTCCAGGACCAGCGGGCGGCAGGCGAACCCGCTCGGCAGGCCGTAAAGGAATATCCCGCACCGGACCGCGTCCAGGTGCATTTCCGGGCAGTTGAGGATCGCCGCGCTGTTGCAGGCATGGCGAAGGGGAATCCTGATGCCTTCAGCTTCCAGTTCGGCGAGGACTTCCAGGAACCGGGCCCCCTGCCAGCGGGCATAATCCAGGTTGGGTTCGTCCGCGGCCGCAAAGTGTGTGGTGATGCCCGCGATTTCGACTTCTCCCCAGGCTTGGATCGTCCTTGCGGCCGGCAGGGCCTCTTCCGGGAAAAAACCGATGCGGCCGAGCCCCGTGTCGACCTTCAGGTGGATGCGGGCACGCCTTCCCGAGGCTGCCGCAGCCTGGCGAAGGGACTGCGCGACGTCCATGTCCCCGCAGGTCGCGCTCAAGCCCCATTCGACCACCGGAGAAGCCTGCCTCGGGGGGATGGAGCCCAAAACCAGGATCTCCCCTCCCAGGCCTCCCTGGCGCAGTTCGATCCCTTCGGCCACCGTCGCAACGGCAAAGTGCCGGCATCCTTCCGCAGCAAGCGCCCTTGCCGCTGGAAGCAGGCCCGTCCCGTAGGCATCCGCCTTGACGACCGCGATGATCCTGCACCCGGGTTCCAGGAGCCTCCCGACGGAGCGGTAGTTGGCCCGCATGGCGGACCCGTCGATTTCCATCCTTGCGAGAAGCCGTTCGTCCCGTTCGATTTTCAAGCCCTCCCCGCCTTAAGCCCCAACCTCCCCCAAGTCCGTCCACCGGGAAGGTGATGCTCCCATTCTATGCCAACGGGACTATCGCGGTAAAATGGGAAAGAAACCGGATACGCAGGAAGGGAGGGGAAGGCATTGACGGTTGGCTTTTTCCTTTACAAGCTGCTGGGCTCCCTGGTGGTCCCCCCCGGACTTTTCATCCTGGGGGCTCTTTTCCTGGCCCTGGCGCTGGGTCGCCGGAAGAATGAAAAGGGGGCCGCGATGGTCGCCCTGCTCCTCGCAATCGGGCTTTACCTGTTCTCCACGCCGGCAGGGGCCCGCCTCCTGGCCGGGGATCTGGAAAACGTGCCTGCCTCGCTTCCGCCCCGCGGCGAAAAGGCGGTGGTCCTCGTCCTCGGCGGAGGGGTCCGCTACGGCGGGAACGTCTCCCCGGACGAACCCGGAGCCCTGGCAACCGTCCGGATCGTGACCGCCTGCGAAATCTCGAAAAAAAACAGCTGGCCCGTCATCGTGACGGGGGGGCTGCCCTGGAAACCCGGAGAACCCACCACCGCGGAAATCATGGCCACCCGGCTCCGGCACCTGGGCTACACCGGGCCGATCCTCATGGCAAGCCGTTCGCGCACCACCAGGGAGGACATGGTGCAGACGGGCGAAATCCTGAAGGCGCGGGGCATCCGTCACCTCGTCGTGGTGACGAACGCGTTCCACCTGAGGCGGGCGCTCTGGATTGCCGAGAAGGTCATGCCGGGCGTTCGCCTTTACCCTTTCCCCGCCGGTCACCTGCTCGACCGCGTCCCCCTGAGGGCGATGGACTTCCTGCCGGGACCGGACATGGCTGGGGCCCTCGTTTTCAGGGAGCGGGTCGGGCTCCTTGCCGAACGGCTCAAATCGCTGGTTCGCTGATTTCCCTTCCCCTCAGAGATTTTCCCGGAGGAAACGGAGCATCTCGCCCCAGGACAGGCGGGCGGCGGCGGCCGTTTGTGCGGCGGTGCCCCCGTAGTCGATGCGAAAGCGGGCCAGGGGATGGAAGGTGTGCCGGATGGAAGACGGGAGACCGGGCAGGAGGTCCGAGCCGATCATGTGCCCCGCACCCGGGTAGATCACGTGGCGGAAAGGCCTGGAAAAATCCGCGCCCGCGAGTCGTTCCTCCAGCTGGGAGCCCATGAGGGCGGAGGGCATGACGGCGTCGTCTTCGGGGGAGAGGAGCAGGACCGCGGCACGGGAACGTTCCAGGGGAATCCGGGCCGGATGGTCCACCCCGACTTTCTCGAGGGCCTCCCGGTACATCGGCTCCAGGCGGAGGGGACCCCGGGAACGGGGCGCCAGCCGGTCGTAAAGGGGTGAAACGAAGGGGAGGGGAGCCCCACGCCAGGTCCAGGAGGGACGCTTTTCATATCCCCTGCCCACCCCCGACCAGAGAACGCAGCTCGGCATGAAGGCCACGACGGCTTTCACGCTGCTGAACAGGGAAGCTCCCAGGAGGGCAAGCTCGGCCCCCTTGGAGGTTCCCGTCACGGCGATCCGGGCCGGGTCGACACGGGGATGCGCCGCGAGACGGGCCAGGGCCATGCCCAGCCTTTCCACGGGAATCTCGACGAGCCCCCGCGAAAGGGGAGGAATCCCGAATGTCGCTAGGGCCATGACGGCAAAACCGCGGGAGGCCAGGAGGGCCGCATAAGGCTCGTGCCGAAGTCCCCCTCCCGAATGGACGATATCCACGACGCCGGGAAAGGGACCGGGTCCCGGAGGCAGGAAGAGGGTCCCCACGAGGTCTCCCTCCCTCACGTCCTCCCGCACGACCCCCGGGGCCGCGATGCGCCTGGTGAGGACCGCCCGCCCCAGGAACCCTCCCTGCCCGAAAGCCTCCACCTCGAGGACGAGAGGAGAAACGTCGTGCAGGGAGAATTTTCCCCGCGCCTGTCCCGGCGGGTCGGGAACCATCGACCAGAACAGGCCCTCTCCGTCGACCCCGTCATAGGTTCCGCGCAAAGAGCCGCGTTCGGAGGGATCGAGGGTTCCTCTTTCATCGGCCAGGTATTCCGCCTCCGAAACCCAGTCGAACCCCTTTTCGTCATGGAGCCTGCAGCGCAGGAGGGCACCCGATCCCGGAGCGAGGCCTTCCAGGCGGAGATGCACCGGTTCGTCCAGCAGGCTTTCCTCCGGGAAAACCTCCAGCCTGGCGGAAGCCAACGGGGTTACTCCCCTGGCCGGCGCACGAGGGCCGCTTGAAGATGCCGGCAGCTCCCGGAGGTTCGGAACTCCCTGCAGGTGCAGGCCCCGTGGCGGACATCCACGGCATAGGCCTGTCCATCAGGATCGGTCGCCAGGGCAATTCCCTCGTGAACCCAGCGCAGGCTGCCTTTCGGTTTTTTCGGCCCATCCAGGGCCTGGTTGGAAAGCGCGTCTGCCCGCGTGTTCCGTTCCCTGGGAATCCAGGAAAACCGGACGTTTCTTCCCTCGCAGAGGGTCCAGGCCCGCTCCGCCAGCTCGCGCAACCTTGGCTCGTTGATCTTCCAGGTCCTGGAAACCTGGAGCACGACAAGCCGGCTATCCCCGAAAACCTCGAGGTCTCCCAGTCCCCTCCTGGCGGCTTCCTCCAGCAGCAGGATAAGGGCCAGGTACTCCGCCTCGTTGTTCGTGCGGACACCCAGGGGCATTGCCGTTTCCCAGACCACCTGTCCCCGTTCGTCCTCAAGGAGCGCTCCCGCCCCCGCCTCTCCAGGGTTACCCCTCGATGCCCCGTCAAAAAAGCCCTTCATGGCGATCTTCCTCCACCTTCCTGGTCCGGTATGACCCAGCCGGGGGCCTCCTCTACGAAAAGGGCGGCCGACAGGGCGGCCATGGCCGCCATGACCGCGGCGACAGCCAGCAGGCGGCGGAAACCGCCCACGAAGCTCCATTTTACGGCATCACGGAAAGAGGCCGCCTCGTCCGGGGCAAGCCCGTCGGGAACTTTCATGGACGCAAGGCTTGCCCGGTCAAGCAGGACCTGTTCCCTGGCTGCCCGGGAAAGGGAAAGCCCTGCCGTCCTCCGGTCCAGCTCTGCAGAGAACGAGAAAAGAAGGAGGCTGCCCATGGCCGCGATGGCGGTCACCCCCGCCACCCTGGAAATCGTGCTGTTGAGGGCGCTCGCCAGGGAAATGCTCCCGGCCGGGGCCGACCCGATCACCAGGGAGGAAAGGGCAGGCACCGTGAGGGCAAACCCGGCTCCCAGGACACAGGCGGGAAAGAAGAAGGTCGCCCAGTAGGATCCCCCGACGCCGGGAAGCGCGAAAAGGACAAAGGCGCCCCCCGTGATGAGGGAGCCGGCGACCAGTGACCGTTTCGGCCCAACCCGGCCCGACAGGGCGCCGCTCACCGGGGCCAGGACCGCCATGACGAGGATGAAGGGGAGGTTGGCGGCCCCGGCCTGCAGGGCGCTGTAACCCTGGACCTGGATCAGGTTGAACGGAAGGAAGAAAAGGGAACCGGTGAAACCGCCGTAAAGCAGGAAGGTGAGCAGGCATATCCCCGAAAACGTCCGGGAACGAAAGATTTCGAGGGGAACGAGGGGAAAAGGGTGTTTCCTTTCGTGGCGGAGAAAGGCATAAAAAAGACAGGCCCCGAAAAGGGCGGCTCCCGAAGTCACAGGCCCGACTCCCCTTGCCTGGGCTTCGAGCAGTCCCCAGGTCAGGCTTCCGAGGGAAAGGACCCCCAGGATGGCGCCCCCCCAGTCAAGGGAACCGGCCTGCGTTTCGGACCTCGTCTCGGGGACACCCGGAAGCAGGGCAAGGACAACGGCACCCACCGGAAGGGGAACAAGGAAGATGGCTCTCCAGGAAAGAGTGTCCAGCATCCATCCGCCGACAAGCTGGGCGGCGACGATGGCCAGGGCGGTCGCTGCGGACCAGAGTCCCGCGGCAAAGGCCCTTTTCTCCGTCGGGAAGACGCTGCCGATGAGGGAAAGCGAACCGGGAATCATGAGGGCAGCCCCGATCCCGAGGAAAACGCGGGCGGCGATCAGGCCGGCGGTTCCCCGGGAGAAAGCGCAGGCGGCCGAGGAGAGGACAAACAGGACCGTTCCCGAGGCGAACACCTTCCTGCGGCCAAGACGGTCTCCCAGGCTCCCTCCCAGGAGGAGCAGGGCGGCAAGCACCACCCCGCTCGATTCGAGGATCCACTGGACCTGGGCTGCCGTCGAGGAAAATTCCGCCTGGATGGCCGGAAGGGCCAGGTTGACTGCGGACACGTCGATGAACGAGAGGCTTGACCCGAGGATGGCGGCCGCAAGCGTACGCAACTGGGTGCGGGGGGGACATGAACAGGTGCAGGTTCCCTGGAGGAGAACCCCCTCTTCGCAAGGAGGCCGGCAAACGCAGGGCATCGGTTTCATTCAGCGAGCTCCAGGCACGCCCGGACTGCATCGGGATCGTATTTCGTCCCCGCGCCCCTGCGCAGCTCCTCGCAGGCCTGGTCGAGCGACAACGCCGCCCGGTGGGGACGGTGGGACTGCATGGCCTCGTAAACGTCGGCCACGGCCATGATCCGTGCCTCGAGGAGGATGCCGTCTCCCGATAGGCCCCTGGGATAGCCGGTCCCGTCAAGCCTTTCGTGATGCTGGTGGACGATTTCCGCCAACGGCCAGGGAAGCCGGATCTTCTTCAGGATATCGTAGCCGACCTCGGAGTGCATCTGGACAAGGCGCGTCTCCATGGGACTCAGGCCGCACGGCTTGTTCAGGAGTTCCGCCGGTATGCCCAGCTTGCCGATATCGTGAACCAGCCCGGCAAGGGCCAGGACTTCCTGGATTTCTTCCCCCAGTCCCATTTTTTCGGCGATCTTCGACGCGATGCGCGAAACGGCTTTCTGGTGCTCGGAAGTATAGGGGTCCCGGAATTCGACGGTGGAGGAAAGCACGTTGACCGTGTCGATCCACAGGCGCCGCATGCTTTCGATGTTCTCCCTCAGTTCCCGCTCGGTGGCCTTCCGGTCGCGGATGTCCTGGTATATCCCGTAAACGGCCCGCCCTTCGCCCTCCACGGGGAAACTGATTCCCTGGAGAAACACGTCCACGGGAGTCCCGTCCTTCCGGTAACGAACGGTCTCCTTGCGGATCACCCCTCCCCCGGAAACCGCCCGCGTGATCCCCGAAGCTTCCTCGTGCCGGTCGACGGGTGCGATCAGGTCGTCCACGGCAACCCCCGGCCTCGCGTCCTCGGGGTCCAGGCCAAACAGTTCGAGGAAGGCCCTGTTCACCCGGCGAATCCGGCTTTCCCCGTCCGCCAGGACGACCGCCTCGGGGGAATGGTGGAAGAGGTTTTCGAAGTAGGCCTTTTCCCTGCCGATAGCCTCCTCGAAACGGACCCGCTCCGTGATGTCCTTCGCCATGCCGATGACGCGGGGAACTCCGTCGAGTTCGATCATTTCCCCGGAAAGGAGGCAATGGATCATCGATTCATCCTTCCTCCGGAACCTGGCCTCGAAATCCCTCACCGACCCCTTGCTCCCCAGCAGGTCGTAAAATCGCCGCCGGTCATCCAGGTCGATCCAGGCACGCAGCTCGTTGAACGATTTTCCACCGGCCTCATCCAGCGAATAGCCTGAGAGGGATTCCGCCTGTGCATTCATGTCCAGTATCCTTCCCCTGGGAATGTCGAGGATGAATACGGCATCGGGGATCGCCTGGAAGATCCGTTTCATCCTTTCTGCCGCCTCCCGCAGGGCGCACTCGCTCTCCTTCGTCCCGGACAGGTCGAGGTAGATGACGAAATCCTGGACTTCTTTCGCGTCCATGCAGGTCTTGACGTTATAGACAAGGACGGGAACGGTTGTCCCGTCCTTCCTCCGCCGCTCGGTTTCAAAACGGTAGGTGCCGCCGGAATCCGCCAGCCTCGTCACCGAATCGGCCTGTTCCCGAAGGGCCTCGGGTACCACGAGGTCGTCCAGGCGGCAGCCCGCCGCCTCTTCCGGCGTGTAGCCGAACAGGTTCACGAACTCGGCGTTCACCTGCCGGATGATTCCGTTCGCTTCCACGAAAGCCACCGCCGTCGGGGCACCGCCGAAGAGCGCCTCAAGCCGGGCTGCGTCCGCAGAGGGCGTGCTCCTGGCCCGGGCCAGGCGGTCCATGTCTTCGTAAATCGCGTAGTCGAAGACAGGGCCTCCATCGGGTGCCGTACGGACACCGAGGCAGCGAACCTGCACGGGGCTCCCGTCCTTGCGGCGCCGGACCGCCGTGAAGTCGAAACTCTCTCCCTGCCCCACCCGCTCCGTGATGGAGCGGGCTTCACGGTTCTCGGGCCCGAAAGCGACGAGGTCGTCGATGTTCTTCCCCAGGGCCTCCCCGGCCTCGTAGCCGAAGAGTTCGGTGAAGGCCGCGTTCACACCGAGGATCGAGCCCTTCGGCCCCAGGGCGGCCACCGCGTGGGGAGAACAGGCAAAGAAGCTCTCAAGCTCAAGGTCCTGCGGCACGCCGGGATGATCGGGCCCCTTCATCGGGTTTCACTCCCGTCTTCCCCCCGGAAGCGGACCCGGACCTTTTCGATAAACCGGGCCGGGTTGTAGGACATCTTGGCCTGCCGAAGCCCTTCGTCTCCCATGTCCTGCTCCCGGTTCACCCAGGCGAACCCGGCGCCCATCCGCTCGAGGAAAAGCTGGTTGATGGCCTGGTAGATGCCCTTGATCTCCGGGTTCCCCTTTTCGAAATGGATGACGAGGGAATCCCCACCGAAAGCCTCCGCCACGGTGTAGGCCGCGATGGCCCCATCCACCCTGACGACGCCCCCGGTGAGCCCCGGAAGGTCCTCCCATGCCCCCAGGACCCTGGAAATGGCTTCGTTTTCTGCGGACAGCCCCTCGGACCCCGCGCAATCCTTCCACGCGCACCAGTCCTCCTGCATGGACAGGACTTCCCGGATCGTTTCCGGCACCAGGGGTTCGAAGGTCCACTTTTCGGATTTCAGGAATTGTTTCAGGAGGTTTTTCTTCTTGTGGAAACGGTTTCCGGGCAGGTCGACCAGGTCCTTCAAGGAATAGACGTACTCCCATTCGGACCTCTGCGGTTCGATCTCGATCCGCCCGGGAAGCGCCAGGCTCCAAAGGGAGGCAAGGCTGCAGGGGACGCGTTCGAAAACCATCCCTTCCGGGAATTCTTCCGGCAGGGCCCGGCCCCAGTCGACTGTCGTCCAGTCTCCCACGGGAGCCCAGAGCAGGGGTTCCGGCCGGCTGAGGCGCAGCCAGGCGAGCCCCCGCGCCATGGCGACCCCGTATCCCCTGTAGCCGTCCCAGGCCCAAAGGTTGACGAAGCTGTAGTCCGAGGCCTTCTCGGGGGTTTCGGAGAGAAGGGCCCTGTATTCCCGCTGGAAATCGAGCGAAAGGGGAGTGAATTCCATTTTGGGCAATCCTCCTCATCTCATCCTTTTATCATCTCGCCTTATTCTAGCACTCGCCTATCGCAACAGGAGCGTTCGCGTACCCGTCCGGCAGGGAACTGTTGCCTCGGTAAAGGAAGCCCTTGATGAAAAACGGGAGGCGGATGACGGGAATCACGAGCACGAAGGCCCGGTCCGCCCTGACAGGCGGACCGGGCCTTCGTGAAGGTCTCGGTCGCGGAAACTTTTTGGCATGCCCCGGACGGAAAAACCGGAACCCTGCCTTGGAAAACCGCTATTCGTAGCGCCGGGGTTCTTCCTCGCCCTTCAGCACACGCAGCGCCCCTTCGGCTAGGGCGGCGGATTCGTCCTCGCCGGGATAGACCAGGACAGGCCCGATGAAACCCACGCGTGCCGCGATGAGGTCGGTGAAACGAGTGCTGTAGGCCAGCCCTCCGGTCAGGACGACCGCGTCGACCCGGCCTTTCAGCGCTGCAGCCCGCGAACCGATCTCCTTGGCCACCTGGTAGGCCATGGCCTCGAAAATGAGCGCCGCCTTGGCATCGCCCTCTTCCACGCGACGAACGACCTCGCGGAGGTCGTTCGTCCCGAGGTGGGCGACCAGGCCGCCGCCACCGACAAGCTTTTTCATGACCTGGTCAAGGTTGTAGGTCCCGCTGAAGCAGAGCTTGATGAACTCTCCCGCGGGCAGGGATCCCGCCCGTTCGGGCGAGAAAGGCCCTTCGCCGTCCAGGGCGTTGTTCACGTCGATCACACGCCCCAGTTCGTGCGCCCCCACGGAGATTCCGCCGCCCATGTGGGCCACGACGAGGTTGACTTCACCGTAGGCCTTTCCAAGGTCGCTCGCGGCACGACGCGCCACCGCCTTCTGGTTCAGGGCGTGGAAGATCGACCTGCGCTCGATCTCGGGAATTCCTGAAAGACGGGCTTCCGGCACAAGCTCGTCCACGACGACCGGATCCACGATGAAGGCCCGGTCATGGCCGGCTTCGGAAGCCAGGCGAGCGGCCAGCGGGGCCCCCAGGTTCGAGGCATGGGATCCCCATCGGCAGCTTTTCAGGTCATCGATCATGGCCGGCTCGACAAGGTAGGTCCCCCCCGGGATGGGTTTCAGGAGCCCGCCCCGCCCGACGACCGCATCAACGGTCGAGATAGGGGTGTTGTGCCTCTCCAGGGCCTCGCGGATCGCTTCGAGCCTGAAACCTTCCTGGTCCATCACGCTGGCGTAGG
>ENA-OSEO01006105-OSEO01006105.1-sediment-metagenome-genome-assembly--contig:-NODE-6105-length-11041-cov-8.315305_pt1 | contig 11041 bp, 9 predicted proteins | sample MGYA00237883_ERZ534232 | MGnify/ENA metagenome assembly ERZ534232
AACGAGGTCCTCAGAAACCTGGTTCGTGCCGTTGCTCTGGTTGAAGGTGCCGACGCCAAGCCTGCCGATGACTTCGGACCAGGCAGAGAGGCTGCCATTATTGAGATTATAAGTGCCGTTGCCGTTCTGCAAAAAACCTAAGACAAGGCCGATGAGGGCAATACTTTTGTTGATGGTATTGCTGCCGCCGTTCTGATTAAAAATGCCGGTGCCGTAGTAGCCCACCAATTGGTTAGGGGCCTGAAGGCTACCACTGTTCAGGTTATAGGTGTCGCTGCTGCCGGGATTTTCGCCCAGATAAAGGTTATTGCCAGTGTCATAAAGGCGGAGCCCCCTATCCAGGAGGCTCCGTCTTTCTTACAATCCTTCGAGTCTCGATACCCCAGTATCCCCCGATGCCTACTTGCCCAATATCTTCTTGGCAATTTCCTTGGCAGCTTCGCCCTTTGTCTTGATGATCTCGTCCTCCATGTCTTCGGTCAGGTCGAACTCGAGCACCTCGAAGATCGCCGCACAAACCGCCATCATGGCCTTGGATTCCTTCTCCTTGGCACGGGCTCTCAGCTTCCTGGCCTTCTCCTGGGCTTCCTTCAGCCGTTCCTCAAGGGGTCTGCGAATACGCGTTTTCTTCTCGACCATGTAAAAGCACCTCCGTGTTTGATGGTTTTTTGTGTTTGTTTGAAGATGGCATAATTGTACTTTATGCGAATGGGTAAAACTACGCAAATTCGGATAAGAGGTTCAAGGAGGATAAGATAGTATAACCAGGATAAACGAATCGAACTAGGGATATAAAGGGAGGTCTTTCCAAATGGAGTTATTTCTGAAAAGCCAAGCAAATACTGAAAGTGTTGGGTACGACCTCTTCACGCATAGGCATAACTTCGCCGTGTGGGCTGCGGCAAGAGCGGCTCAACGTGGACTGGACAATGGAACCAATAAAATCTTGAAGGAGGCTTTGGAAAAACTGGAATTGTTGGCTATATCCTTGAAAAGGGATCTTGTGGCATTGACGAGAGCGTTTATGACGAGATCCATCGGAGATGGTGCGGGAGCATTATCGAAACGGTGAGAGATTGCGGCTCAAGAAAGATGTCTTATGGCCGAGCGGCGAAACTTGTGGGGATATACCTGAAAGTGATGGTTGTCCTGAGTGGAGAGGGAAATACCCGTTTGGCGGATGTCGCTCACCCACCCATAGACAGCGACCTCCTCAAGAATCTGGTTGGCTGCGAGCGAATGGACAGAAGTGCAAAGAAGTATTTGGAAACGGTCAAATGGACTAAGCTCGGAGAAGAGGAATATTTCTGCCTGATAGACGCCTTGCGTTGCTTGGGGTGTCTGACAAGCCCCTACTGGAAGATTGAAAGGTATTGGGTGCCATCTGATGGGCCTGGTGTTCAAATGGGTTAGGGTAGGGAGTGACACCAGGGGCTCTTTGTGGAGATGGACGAAAGTCTTGCAGAGGCGGCGATTTGAAAGCATAGCCCGGGAAGGATTCGGGAATTGCAGCAAAACGAAAATAGCAGGGGGATAAGGATCCGAAGGTCCAAACGGTTGTCGAAAAGTCAAATAATTCTATGAACCTACGCAAAGTCTTGCAAAGGGGGGATTCCCGATGGGAGTCCCCCCTTCATATTTCAACGGCAAATCTCGGTGTCTGTGCCAGGCAGGACCGATTTGGAAATACCAGATTGGATCTGGAATATTTGGGATCTGAGCTTCTTCAAAACCGGAAAACGGTTCCGGGGCCCATTGCACTGAAACGTTCGCCGAACCTCTCATGGAGAACAGCTTGGGCCCTTGAGCCTGTGCAATGGCCGGATGCGACGAGCATCGGAACAAATTTCTCCATGGCAGAAACGGTTTTTTCGATCCGTTCTTTGCTGGCATCCACCAGGTGAAGTCCGCCAACAATGCCAAGGACTTTATCTCCCTCTTTTACCGCGTGTTTCAGGATGTTGATGATTCCCGCATGGCTGCAGCCTGTGACGATGACGGTTCCCTTGTCCTTGATCCTGGCGGTCAGGGCGAGCTCGTCCTTCATCATGTCCGGCACGATTTGCCCGTCGTCGTCTATGGTGCATCGTGCGGTGGGTGTCTCTTCAAAATCCGTTATCCTTGGGATCTCCCCTGTTGTCGCAAGCCCGGGCATAAGTTGCAGGGGCCCCCTTACGGGAATCAGTTTTCCGCCTGCTGCATGGATATCTTTTGGTTCGTCCCCCTGCCGAATGCCGAGGTGCTGGAAAAAAGGCTTGGTCAGAAAGTTGGGCCTGAACAGGTCGGGATGGACGACTACGGGCAGGTCCGATTTGGAGATAGCCTTCAGGATACGAGCCAATCCTTCCGTATGATCATGGTGGCAATGGGTCAGGACGATGGCGTCTGTTTTTCCAAGATCGATGTCGAGTTCCCGGGCGTTGAAAAGAAGGGCATCCGGATGCTGGCCGACATCGACCAGGATCCTTCTTATGTCCGTCCCGGACCGGGCCTCCAACCAGAAGGAAACCCCATGCTGCCCCAGGAGCCGGCTTTTATGCGGCACGCTGTTTTCTGCCAGGATTGTGATCGTAAGGTTGTCCAGCAATATTTCCCCCCCCTTCATATTCGAAAGATTTGCCCGGGTTTAAACCGTGTATCCTTTTTTGGCAGGAAACTCGGGTCAGATCTGGTCTTTCCTGCCCTTCGAAGACGCCAGCGCGGTGAATGCGGATCTCAACGAGGCGAAAGCCCCATTCGATACGGCGACGATGCCAAGCAGCCCGAATCCAATCAGGTCGCTTTTGATACCGGGGAAAATCAGGGCTAACGCACCTGCCAGGGCCATGGCGCGTCCGACCAGGGGGATCGGCTTAACGAGATAGCCTTCCGTTGCCATTGCAAGGCCGAATACCCCAATGAGAGCGGTGATGATTGCCACTGACGTGGTTGGCCAGCTTTGCACGTTGGTCAGCATGATCTCGGGGCTGTAGATAAACACGAAGGGAACGATGAATCCCGCCAGTGCCAGCTTTATCGCCGTGAAAGCCGTCTGGTTTGGATCCGCCCCGGCAATGCCCGCGGCTGTGTAAGCCCCGACGCAAACGGGAGGAGTGACGGACGATAGCACGGCGAAGAAGAAGACGAAGAAATGGACGTCGAGAGCGTTGCATCCGAGAATGGTCAGTGCGGGTGCGGCAACGGCACTGGCCATGACATAGCTTGCGGTCGTAGGCATTCCCATGCCCAGGACCATCGCGATGATCATCGAAACGATGAGTGTCGGAAGCAGGTAGCCTCCGGTCAATGCGAGGACGGCGTCTCCCACCCTTAGGGCAACTCCGGTTGCACCCATCATCCCGATGACGATTCCGACGATGATGCAGGCCATTGCCACAGAGAGCGCGCTCTTAGACCCTTCCTCCAAGGTCGAGATGAAAGACCTGAAGTCCATCCTGTCTTCTTTGCGCACGAAACTCATGAGGACCGAAAGCGCTATTCCCCAACAGCCGGCGTAAAGGGGGTTATAGCCTTTGACCAGGAAGAAGATGATCCCAAACAGGGGGATAGCCTTGTAACCTCTCGTACGGATGACGGTCCACATCTTCGGGAGAGTCTCACGGGGGAGCCCCTTCAAGTCGAGTTTGGCCGCTTCCAGGCTCAAGCAGCACCAGATTCCCCAGAAATAGAGGATTGCCGGGACAATCGCTGCGACCAGGACCTTGAGGTAGGAGATCCCCAGCGTGTCTGCGATGATGAATGCGGCTGCCCCCATGACAGGCGGCATGATTTGCCCTCCTGTCGAAGCTGCGGCTTCCACGGCTCCGGCAAAATGGGGCTTGTAGCCGATTTTCTTCATCAGGGGAATGGTGAACGCGCCTGTCGTTGCAACGTTTGCCGAGGTGCTTCCACTGATGGTTCCCATGAGGGCGCTTGCAACAACTGCAATCTTTGCGGGTCCCCCCTTGAGGTGGCCGGTGAGGGCCATAGCAAGGTCATTAAAGAAATCCGAGGTTCTCGTCGAACTCAGGAAGGCCCCGAAAAGAACGAACAGGTAGATATACGTTGCGGAAACCCCTGTCACAAGTCCGAATAGGCCATCGGTCGTCAGGTAAAGTTCCTCGATGATCCGGGGGATGGAAAGGCCGAAGTGCTTGAGCGGTCCCGGCATGGAACGCCCGAAATAGGCGAAAAAGAGAAAGAGGGAGCAGAAAATGGGCAGGGGATAACCCAGTACGCGCCGTCCTCCCTCGAAAACGAGGATGACCAGCAGCGCGCCAAGCAGGAGTTCTTGTGAAAGGAACATGCCGGAGCGACTGGCAATGTCTTCGTACCTGAAAAAAACGTAGAGAGTTGTCAGTGACGCCAGGCCCGCCAGTATCCAGTCGTAAATGGGTATCCGGTCTCTTGGCGAAGATTTCCGCATCGGGTACAGGAGAAAGATCAGGGACATGACGAAGGCCATGTGGAAACTTCGCTGTTGCATGGGGGGCATTAGGCCGAAGAAGGCCGTGTAGAGTTGGAAAAGAGCGAGCCCAACGGTCAGCAGGGTGATGAAAAGTCCGATATTGCCCCTGGGAGATCGGCGCTTCCCCTTAACCTCGTAGATGTTTTCTGCTTCTTTCTCCATGTTTCACCCTCCAGATAGGACAAATAAATGAAAACAGGGAATTGAACCTGTAAGTGAGAGGCCGGTGGGGAAATGCCCCTCCGGCCTCTCAAGGGATTTGCGGAGGTCCTATTTCTTGATAAGTCCCTTTTCCACGTAATAGCGCTTCGCGCCTGGGTGAAGGGGGATGCTCATGCCGGCGAGGGCCAGCTTGAGGTTGAAATCGGAGAAGTAGTTCAGGCGTTTTTGCAGGAACGACGTGTTCTCGTGGAGCATCTTTGTGATCTTGTAGACGGTTTCCTCGTCCATTTTTTCGCTCGTCAACAGGGCCCCGATCGGCGCAACGGTCTGGGTATCCTTGGAATAGCCATCATAGGTGCCGCCCGGGATCTTCGAAGCAGCGAAGAACGGGTATTTCTTGATGATGTCCTTGATTCCCGCCTGGCTTATCCCGATAAGGGCGACTTTCCCGGAAGAAATCATATCGGTAACCTGGGCGTTCGGGGCGTTGGTTGCCCAGATGTGGCCATCGACCCGGCCGGTTTTGAGGGCTTCTGCAACTTCCGAGCGGCCGAAGCGATCAACCTTGACCTCCTCTTCCTTGATGCCGAAAGCGTCAAGGATAGCCCTGGCGTTGACCTCGATGCCACCGCCGACGGGGCCGAAGTCGATATTCTTGCCCTTGAAATCCGAGATGCTCTTGATCTTTGAACTCTTGCTTACAAGGATATGGCAGGGCATGGGGTAGATGGCTGTGACCCACCGGAGCTGTTTGACGGGTTTTCCGCCAAATTCGCCGCTTCCCTTCCAGGCCTCGTCGATCGTGGCAGACTGGACCATGCCCAACTCGATTTCACCCTTGCCCAGGTTGATGCAGTTCTTGATCGAGCCCCCGGTAACCGCTGTGAAGTTCATTTCCTTCCCGAGGTCGGCATTTCCGAGTTGCGCAATCGTGTTGCCGATCAGGTAGAAACCTCCTCCGACACTGCTTGTGCCGATCCGGATGAAGGTTTCCGCGGCCATGGAAGACGATGCCAGGATCAAAACCAGAGCAGAAGCCATCAACAGCTTACCCATACGGTGGATCATACCTTTTCCCCCCTTGTATTGAGTGGAACATAAAAAGAATAACCCGTATCGGTGAAGGGGGGTGTCCCCAAGAAGCCTTCCCCTTCCCGAACCCTCCGCCAGCGCGCCTCATAAAATTCTACTTATTAGAATCTTATTCTAAATAACGAGAAAAGCGTAGCACAGATGTTTTTGAACTGTCAAGAAGGGACGGAAAGATTTTGCATGTGAGGGGAACCATGATTTGCAATAACGGCCTTATTTAAGGTACAAGGCATTGCTATATGTGTATAAACTGGGAACAGAGAGCAAATAGCTTAAAGAAACAGGAGGCCTCTTGACAGTCTCCGTTTAGGGGTGATATCTTGCAAAAGATATAATAGAACATGATTCTATATAATAGAATGACGAGGTGGCGGGCTTGAAAAATACCGTGGTGTGGAAAATCCTCTCAAAACACATTGTCGAAGGTGTGCTCGAGAAAGGTTCAGAAGTGGGGATCCGGGTTGACCAGACCTTGAGCACGGATACTACGGGGACGATGATTTGCCTTGAGTTCGAGGCACTCGGCATACCCAGGGTTAAAACGGAACTGTCCGTCAACTATGTCGATCACAACACTCTGCAGGTCGGTTTCCAGAACGCGGATGACCACATATTCCTGAGGACGTTTGCCGAGAAATACGGCCTGGTCTTTTCAAAGCCGGGAAACGGCGTTTGCCACCAGGTCCATCTTCACCGTTTCGCGAAACCTGGAAGGATCCTCATGGGTGCGGACAGCCATACTCCGACATCGAGCGCGATCGGTATGCTTGCTCTGGGCGCAGGAGGCCTGGATGTGACGATGGCAATGGCGGGGGCTCCGTTCTGCCTGAAAGTCCCAGGTGTCGTACGGGTCTGGCTGGAGGGCGAGCTAAAGCCCGGGGTGTCGGCAAAGGACGTTATCCTGGAAGTTTTGCGTAGGATATCCGTGAACGGCGGAGTGGGTAAAATCCTTGAATATGCAGGTCCAGGCGTCGCATATTTGTCAATCCCCGAAAGGGGGACAATCGCCAATATGGGAGCGGAGACCGGAGCGACGACTTCCGTTTTTCCCAGTGACGAAGTGACACGGGCCTTTCTGAGGGCACAAGGACGAGAGGCTGACTGGATACCCCTGGCAGCCGGCGAGGACGCTGTGTATGACGAAGAAATCCGGATCGACCTTTCTGTGCTTGAACCCCTTGTGGCCCAGCCGCACATGCCCGACAGGGTGCTTCCAGCGGGACATCTTGAGAACGTGAAGGTCGACCAGGTTTTCATCGGCAGCTGCACGAATTCCTCCTATGCCGACATGGCGAAGGCCGCTGAGATCCTGAAAGGGAAGTCCCTCCCGTCCTCCGTGAACCTGGTCGTCGCCCCAGGTTCGCGCCAGGTGTTCGAAATGATGGCCAAGGACGGGATTCTCCAGAAGTTTATCGCCGCTGGCGCCCGGATCCTGGAGTGCGCGTGCGGTCCATGTGTGGGTGTGGGTCAATCCCCGAACACAGGGGGTGTTTCTCTCAGGACCTCCAACAGGAATTTCCTTGGGCGAAGCGGGACAAAAGATGCCGATGTGTATCTTTGCAGTCCTGAAACGGCGGCTGCTTCCGCATTGGCCGGTTATATCAGGGACCCCAGGTCGGTCCCAGGCCTTGTAACGGTGAAGGATCCGGAGGAATACATCCTTGATACGAACATGCTCGTTTTTCCTCCCGAAAATGGGGAGGGGGTTGAGGTCATAAAGGGGCCAAATATCAAGTCCATTCCTCTGCGGGAGGAGTTACCCGATTCCTTCGAGAAGGAAATCCTCCTTAAGCTCGGAAACAACATCACGACCGACGATATCTCGCCGGCGGGGGCCATGTACCTGCCAATGAGGTCGAACGTGCCCCTCATTTCAAAATACGTTTTTTCCGGCATTGATCAGGATTTCGCAGAAAGGGCAAGGCAAAAGGATGGCGGAGTGTTGCTGGCCGGGGAGAATTATGGACAGGGGTCGGCAAGGGAGCATGCAGCCTTGTGCCCGATGTTCCTGGGGGTTTCGGCTGTCATCGCGAAATCCTTTGCGAGGATTCACCACAACAACCTCATCAACTGGGGCATCCTTCCCCTGTGGCTCGAAAACCCGGAAGATTACGGAAGAGCCGAAGCAGGGGAAACCCTGGTATTCAGAGGAACACGGCAGGCGGTTGAAGAAGGTCGACTCGATGTAGGATTGGCTTCGGGCGGGAGCATACGGGTTCGACTCGAACTGACGGAACTCCAGAAGGAAATTCTCTTGAACGGCGGGCGATTGAATCACGAGAAGAAAAAACTGCTCCTCGAAGTTGGGCATTGCTGATTGACCTTTTTGCAACGGGTATAAGGGGGTCTGGATTGTGCAGTCAACTACTACCGATGTGCTCGTAATTGGCGGAGGGTTGGCAGGACTGGTAGCCGCCCTTGGGGCTGCGCGTGAGGGGCGTTCTGTTACCCTCCTTTGCAAGAGCAGGGCAGGGCACGGAGGGAACACGCTGGTCAGCGGAGCCGGGTTAAGCGTGATGAACCCCGGTAACAAAGTTGGTGACAGTCCGGCAGTCTTTGAGAAAGACATCCTGGAATCCGGCAAGGGGATTTGCGACCAGGAGAGGGTGAGCCTTTTTGTCGAAAAATCCATGGAGGTCTTACCCTTGCTCGAGAATTTCGGAGTCCGCCTGGCCAAGGCTGATGGCAAGCTCGTTCCCCATCTTGTTCCGGGCCATAGAGTGAAGAGATCCTATTGGGCGGAATCCGGGAGTTTTTCATACATGAACCGAGGGTTGAGCCTCATGGTTCCGCTCTGGGAACGTGCGATGAAAATGGGCGTAAGGTTCATAGACCGCTGCACGGCGATCAGGATTTTTGTGGAGGAGAACTCGGTGGAAGGTGTGCTGGCGGTTTGTAACAGCACGGGAGAACCCATCATCTTCCGTACAGGGGCGGTTGTGATAGCGGCGGGCGGAGGGTGCAGCCTATACGATCATCACAACAATACCCTGGATGTCGGATGCGATGCCTTTGCCCTTGCTTACGAGGCGGGAGCCGTGCTGAGGGACATGGAATTCGTTCAATTTTACCCGACTCTCATGTATAGGCCGTGCAAGGTAAACATCGGTAGCCCACTGCTGGGGGAAGGGGCTGTGTTGCGTAATGCCCTGGGTGAGGCGTTCATGGGAAAGTACAGCGCCAGTGGGGACCGGGCTACCCGCGACGAGATGTGTCAATCCATCCAAAATGAAATTCAATCAGGGCGAGGAACCCCGGAATTCGTCTATATGGATTGTACAAGGATCCCTGCGGAGGTTCTGGAAACCCGCTTTGCGGATTTGGGACGCAAGCTGAAGCGTGCCGGGCTGGATATCACCAGGGATATGCTGCAGGTCGCGCCCGGAGCGCATTTTTACATCGGCGGCATAGCAATTGACCGGAATTGCAGGACAAATGTCGATGGACTCTATGCTTGCGGTGAAGCCGCAGGGGGGTTGCATGGGGCCAACCGCCTGGGGCGGGTAGCCCTGCCGGAGGCGGTTGTTTTTGGTCAAATCGCGGGGCAGAGCGCTTCTGAAGCAGGCCGGAAGAGAGGCACGAGTAAAAACAGGTTCACTTTCACGGAAGCCGACCGTCCCTTTTCATGCTTCACGGGAAGTGTGGAGGGCAGGGAACTGGAACGGGAGTTGGGGGCAAGCTTATGGAAAAATGCCTCCGTTATCAAGTCCGAGGCTTCCCTTTCCCAAGCTAGATCTGATATAAGGCGCTTCGAGGAGACCCTGGGAAAAGTGGACATCCGGTCAAAGGAGGATTTCTTGGGATTTAACCGCCTCCGGTCGAAGGTTACGACAGCAAGGATGCTTGTGGAGGGCAGTCTCCTGAGAAAAGAAACGAGAGGATCTCATTGCCGGGAGGACTATCCTGCCAGTAAAGACCAGTTCCTTGGGAACATGTTTTATTGGAAAAACGAGAACGGGGAGTTGGATGTCGTTTTTCGGCAAAAAAATGGAAAAACGTTCTGATGTCCCTGTGCAGGCAGAGCCTAGTGCTCGGGGAACCAAAGCCGGAAGTTTTGGTACAGCACTTCCCTTCACCTTTTGGTGTGTCTTGGTCATAATAGGACATTAAGAGGTGATACCAGTGGCAAAAAGAATCGACACCCCTGGCACGAAGACCACGCCCGGATCGGAGAAAACACGCACGAAGGAAGCGGAGCGTTATATAGAGGTGCTTTTAAGCGCTTCGGAAGTGCTCGGTTGTTTTTTTGACCATGACCGCCTGCAGCTTAAAGAACTGACTGCCATGACAGGTTTGAATAAAAGCAGGATCATTCGCATCTGTGGAACCCTGGTTTACCGAAACTTCCTTAGCTACGACGACGCGAGCAAGACTTACCGATTGGGTCACGCCCTGCTTGTCCTTGGGAAACGCTACGAAAACAGCAACGACCTCATTTCGGTTTCAAAGCCAATACTTCATAAACTTGTAATGGAAACAGGAGAAAGTTCTTCACTTTTCGTTCGTGACGGCGACAAGAGAGTTTGCCTTGTCAGGGAAGAGGGAGTGAAGGCAGTCCGCTACATTATTCGGGAAGGGCAGCGATTGGAGTTGTATGCCGGGGCCTCGGGCAAGACCCTTCTCGCGTTTATGGACAAGGGGGAGCGAGAGGCCCTTCTGGAGAAGATTTCCCTGGAACCCCTTACTCCGCGAACAATCGTAGACGAGGACGCCTATAGACTGGAACTTGATGAGATTAGACGCGTCGGTTATGCCTTTAGCCTGGGGGAGAGATCTGAAAATGGCGCGGGTCTATCAGCCCCGGTTTTCGAACACCAGGGGAGACTGGTCGCTGCTATCAGTGTTTCAGGACCGATTGACGAGTTCGCGGGGGGGAAGTACCTTAGCTACCTTAAACCCTTGTTGGAAGCGACGGCAGAGGTTTCCCGAAGCCTTGGTTACGCAGGCGGGGGTAACGGTTCTTGGAGATCTTCGTAAAACGTCCTCCTCCACGATTTTTTCGTGAATAGAAATAAGTTAGAACAAGGGAATCCCTCGATTTAACAATCAGGGATTCCCTTTTTTTGTGTATATGCTCTTCAGTTGTGTCAGGCTATAAGCGTTAGTTATGAAAGGCCGTATAAACATAGGTTCATCCGGGTGGATTTTGTAACGAGTCTGGATGGGCCGACGAAATAGATCAAAAGAGCACGAGGAAGAATGAAAAGATTAATGAAGATGAGGATAGACAAATAAGTGAACAGAAGTTTAAGATGGCAAAGTGATTTCAATATCTAGAAAAAGTGATAAATGATCCAACTCGACGAAAGAGGGTGTTACCGGATGAAGGGTCGCACTTGC
>ENA-OSEO01006106-OSEO01006106.1-sediment-metagenome-genome-assembly--contig:-NODE-6106-length-11036-cov-3.259969_pt1 | contig 11036 bp, 5 predicted proteins | sample MGYA00237883_ERZ534232 | MGnify/ENA metagenome assembly ERZ534232
CCCCGCTGAAGGGCGACCCGCCCCGCGTCCTCTCGCACCTGCGGATCGGCGTAGACGCGCTTGATTGGCATCGGAAACTCGAGTTCGATCCGATCCCCGGCGCGCCACTCCCGGTCGATGCGAGCGTAGCCCTTGCGGAGCGTCGATTCCACCGGGAAGCGCGCCCCGTTCACCCTCGCTACGGTGCCGACGGACCATCCGGGGATCCGCACCGCGATCCCGAACGACGCCGGCCGCTCGACGTCGATGTCGAGCGCGACCGCCCCGTCCCACGGGTAGTCGGTCGCCTGGGAGAGCGTGACGGACTGCCCGCCGATCTCGAACCGCCCGGCGCTCGACGCATAGAGGTGGACGTACAGCGTCTCGTCGTCCTCGGCGTAGATGTACTGCCCGAACGAGGCGATCAGGCGCGCGAGGTTCGGCGGACAGCACGCACAGCCGAACCACGGCTTCCGCGTCGGCTCCACGTGCCGATGGTCGCCCCGACGGCCGCAGGCCTCCGGCCAGACCTCGAGGGGGTTAACGTAGAAGTAGCTCCGTCCGTCGAGCGAGATCCCGCTCAGTACCCCGTTGTAGAGCGCACGTTCCATCGTGTCGGCGTAGTCGCGGTCGACGTCGAGGCGGAGCATCCGGTGGGCCCAGAAGACGAGCCCGATCGCCGCGCACGTCTCGGTGTACGCCGTGTCGTTCGGGAGATCGTAGTCGAACGTGAAGGCCTCCCCCTGTTCCGCCGAGCCGATCCCGCCGGTGATGTACATCTGCCGGTGGGTGAGGTTCTCCCAGAGCCCCCGGCACGCCCGAAACAGCGTCGAGTCGCCGGTCGCCGCGGCAATGTCGGCCATCCCCGAGTACAGGTACATCGCCCGAACGGCGTGTCCGACGGCGACGGTCTGCTGGCGGACCGGGAGATGCGATTGGCTGTAGCTCTTGTCGTACGGCCGGCCGGCCGCAGAGTCCCCCCGCTCCTGCGCCTCGAGGTCGAAGAAGTGGGGCTCAGACCCGCGCTCATCGATGAAGTACTTGCTCAGGCGGAGGTACCGGTCCTCCCCGGTGACGCGGTGAAGCTTGACGAGGGCGAGCTCGATCTCCTCGTGCCCCGGATACCCTCTGCGTTGGCCGGGCTGCGGCCCGAATCTGGAATCGATGTGATCGGCGAGACGGCGGGCGACGTCGAGGAGCCGATCCTTCCCCGTCGCCTCGTAGTACGCGACCCCCGCCTCGATCATGTGCCCGGCGCAGTACATTTCGTGCCAGTCGCGAACGTTCGACCAGCGCTTCGCAGGCTCCTTGATCGTGAAGTAGGAGTCCAGGTACCCGTCGGGTTGCTGCGCCCGGGCCACGACGTCGATAACTCGGTCAGCGAGTGCTTGGAGCTCCGGATTTGGCCGCTGATTCAGGCTGTAGGCGACGGCCTCAAGCCACTTTGCCACGTCGCTGTCCTGGAAGACGTATCCGTGGAACGCGCCGGTTCCGTCGCCTGCGGCAATCCGAAGATTCTCGAACGCGTGGCTGGGCGTTGCGCCCGGGACGCGATCGTTCAGAGCATCCCACTGATAGGGAAGAATCGAGTCCCCCACCTGAGTCAGTCGGGGGCTCCAGAACGCATCGCGCACCGTCACCCGGTTCAGAGGCAAGGCCCGTCGGGGAGACCGGCCAGGGGACTGGGACACACGGGAATCAGACATGGAGTTCCTCCTCAGGGCTGCGCCCGTCTGGTTGTTCGTTGGTACTGTGGTTCTTGTCTTGGCTTCGATTGCTCATCGGATGGATTCCTTCATGGGGCCGTCAATGCCTCGAGAAAGGATCGGCCGCGTCTCGCAGTCCGTCGCCGAGAAAGCTCAGGGCGAGAACGGTGATCATGATGAACAGCCCAGGGATCAGCAGCCATTGCTGCTGAGCCAAAGTCTGGAGGTTCTGGCCCTTCTGAAGGAGCGAGCCCCATGTCGCCATCGGCGGTTGAACTCCGAGACCGAGGAAGCTGAGAGTGCTTTCCCCGATCATGAGGCCGGGTACGGCCATCGTCACCGAAACGATGATATGGCTCAGCGCCTGGGGTAGCACATGACGGAAGACGATCCGGGACGTCTTCGCACCGATCGCCCGGGCAGCGGTGACGTACTCCTCCTCGCGGAAGGCGAGAACCTTGCCCCTTACCTCGCGCGCGATTCCGGGCCACCCGAGGAGAGCGAAGATCAGCGTAATTGCGTAGATCGTCTGAATCGGTTCCCAATCCCGAGGAAGCGCTGCGCTCAGAGCCATCCAGAGTGGTAACGCGGGGAAGCAAAGGAGCACCTCGATAATCCTCTGGATGACCGCGTCGGTCACACCAGAAAGGTATCCAGAGATCGTTCCGACCACGGCCCCGAAGAGACCGCTGAGCAGACCGGCTCCGATAGCGATAAGCAGCGTGAGGCGTCCGCCGAACAGCACGCGGGAGAGGAGATCCCTCCCGTGCTGGTCTGTGCCGAACAAGTACAGGGTGCCCCCGTCGACCACCTGGATAAAGTGAAGGTCGGTCCTGATGACTCCAAAGAGCGTGTACGTCCAGCCCCGGGCGAAAAATCGCAGCGGATACCGGATCGAGCGATCCTCTACGTAGCGCATCTGGAGCGTCACCGGATCTGTCTGCTTCACCAACCCATAAGTGAAGGGCCGAAGGTGGAAGCGCCCGTTATCATCGAAGAAGTGAACCCGTTGCGGTGGCGTATAGGAATGGCGCAGGTTCCCCTGGTCCGAGGGGTAGGGTGCGAAGAACGGGGCGAAGATGACGATTGCGAACAGGGCGATCAGTAGCACTCCGCCGAGTCGAGCCATCCGGTGGCGCCGAAACTTGCGCCACATCAAGTGAAACGAACCTTGGGACGCAGGCGACGCTCTGCCGTGCCCGCGTCCTCTTTGAGAGTCCCGGCGAGCAATCCGACGCGTAGAAGATCGCCTATTCATATCGGATCCTTGGGTCGACCCATGCCAAAGCCAAGTCCGCAATAATGTTGCAGAGGACCATGAGTACGGAGATGAGGAAGAGGAACGAACCCGCGAGATACATGTCCTGGTCCTGAAGCGCGAGCAGCAACATCGGACCGGTCGTGGGTAGGCCGAGCACGATGCTGGTGACGATCTCTCCCTGGATAAGCCAAGGAAGGCTCATGCTAATGTGCATCACCAGGGGGTGGATTGCATTGCGTACTGCATGCTTGTTGATGACGACTGATTCCCTCAGTCCCTTAGCGCGAGCGACACGGACGTACTGAGTACCGAGGACATCAAGGAGGTTGGCGCGCATAGCACGCATGTTCCATGCTGTGCCGGAGGTCCCGACGATCACCACGGGGACCCAGAAGTGCTGCATGAAGTCGACGAACTTCGCCCAACTCCACGGCCTCAGGGCCATATCGAGCGAGAACAACCCCCCGATACTGCGGACACCACCGTAGAATATCAGGAGGTACATTACCCCGAGGGCGAGGAAGAAGTTGGGGATTGACAATCCCCAGAAGGATAGGAAGGACACAGTGTAGTCAGCTAAGCTGTACTGGTGTGTTGCGGAGTAGATGCCGGGAAGGATGCCGAAAATTAAAGAGAAGAGCAGGGCGGATATCGAGATGACGATCGTCCAACCCAGCCGTGGGGCGATGGCTTCCGTGACGGGACGCCGATACCGAAGCGAATACCCGAAGTCTCCTCGGAGGATCCCCAATAGCCAACTGCCATATTGGACGATGACCGGCTGATCGAGGCCATACTTCGCCCTGAGCTGCCCGGCGACGTGAGCTGCTTCCTCGCGTCCCATGCCTCCGATGCGGATCAGTTGCTGCTCCAGTGCGCTGCCGAAGTCGCCGGGCGGGAGTGTGATGACGATGAACGAGATGAACGAAATGACCAGCACCGTGACGGCTCCGGCCAACAGACGCTTGACGATGTACCCACTCATCATTCCCCCGCGATTCGGCTCGGGATCGAAGAACGGGGCACGCGGGCGTTCACCCGCGTGCCCCCGCCCGGCTTGGGCTTAGTCCTCCGTCGACCGGTACCAACCCTGCGACCGGTAGATGTCCGGGATCGGCACGTACTGGAGATACTGCTCCGTGGGGAGCTGCAGCTCCTCCGGGCACCACCGGATCTCCATCGGAACGTTCTCATGATACCAGTCGTACAGGTAGACCGGCATGTCCGATGGGTAGTTCATGTGCCGCTTCGTGTGGAGCCAGGAGAACGCAAGCTCGATGATCGGCACGGTGTAGACGTTCTCCGTCATCAGCGTGAGGATCTCCCGGAACACGGCGGCGCGCTGCACGGCGTCCGGCATGGTGAACGTCAATCGCAGGAGGGTGCCGATTCGCTCCTCGAACGGGAGGAGGTCCCGCTCTCCGTTCGGCCCGGCCTTGTGCCACCAGGGCGTGGTGTCGGAGATGGGGCCGACCGTCTCCGGACGGACGTCCGGCGCGGCCGTGTACGTCGGCTCGAGGACGATGTCGAACTCCTGGGTCTCCTGCTTGTCGTAGTAGATCGCCTCTCCGACGACCCGCAGGCGCGCGTCGATTCCGACCGCCCGGAGGTAGGGCTGGACAGCCTCGCCGGTCGCGATCAGATCCGGGGCGGTCCCCGCGATCAGGAGCTCAACGGTCAAGCTCTCCCCGGGGATGCGCGAATCGCTCGGCCAGTTCAGAACCCCGTCTCCGTCCGGATCCGCGAACCCGAGACCGGCGAGCAGCGCAGCCGACCGAGCCGGATCGTAGAGGTACTTGGTGACGAGGTCTTCCCGGTAGTACGGGCTCCCGGATGGATACCCGCCGTAGAACGCCTGAACGTCCGGGGCGCCGAAGACGCCCTCGGCGATCGCTTCGCCGTCGATGGCGTGCGCGAGTGCCTGTCGGAACTCGAGGGTGCGGAAGAGCTCCCGAATCGCCGCGTCTCGGTCATCCCGGATCCCGCGGTTCAGCGAGTAGTTGAGGAAGAGCGCGAACGGCTGTGTGAACGGGCCCCACTGGAAGACGAACGGCGCCTTCTCGTCGCGCGACGCGGCGTAGATCATCCGCGTTAGCTGCGCGTCCTGGAGCGGCGTCGCGTCGACTTCTCCGGTCAGGATCCGGTAGTTGCGCATGCTCCAGTCCGGGTCCTGGATCCAGACGATCGCATCGAAGTAGGGGAGCTGATTCCCCCGCTCATCGACCTTGTAGTAGAACGGGTTGCGGACGTAGACGGTGACACTCGCCGGCTTGTAATGGACGGGGACGAACGGGCCGATCGACACGGCGGGGAGGTTCCCGGCGCGGGCCGACGAGAGCAGATCGTCGTAGTTCATCTCCGCGTTGTACGCGGGATGGTATTCCTTGTAGACGTGCGCGGGGAGGACCGCGTAGTACTTCCCGTCCATCAGGGTCAGCGCCCGGATCGGGAACGTGGCGCCGAAGTGCCAGCGAATCGTGTAGTCATCGACCTTCTCGAGTTCCGTCACCTTTCCGCCGAAGATCCATGTCGCGGCGTTCTGGAGACTCGGGACGTTCGGATCCAGGACGACGTCGTTGTAGGTGAACAGGATGTCGTCCGCCGTGAACTCCGCACCGTCGGACCATCTCACCCCTTTGAGGAGGTACATCGTCAGCGTGTACCCGTCCTCGGACCACTCCCAGTGCGTCGCGAGATTCGGGACGGGCTCGGGGTTCGCGAGCATCCACATCAGCGCGACGTCGACGAGCCCCTCGTTCTTCAGGCCCTCGCCGCCGTCCCACGCCGAGTAGCAGCCGAGCATGTTCTGCCAGCACTCCGGCTCGGATCCCCGGGACCGTCGCAGAACGTCGCCGTACACGCCGACGCCGTCGACCATCACGCTGCTCTTCCAGACGAACGGCTGCTCGGGGAGGCGCTCCTCGACCGGCGGGAGCTTCCCCTGCGCCACGAGTTCCGCGAGAGACGGCGCCTCCCCGTACGCCGGGAGGCTTCGATACTCAAACATGTCGCTTGCTGAAAGGAACGTCCCGCCCAGCGCCTTCGGGTCCTCCCCCCCGACCGCGAGGAGAGATCCGGCGAGGACGCAGACGATCCCCAGCGTCCACATCATGTGCCTACGCATACGCAAACCTCCTTCGGGATTTCAGAACCTCTAAATCCACTTGCCGCACCATCTCGTTCCTCTCGGTCTGTCGCTCACCTCCCTGCTCGATGCTCGGTTAGCTCGAAGATCGAACCACCAACTCGACGGGCAGCTTGATCTGCTCGCGACACTCTTCTCCCTCCATCTTCCGGACGAGCAGCGCGACGACCTCCTCTCCGATCCGGCGTTTCGGGACCTGGACCGTCGTCAGCGGCGTCTCGAGCCACGAGGAGAAGTCGATATCGTCGTAGCCGACCACGGCGATGTCCCCCGGGACGCGGAGGCCCGCCTCGCGGACCGCCTGCATCACGCCGAGAGCTACGTAGTCGCTGAACGCGAAGAGCGCCGTCGGGTGCGCGGCTCGCCCCTTCAACAGGGATTTGGCGTGCGCATACCCGTCCTCCATCGTCAGGGCGCCCGTCCGGATCAGACACTCGTCCAACGGGATCCCGCGATCCTTCAGGGCCTTCGCGTATCCGCGAAACCGCTCGTTGGCGCTCGAGTTCCAGGCCGGTCCATTCACGAGCGCGATCCGGGAATGCCCCCGATCGACCAAGTGGGCGGTCGCCAGATACCCTCCCTGTACATCGTCGGCGACGACGTAGTCCGTGTCGCAGTCGGCGAAGTGGCGGGCGACCAACACGAACGGGATCCCCGCCTTCTGAAGGGAAAGGATGCTCTTCTTGTCCGTCTGGACCGGGCTGATCAGGACACCATCGACCTGCTCGAGTTGCGCGACGCGGACGGCCTCCTCTTCGCTCTTGTAGTCCTCGCCCGTGTCCTGAAGGATGATGCTGTACCCGAGTGCCCGGGCGGCTCGATCCATCGCCTTGACGACCGCGGAGAAGAACGGGTTGGCGACGTCGGCGACGATGACCCCGATGACGCTCGTCTTGTTGGATCGGAGACCGCGGGCGAGCCGGTTCGGCTTGTAGCCGAGTCGGCGGGCGACCTCCAGCACATGGCGCCGGGTTTCGGCGTTCACGTCCGGCTTGTTGTTGAGAGCGCGCGACACGGTATTGATGGAGACGCCCGCCTCGAGCGCGACATCTCGGATCGTCAGTTGGTCCATCTCCCGGTACCTCCGGCCAGTGAACGTTACCGGTAACGTTCACTATCACTCTACTCCACCGCTCCGGGCTTGTCAACTCGCCCATCGGTGCCCGGCGCCGTCGAGGGACTCCGCCGCCGAGCGGATCGTCCGATCCCCCGCGAGCTACTCAAGGGAGGCTGACTGGGCCAGCGGCATGCGGAACTCCATTTCGATCCGCCCGCCGAGCGGAGCGACGACACGAAGCCGGCCTGCCCCCGTCACGTCGAGTGTAGCGTCCCCCTTCTCCAGCGAGCATTGCGTTGCCTGCGCTCCGATCAGCTCGAACTCGGCGTCGGCGACGAGTCCGGTCGGATCCTCGATGACAACCTGTAGGCGACCCGCGGCGGGCGAGAGGGTGACTTGCGCGATCTCCCCTTTGGCGGCGAGGAGATCGAGCCCGAGAGGGACGATCCGGAGCCGCTTGCGAAGCCCGTCGGACGGCGCGATCCGATAGCGCCCGGGGGCGAGGCGCTCGACCTCGCATCCGTACCCCACGAGCCCGAACTCGTCGTCGTCATCGACGTAGGCCTTCGCCGCAAGGAGGTACCCGTACAACCCGAGGTCGGTGTCGAGCGAGCGGAGGTCGAATCCCATCCGGTCCGGCCACCAGAGGAACCAACCGCGGGCGGCTCCGTGGTCTCGGATCGTCGTCAGGAAGCTCGTCAAGCCTCCGTATCCCCACGCCAGCATCTCACGGTCCCCCGTCTCTTCGAATCCCGAGAGGAGGACGCGGCTGTTCTGGGTCTGCGCGTACCAGCAAGAGACGCTCCCGCGTTTCTCGTTCCCGTACCAGAACCAGACCGGCTGTCCCCCGGCCCGCAGAGCCTTGGTGACGCGCAGGGTCTGGCGCGCCTTCTCCGCACGCCCGAACCGGACCATCATCCCGTGGACCTGATCGTGGCCGGTCTGATCAACGTACAGCTCGGACCCGAACGGGTACGGGGTGCGCTCCATCGTGTCGGCGACGACGACCGCCTTGGCGGCGAGCTGCTCGTACTTCTCCGGCGCGTCCCGCTCGAGGTCGTCGAGGATGTTCACCAGGTTGCCCCCCGCGGGGGCGCCGTAGGTCCAATGCCGCCCGATCTCCAGCCACTTCATCGACGTGTGCCAACACATGTCGAGGTACTGCTCCGACGCGTAGCGCTGGACGAGCCCGTGCGCTCTCCCGATCCGATACATCGCGTGGTAGATGTTCGCGACCAGCGGGTAGTTGTATGTGCGCGTCGTCAGCTCGGCGGTCGCTCGGTCCCACTGCATCGGTGCTCGGGACGGGTGGTCGGCGAACCAGACCATCCCCCGCCGGACCTCGTACGTATCGCGGTTCTGCAGGCGTCCGAAGAGGAACGTGTCGATGAAGCGCTCGAGGGCCTCGACTTCGCGCCGGTTCGGGGAGTGGACGTTCTTCTCGGCGAGGAACATCGCGATCGGCAACGCGTACTCATCCGATCCGCCGACCTGCCAGGCCTCGTCGCTCTCGAGAAACGGTGCGTCGAGCATGCTGTCGTAGGGGAGGAACGCGCCGTCCCGGCCGTAGGGGTCATAGGGGTTCTCGTAGAGCTGCCGGTCGACGATGAAGCGCGCGCGAGCCGCCAGGAGCTCACCGAACGGCGGGAGCGCGTAGAAGAGGAGATGGGTCCACCGTCCGTCGCCGTGCTCGACGCGGATCTTCTTCTGTCCTCGCGTGCGGAACGAGACCTCGAATGCGCGCACGCCGGCGGGGACTCGCGGTTCACCGGGGCGGATCTCGACATCGGATGCCTCCGGGATCAGGCGGACCTCGTCCTGCGACTGCACGTGAAGCTGAACGGGCGTCTCGACGGGAACGACCATCCCCGGCCGGACGCGCGCCGCGATGCGGCCGTGGCGGACGAGCTCGTCGTGGACCTGGCGGTGTCGCTCGAGGAGGACGAATCGAAAGGCGAACGACTTCGACTCCCCGGGAGCGAGAAGCACGTAGCTGTGGCCGTTGATCCAGCTCCGTTGGGGCTCCCGAGGGGCGTTCCAGACGTTCTCCTGCTTCCGGGCCCAGCTGTGGGCCGCCACGAGGTGCTGGCCCTCCCAGACGACGTCCCACTGCGACCCCTCGGTCCCGTCGAGCTTGTACGCCGCTTCGAGCGCCGTGTCGCCGAGCGTGTGGAAGAGGAGGAACCGGCCGTCCCCCGCGGGGCGGCAGAAGATCCCGTACGAGCTGTGCCCGCAGATGCACAGATGCATCATCACCCTCTCTTCGTGCCACGCCCGCTGCTGCTCGATGTCAGTCTCCCGCCGGCCCGGACCGCGGAAGAGCGACGCGTAGTCGATGTTCATCGTGAGAGGGAACGCGACCTCGCCGATCTCGAGCGCCTCCTCCGTTCGGTTCGTGAGCGCGATCTCCCAGCGGAGTCCGCCGTCCTCGAGGGCGAAGCGCTCATGGACGTCGACCGTCTGCAGGCCTTCGGAATCGGAGGACGGTCCGGCGTAACGGATCTCGACGAGTCGGCGATCGCCGTCGACCTGGACCCGGCGGCAGTCCTCCGATCGGGCTGTTTGCTCCTTCCGCCACCCACTCCCGGACCACGTGCGCAAGACCACGTCGCCAAGCCAAGCCGGGTCGGCGAGGAACCCAGGGTCGGAGATGTTCTCCGGGGTGCCGACGAAGTTGAGCGATCGTGGGTCGGCGGGATCGGCGATCGATCGCACCACCCCACGGCGGGGGTCGAATCCGACGGCGATGCGGCCGTCCGAGAGTCTAGCCAGATCCTTCACGCAGTCCTCCTCCTTGTTCATCGGGGCCGGTCCGGGCGCCGGCGCCGGATCATCGATGATCGATCCGGGGCACGGCGGGATCGACCCCGCGTGCCCCGGATCGGACGGTCGCCTAGTCGGGGACGATGACGTACCAGGACTGAGCCTGATACGTCGCCGGTGTCGGAAGATACTGGAGATACTGTTCCGTCGGGAGCTGGAGCTCCGTCGGGCACCAGAGGAGTTCCACCGGGATGTTCTCGTGGAACCAGTCATAGAGGTAGATCGGTAGATCGGAGGGGTAGTTTCGATGGCGCTTGGTGTACGTCATCGAGTACGCGACCTCCACCAGGGGAACGACGTAGACGTTGCTCGTCGACAGGGAGAGGATCTCGTGGAACGCGCCTGCTCGAGCCTCGGCGCTCGCCATCGTAAACGTCGATGTCAGTAAGTCGCCGATCCGCTGTTCAAACGGCAAGAGGTCCCGCTCTCCGTCTGCCGACGCCTTGTGCCACCACGGTGTATTCGCGGTGAACGGCCCGATCGACTCGGGGCGGACGTCGGGTGCCGTGCTGTAGGTCGGATCGAGGATCATGTCGAACTCCTGCAGATCTTCCTTCTCCTGCAGCAGCGCCTCGCCGATCGTCCGCAGCTCCATGTCGATCCCGACCGCCTTCATAAACGGCTGAACCGCCTCGGCCAGGGCGATGTGATCGGGGTTCGTCGCGGCCGTCAGAAGCTCGATCGTGAGGTTCTTGCCGGCGATCGCCGACCCGGCTGGCCAGTTGAGGATGCCGTCACCGTCCGTGTCGGCGAATCCCAGTCCGGCAAGCAGCGCGGCCGACCTCGCCGGATCGTAGAGGTACTTGGTGACGTCTGCCTCTCGGTAGAGCGGGCTCCCCGAGGGGTACCCACCGTAGAACGCCTGAACGTCCGGGGTCCCGAAGACGCCCTCGGCGATCGCCTGTCCGTCGATCGCGTGAGCGAGGGCCTGCCGGAACTCGAGGGTCCGGAACATCTCGCGCAGGGCGAGGTCTCGGTCATCGCGAACGCCCCGGTAGAGCGAGAGGTTCGGGAAGAGCGCGAACGGCTGCGTGAACGGGCCCCACTGGAAGACGAACGGAGCCC
>ENA-OSEO01006107-OSEO01006107.1-sediment-metagenome-genome-assembly--contig:-NODE-6107-length-11034-cov-2.645888_pt1 | contig 11034 bp, 8 predicted proteins | sample MGYA00237883_ERZ534232 | MGnify/ENA metagenome assembly ERZ534232
CTTAACATCCTCGAAAAAGATTTCACCCTGATTCAGGGGCCGCTGGCCGATTTTATCCAGGGGTTTGCCCTTGGAAATGCCGGGCAAGTCAAGGGGGCATATGGCGATGCCCTGACCCCGCATGCCTTTGGAAGCGTCCAGGCCTACATGGAGCAGGCTGTGAGTGGCGATGGTGCCGTTGCTGACCCAGGCGGCTTTCTGCCCGTTGATAATGTACTCCTCCCCTTTCAACACCCCCCGCAGGTCCGGATGGATCGCGGGATTGTTTCCACCCAGGCCCCAGTCGCTGCCATGGTTCGGCTCGGTGATGCCCCAGCAGCCGATTAAACGGCAGTCAACGTCTTCCACGTAAGCGCGGGCCAGGGCCTGAAGCTTGGGATTCGGGGACATCTGGCAGTAGGCAAAAGGCAGGCTGGCCACGGCCAGGCTGACGGTCAGCCCGGAATCCGCGAAACCCAGTTCTTCAGCCATAACCAGGGACATCATGGGGTTCATATCCTCGGCGATGCCGCCGATAGCCCGGGTAAAGGCGGTCTTATGCAGCCCCAGTTCACGGTATTGCCTGAAAACATCCCACAACACCGAACCATCGGCGATGACCTGGCTGGGGTCGCCCATTTTATCCAGTTCAATGCCGGCCGGCCGGATTACCTCGGCCCCGAACTTCCTGATCATGTCCCTCATGGCCTTCTGTTCGTCGGTCAGGTTGTAATCAAGTTCTGAATAGGCCATCTTTTTCTCCTTTTATTTCCATAGTGACCTTGGATTATTGAATAACTTCGTTTATCACCAGGGTTTCGATTTCATCGTCCGTCAAACCGAGGATTTCCTTAAGGGCGTATTCGCTGTGTTCGCCGATCAAGGGGGCCCGGCGTATCCGGCAGGGGGTTTTCGAAAGCACGCACGGCTGCCGGGGCGGCCGGTATTTCCCCAGTTCCGGATGGTCCTGTTCCTGATAAAACTGGCGGAATTTCAGGTGAGGGTCATTTTCCATCTGATCCTCGGCCGTGCCGATTCTGCCCGCGCCCACCCCGGCGGCCTGCAGCGTGTACATCACCTCTTCATCCGTATACTTGATGGTCCACTCCCCGACCAGCCGGTCAAGTTCCTCCTCGTTTTCCTTCCGTTTTTCCAGGGTGGCGAACCTGGGAGCACTGGTCCAGGCGGGATTACCGATAACCCGGCAAAAGCTTTCCCATTCTTCCTGAGTGAACACGGCGATGGCGCACCACCGGTCTTCCCCCTTGCAGGGGTAGGAGCCATGCGGCGCCGCGTAATCATCCTTGTTGCCCCTCCTGGTGGCCACCCGGTTATTGACCACCTGGTCCAGGATGCTGGGGGCCAGGTATTGGATGCCGGCCTGGTACTGAGCCAGGTCGAGAAACTGGCCTTTGCCGGTACGCCGGCGGTAGTCAATGGCGGCCAGAAGGGTCAGGGCGTTGAAACGAGGGGCGATGAAATCCGTATAGAACCCGATTTCGCCCGGTATCCGGTCCGGCCAGCCGGAAATCTCATGCAGCCCGGAAATGGCCGAGAGCTGATCGCCGTAACCCGGACTGTCGTGCCAGGGGCCGGTCTGACCCATCAGGGCCGAACTCATCATGATAATGTCAGGCTTGATTTTCTTGAGTTCCTCGTAGTCCAGACCCATTCTTTTCATGGCTCCGCCGGCGAAATTATCGGTGACCACGTCGGCCCAGCGGATGAATTTTTTAGCCAGTTCCTTGCCCTGGGGATTGCCGAGGTCAACGGTGATGCTCATCTTGCCGGTGTTGATGGAATTAAAAATCGCGCCCCGGTTAAATCCCGGTTTATCATCCTTGAAGGGCGGCTGTATCCGCCAGATATCCGGTCTTTTGGCGCTCTCGATGCGCAGCACGGTCGCGCCGAAATCAGCCAGGACCTTGGTGGTGGTCGGCCCGGTCCAGACCCAGGTGAAATCGGCGACCTTGATGCCCTCAAGCGGTAGTTTACCCATAATAACGTCTCCTTGTCAGCGTCAGGTCCGGTCAGACAACGCCGGCCTGCTTCAATGTCCGCAGTTCTTCCTCCGACAGGCCCAGTTCTTCCACAAAAATTTCCCGGTTGTGCTCGCCAACCAGCGGCGCGCGGCGGGATATCCTTGGAGTCGTCTCGGAGTTGACCGCCCAGGTTCCCGGGTACCGGATACTGGTTCCCAATTCCGGGTGTTCCACATCCCGCCAGAATTTCCTGGCTTCAAGCTGGGGGCTTTCCAGTAAATCCGCGGTGGTGCTGAGCGGGTAGAGCATGATGCGGTTCCTGATGGCCCCCTCCATCAGCTCGGCCTTGGTTTTGGTCATGAAAAAATCAAGCGTCACCTTTTCCATGTGGTCAACATCGGCTTGAGTGGCGGTGTAGTGGCTGAAGTTGGCCCAATCCAGATTTTTAAACCAGTCATCGGCCATACCTTCCGCCACTATCCATCTGGCCAGGGGGACGCTGTGCCTGAGGGCGTTCGGCCCGCCGGTATAGCGCCACATGACGAAACCATCCTGGCAAGGCCAGATGTGGGTCACCTGCAGAGGATTGACCGCCTGGCCCCTTTTCCGCGACCTGCGATTAAAGTCCCAGTCGCCGAGGGGAGCCCAGTTGACGCATTCCTGTATGGAAACGTCCACATGCTGGCCTTCGCCGCTGACCCCGCGATAGTTCAAGGCGGCCATAGCGCCAACCACCGCTTCCGTGCCGGCGTGAAAATAGGTTTGAGGGTGATGGCTGATCCGGAAAGGCGGCCGGTCATGGCTGTCATAACCCCTCATGGTCGGGCCCGCGCCCATGGCCCACATGACCATGTCCGGGCCTTTGAAATCCTTGAACGGGCCAGTCTGCCCGAACGGGGTGATGGACACCAGGATAAGTCCGGGGTTGATCTTTTCCAGGTCAGGGTAGCCCAGGCCGAGTTCAGCCATATACCCTGGCGGAAATGACTCGATGATGAAATCAGCCTTGGCCGCCAGTTTTTTGAAAATCGACCGTCCCTCCGGCGGCTCGATATCCAGAGTCACGCCTCGTTTGCTGGTATTCATGGCGAACCAGTAGAGGCTTTTGGATGGATCAACTTCATCGTGGTAAAAAGGGCCGATCCGGCGGGCGTCATCGCCGCCCGGCTTCTCGATTTTGATAACATCCGCGCCCATGTCACCCATGATCTTGCCGCAAAACAGACCTTTTTCATCGGTCAGATCCAGCACACGGTACGGACTGAGCAATCCTTCTGCGTTACGGGTCATAATGCCTCCAATATTGCTTGAGGAAGACCGCGTCCACCGGCTTTCCCTCGATATTAATCCACACGGGTCAAGCCGACGGGCCGCCCCCTTTAAACAGGTCCCTTAATTCTTTCTCGCGCTGAACCGCCTCCCTGGACCGTCGCTCGATCATCCCCTCGATATTATTCATCCTTTCCTGAATCATCTCGATTGACCTGGGGTGAGTCAGCACCAGAAAGGTATTGGCCTTGATGGCCATAACCATCTGTCCGGCCACGTCCTCGGGCATAAGCACGACGGCCTCCCTCAACCGGGGGGTGTCCGTCCATTTTTTGCCTTTCATGGCCTCGCGCAGACGGTCCCTGATTATGTCCGTTTCGTCCCCGGCCTTGATCTGGCGTGAGGCTTCGGAGATATTCGTCTGGACCAGCCCGGGGCAGATAACGGTAACCCCGACTCCGCGGCTGCGCAGAAACACGGCCAATCCTTCCGAAAAACCGACCACCCCGAACTTGCTCACGGTGTAGGGAATGGATAAATCGGCGGAGCCCACCTGCCCGGCGATGGAGGCGGTGTTGACGATGTGCCCGCTGCCCCGCTCAAGGAAATGGGGCAGAAAGACGTGCACGCCGTTAATGACGCCCCAGAGGTTAATATTGATAATCCACTCCCAGTCGTTGTGCGTAACCTTGTCGAACGGGCCGGACATGTGGACCCCGGCGTTGTTGACCAGGATATCCGCCCGGCCCATGACGGCCATGGTCCGCTCATACAGATTCTGGATGCTGTCCAGCCTGGACACGTCCGTATTCACCGGAAGGGCCCTGCGGCCCAACCCCTCGATTTCCCGGCAGACTTCCTTCAAACCATCATCATTGACATCGGCCGCGACGACATCCGCTCCCTCGCCGGCCAGAGCCAGGGCCATGGCCCGGCCGATGCCGCTGCCGGCCCCGGTGACCACCGCCACGCAATTTTTTATTTCCATTATTCTCCTCCGGGCCGCCGGGTTCAACCGGTTGCCAAAAACCTGATGATCGGCATCAGCCGCTTGTTCACGGCCCTGAACAACCTCAGGCTATTGAAGGTCGCCCCTTCAGGCCGCCTTCTACTTTTTCAGGACGGTAATATTGGCTCCGCCGACGCCCACGTTATGGGCCACGCCCACGCTGGGGTTGTTCGGTACCTGTCTCGGCCCGGCCGTGCCCCTCAGCTGCTGGACAATCTCGTAAAGTTGAGCGATCCCGGTCGCGCCCATGGGATGGCCCCGGCTTTCCAGGCCGCCGTCAGTGTTGACGCCGACGCGGCCGTTGATATCCGCCTGCCCTTCCCAGACATATCGGCCGCCTTCACCCATGGGGCAAAGCCCCAGTTCCTCGATGGCGAACACCTCGCCGGGGCTGAACGCGTCGTGGCATTGCACCACGTTCACATCATCAGGCCCGATCTCGGCCAGCTCATAGGCCTCGCGGGCCAGCCTGGCCACGAACCCTTCAGCCACGTCTCCGCCGACCGACCGGGGATTATATTCCGGAGTGCCGCTGGCCCACCCGGCGACGGTAATCGGCTGCCCCTTGAATTTATGGGCTACTTCCCTGGCGCAGAGCACCGCGGCGGAAGCGCCGTCAGTGGTCGGTGAGCACATGTACAGGGTTATGGGCTCGGCGATGACCCGGGCGTTCATGACCTGTTCCAGCGATATGGCTTCCTGATACTGGGCGTAAGGATTCATGGTGGCGTTATAATGATTCTTGACCGAGACCTGGGCGAACATCTCGGCCTTTGTGCCGTAATCGGCCATGTGGCGTCTGGCCCTCAAGGCATACTCGGCCGGCATGAGATACATGCCCATGATCCGAGTATAATTCTCGAATTTCGGGTTGACCGGGCCGGTAACCAGGCCCCTCTGCATCTTTTCCACGCCGGTGCACAGGACCACGTCGTAAAACCCGGCGGCAATGGCCCAGGTGGCGATCCTGACCGCCGTGGAGGAGCTGGCGCAGGCCTTTTCCACGTTATCAATCAGGATGCCTTTCTGACCAAGCTGCCCGAATACGGACTGACCGGTTCCGGTGACCCGGTTGACCCGGCCGCTGAAACCGGCTTCAATCTGGCTGAATTCCGCCCCGGCGTCTTCCAGGGCGGCCTTTATAGCCACTTTGGCCATGGCCTCCGCGCTCTTTTCCGGCCATCGTCCGAATTTATGCAGACCGATGCCGACAATACAAACCTCTCTCAGGTTTTTCCAGGCTTCTAATTTTCCCACTGTCCGTCCTCCCTGACCTTAAATGGCCTTGAATTTATAGGCGAGCTGATCATTGCCCTGGTCATCCTCACCCATTTTTTCAAAATAGACTTCCACATCCATGTCCACCCGCAACGATTCCCACCCCTCGGTGATGACGGTGTGAACCTGGCACCCTTCCTCCATCAGAACGATGGCGATGGCGTAAGGAACTTGAACCAGGGCGCCCGGAACCTGCTGCCTGACGATGGTGTAAGTGTAAATTTTCCCTCGACCGCCCATGGACGCTTCCTCCATGTTTTCGGCTCCGCAGTTAAGGCAGACCTCGCGAACCGGGAAAAAGAACGTGCCGCAGTTTTTGCATTTGACTCCGTAGAGATAAGGCTTCCGGCCTTTTTCATCCGGGATGCGGAACATGCCCGGCCTGATTGGAACCTGTTTCTTCCCATTTGCTGTCTCACTCATAATGCCGCTCCATTTCGTATTTTATTAAAGCCAATAATTTTAACCTCTTATATCTTTCTGGCCACTTCGTTGGCCGCCCAGATCGCCGCCTTGATGTCCGCCACCCGCGCACAGTCGCCGATCTTGTAAATTTCGCCCGCGGCCGGTTTAAGCGCCTCGAACAACGAATCGTTGGCGGTCCTTTCCCGGGAAATAATCAGGGTGTCATATGGAAGGGACCGCTTCCGGCCGTCCCTGTCCACCACCTTGATTTCACTCGGAGTAATCTCTTCCACGCTGATATGATACAAAACTTCCGGGTTGGTCATCCTCATGGCCTCGGGCGATTCCCTGACCATATTGGCGTCGGTCAGCTTGCGGAAGAAATAGAATTTTCTGACCCAGGGCATGTCCCTGGCCAGGGTTTCTTCTCCGCCCCGGCCGATCATGACCACATCTTTGCCCTGGTCGGCCAGAGAGACCGCCAGTTCGGCGGCGACCAGGCCCCAGATGACCACTTTCCGGCCGATGGCCCGCCAGTTTCTGACCGCCTCGATATGGTCCATGACGCCGGATTTGCCCCTGGCCTCATCGGGTATGACCATGGTGGAACCGGCGGCCACGATGACCACGTCCGGGTTCAGTTTTTTCACTTCAGCCGGAGTGGCCTCTCTGCACACGCGCACGTCCACGTCCAGTTTTTTCATCTGAATGGTCAGGTAATCGATAATATTTCTGAATTCAGAGGTCAACGGGGTCAGGGCCAGGGCCGCGACCATGCCGCCCAGTTCCGCCTCCTTTTCCATGAGGGTCACCTGGTGGCCTCGCAAGGCGGCCACCCGGGCGGCTTCCATGCCGCCCACTCCGCCGCCCGCCACCAGGACTTTTTTTGGTTTTTCCGCCGGAATCAAGGGAATAGGGTCGTCCTGGATATCATAATTGATGGCGCAGGGACGGCCGCAGATGCCGTTCCCGGTCTTCTGCACCTCCTGAATGACACAGCCGATGCACTTGCGGATGTCCTCCGGCCGGCCCTCAAAGAACTTTTTCGGCGTGTCCGGGTCGCAGGTCAATTGCCGGCCCATGAAGATGATGTCCGCCTTCCCTTCCCGCAGGAAACGCTCAGCCATTTCCATGTCCACTATCCGGCCGACGCCGATAACCGGCAGCCTGGTGGCCTTTTTGACCGCCTCGGCCAGATGGATGAAACATCCCCGGGGATAATACAGAGGCACGATGATGCCCTGGGTGGAATGAGTCATGGAACCCTGGGAAACGTCAAAACAGTCCACCCCGGCTTCCTCAAGGGCCGGGACCACGTATTGGACCGTATCCTCGATGGTCACCCCTTTATTCCCCAGAAGATTGTCCGCGCTTATCCTGACCAGCAGAGGATAATCATCGCCGACCCTGGCCCTCATCTTCCTGATGACATTCACCGGGAATCGGAGTCGGTTCTCCCAGCTCCCGCCGTATTTGTCGGTCCGCCGGTTGTAATAGGGTGAAACAAAGGCCGAGGCCAGCGAGGCCGCGCCGTGGGTGCAATGAAGTTCCACGCAGTCGAAGCCGGCGGCCTGGCAGTTGGCCGCCGATTCGGCCAGGTCTTCCTCGATTTTTTCGATTTCCTCAATTGATAATTCTTTTACCGGCATAATCTGGCCGGTCTGGTACTCAAACAATCCCAGCTTGGCGGAATTGGCGTCCGGATAAGGCGAGGGAGAAGGTCCCTGCCCGCTCATCGGCCCACCTCCGACCATCTGAACTCCAATCTTGGCCCCGTAAGACTGAATGACCCCGGTCAGCTTGCGGAAGCTTGGAATATGCTGCTCGGCCAACCTGGCCGGGCCGTGCATGATAAAACCCGCCTCGCCTTTGGCCCTGGCTTCATACCACCGGATGGCCAGGTCCGTCGAGTTCCCGTCCAGACTTCGAGGATAGTTGGCCAAGGGCGCCAGACCTATCCGGTTTTTAAGCTTCATGGATTTTATCTCTATCGGTTCCAACAGCTTCATGTCCGTTTACCTCCTTTTTTTAAAGCCCGACGACCTCATTCCCGCCGGCGGTCCCGCCGCGGTATCGCCAGATATTTCCCTGTTGACCTGCCCCCTCTTAGCTCAATTCGGAATCACCCTTTTCTCTTTTAAAAATTCGATGATGCTGGACGCAACCTGTTCCGGATCACCGCCGACAGATCCCCCTTTTTTATCCCCCAGACCTCCGGTCATGATGAATTTCATCCGGTCGGCCTCGGACATATTGCTGTCCGGCGCCAGTATCTTTTTCGGCCTGAGCGTCGGCGGGCCCAGGCGGACGATGGCCATCTTCGGCGGAACCGGAAAAACATCGACCGCCCGCGGGTCGACCCGCTCTATCGTTTTGGCCCGCGCGGCCTGCCTGGCCGGCAAGGTGGGATACCTGGGGTGGTTCAACATCCGGTCAACGGTCAAAACCGCCGGAAGAGAACAGGCGACCTCTTCCCGGTTCCCCCGGTCCAGGGCCCTTTGTACTCTGGCCCCGGTTCCGCCGGTCAAATCAACCGCCGTCACCGAGGTCACCAGGGGAAGGTTCAGCAGTTCGGCCACGAATGTTCCGACCTGGCCCATTTCATCATCAATGGCCTTTTTCCCGAAAAGCAGCAGATCGTATTCCCTGGTTTTTATCACCCCGGCCAGAACCGCGGCCGTTCTCCACGGATCACGACCCCCCGGGTCCTGATCCAGCACATGGACGGCTTCATCCGCGCCCATGGCCAGGCACCGTCTTAAAACCTCCTCGGCCCGGCTATCGCCGAAGGTTATAACCGTGATCCGGCCCCGGCCGGCCCTTTCTTTCTGCCTCAAGGCTTCTTCCACGGCGTTTTCGTCATACGGATTCAGGATATAAACCAGGCCGTCGCCGACCACCGCGCCGGTAACCGGATCATATCCGTTCTGGACATAAATCCGGGCGACCTGCTTGACGCAGACGATGATGTTCATGCCAATGACCCCGCCGCCGGGCCATCCGGCCGGAGCTCCGCCGGTAAAAAGTTAAGCAACTGGTATGATCCCATTATAAATTACCTAAATCATATCCGCCACGACTTCGATAATGTCCCTGACCGGCACCTGACCTTTCTTTTCTCTGGATTCGACGCCGTCCTCCAGCATGATCAGGCAATACGGGCAAGCCGTGGCAATCATCTCCGGCGATCCGGCCAACAGTTGGTCCGTCCGGAGATCATTCAACCGCGGGCCGGATGATTCCATCCAGAAGTGACCGCCGCCGGCGCCGCAACAGAAACTACGTTCGCCATGCCTGTCCGCCTCAATCAGGACCGTGCCCGGGATAAGCGACAGTATCTTCCTGGGAATATCGTAAATCCCGTTGTGCCGACCCAGGTAGCAAGGGTCATGATAGATTACCGTCTTGTTCAGTTCCCCGGTCAGAGTCAGTTTTCCGTTATTGATAAGTTCAAAAATAAGCTCCATGGCGTGCCTGACTTCAAAGTCACCGCCCAACCGGGGATATTCATTCTTGAGACAATTGTAGCCATGGGGGCAGGTGGTCACTATCCGGCGGATATTATACCGCCGCAAGATCTCAATGTTTTTTTTGGCCAGAAACTGAAACAGATACTCGTTGCCGGTCCGGCGGGCGTAATCGCCGCAGCAGTTTTCGAGAGGCCCCAGTATCCCGACGCGAACGCCCGCTTTCCGCATAATTTTCACAAAGGAAAGCGCCACCTGCTGGGATCGGCTGTCAAAAGCCCCGGCGCAGCCCACCCAATACAAAACATCGATATCGGACTCGGTTTGGATGTTTTTTATCCCCAGTCCCCTGGCCCAGTCCTCTCTAAGGGCGGGCCCGGTTCCCCAGGCGTCGCCGTAGGTTTCCAGGTGGCGATAGATTTGTTCAACCTCCGGGGGGAATCTGCTGTCCATCAGAACCCGACGCCGCCGGAAATCCACAATTTTATCAATATATTCAATAAATACCGGGCATTCCCTTTCACAGGCTCCGCAGGTGGTGCACGCCCAGATTTCCTCGTCCCGGACAACCTCGCCCAAGACAGGCAGATTCCTTGCGCCATTTCGACTGAAAAGGGAACTGTGGCTATATCCGAAGTCCCTCAGGTTGATGGTCAATCTTTTGGGGGACAGGGGCTGGCCGGCCGCGTTGGCCGGGCAGTTGTCCGCGCACCGCCCGCATTCGGCGCAGGAAAAAAAATCCAGGATGTGCTTCCAGGTGAAATCCCGGTAAACCGCCGTCCCGGCGTCCTCAACCTCTTCGATATCCCTGACCTCCCATCTCGCCGGTTTCAAGGCTCCCTGATTAAGATTTTTGAAAAAGACGTTGGGCAGGGCGGTGATGATATGGAAATGTTTGGAAAGGGGCAGCAGGTTCAGGAAGAAGAAAAAACAGAGAAAATGCAGCCAGTAGCTTAACAGGCCGGCGGTTCGGGTAAATTCCGGGCCTGCTCCGGATAAAACCGGTTTTATCAGTCGCGCCGACAGAAGGAAGCCGGAACCGGACCCGGCCAGAACCAGGCGGGAGCTTTCATAAACCATATCGGTCAGCATCAGGAAAATAATCAGGCCGAGCACCAGGTAGGCTTCAAACTGACGGCTGTCCCGATATCGTTCGGGCCTTATGACCGCCCGGTGGTAAAGGGCGGCCAGACAGGCGGCCAGCACGAGGAACTCGAATATATCCTTGAGGCTGTTGTAAGCCGCGCCGAACATTCCGGTCATGAATGAAAGTTCACGGCCCGCCCCAAGTCCACCAGTTACAAGATCAAAGGAATGAAGGGCTAAAACTACAAATCCCCAGAAAATGATGATATGCGATATACCGGCCCATAAATAACGGGGCTGGCGGCGCTGCAGGAAACCGTCCTTGATCAGATCGGCTAGTCTGCGGGCCAGGTCCGAAAACCGCGGGTCGGGCCGGCCGAGCCGCATCAGTTTCCAGCGCTTATAAATGGTCAAGCCAAAAACCAGCAGGCCGGTTATGACGATAGCCCAGGCCAGGAAATGGCCGGGAATGCCCAGTATCGTCTCCGCCGCCGGATGGTTCCAATGCATTTAAGGCCTCTTTGCTTCCAGCATATATACCGCCATGAAAGTCCAGCCA
>ENA-OSEO01006111-OSEO01006111.1-sediment-metagenome-genome-assembly--contig:-NODE-6111-length-11030-cov-8.167169_pt1 | contig 11030 bp, 7 predicted proteins | sample MGYA00237883_ERZ534232 | MGnify/ENA metagenome assembly ERZ534232
TGCTCCATGTAAAAGCGCTGCTCCCCCAGCACCATGATGTCCATCCGCCCGTCGTCGTATTGTTTCATGATCTCAACGATGCGGGCCGTGCAGCCCACCGGGTGGATTTTCATGCCGTCAAAGTAAACAATCCCAAAGGGTTCATTCCGTTCCAGGGACTCATTGACCATGATCTTGTAACGCTCCTCAAAGATGTGAAGCGGCAGGGCCATTCCGGGGAGCAACACCAGGCCCAATGGGAAAACTGGGATCTTCCTGGGGGGCAGCGCCAAATTTAAATCTCCTTTTTTACCATTTGGGTATTATTTTTGTTAGACAAAATTTGCTCCAAACCCTTTAATATTCAATCATCATCCAGTTTCTCATAAATTTTCATGCAAGATTCAGATATTATAATTTATTTACATACTTTGCCATGTTTTTTATGCGACTGCAGGGTTCAGATATTATAATCATTATGCCCGGCAATTCAAATTCCGGGCCAAAAGGGGGCCGGCGGTGTTGCCGGGCAGGTCCGGATTTTTCCGGCAGCCGGGGGTTCCGGACAATATTTCCGATTGTGCATGTGCGGCACCGCTGCAGGTCCGGAGGGGATGCTTTCCCCGGTGTGCAAGTTCGAGATTGAGATCCGGCCGGGGAAGTGATATTGGTAAAATCAACGCGTAAGACAATTCCGGAGGACCGGTCATTAAAAAGTTTAAGCCTCTGCACAGGAGACAGGCATGAACCTGGACGAACGGATATCCCGCGCGGTGTTTTACCCGCGCCCCGAGGCGCACGGCTATACCCCCCGGGGAATCGCCACCACCACGGGGTCGGGTACGGTGCAAATCTGCGGCTACCTGCATCCCGAGCCCTCCACCCGCGCCCTGATGCTCTTTTTCCATGGCAATGGAGAAATCGCCGCGGACTACGACGACCTGGCCGAATTCTATGTCGGCTGCGGCGTATCGTTCTGGGTGCTCGACTACCGCGGCTACGGCAGAAGCACCGGGGAGCCTTCCTACAGCCGCATGGCTGAAGATGCCGAGGCGGTCCTGGCCGACGTACCGGCGACGGCCGGGCGGGCCGGAATCGATCCGGACCGCGTCCTCGTCATGGGACGCTCCCTGGGGAGCGCTGCGGCGATCCACCTGGCCGCGGCCCGCCCGGAGCGCCTCCACGGGCTGGTGCTGGACAGCCCGTTTGCCCACGGCCCGGACCTGATCCACCGGATCGGCGGTCCGCGACTGGCCGCGGCGGAACGGGAGGGCTTTGTCGACAACATCGACCGGATGGGCCGCTGCCGGCTGCCGACGCTGATCGTGCACGGCACCGAAGACGTCATCATCCCTGTTAGCGATGCCAGGGAACTATACGCGGCCTGCCCGAGCCGATCCAAAGAACTGATCGAGATCGAGGCGGCCGGCCACAACGACCTGCTGCAGAGGGGATTCGACCGGTATTTTGCGGCCATCCGCACCCATGTTGAGCGCATCGCCGGCACCTGACCGGCGGCGCCGTTATGACGGCCGGCAAAAAATCAGCGTTGCGGTAAAAGCGCCTGTGCAGAAGGAACGCCCAGGCATAAGGGGATCCCGGCAGGGTGACCGCAGGGAAAAGCAGATGACAACGAAATCATTTTTTAATCCGGAGCGGCCGGCGGATAAGCCGATGACATCTGAAAAAATCAAAGGAAAATTTACCTTTCAGTCTGCCGGAGTCTTATTTATCCTTTCGGCCTTGCTGGAACTTTATTCGATCAATGCCCGGGCGCCGCTTTTCGGAAATGTCCGGGGCGGCCTCATGGCCGCAACCTACCACCTGATCTATGTTGTTCTTTTTTTCTGCCTGGGCTTCGGTTTATACAAGGCCAGGCCCTGGGCGTACCGGCTTATTTTTGCAGCAACCGGTTTTTATACCCTGGATCGGCTGGTTTACATATCGGACAGAAGGGCGCTGGCGGCGTACCTGGCGGAGTTGCTGAACAAATACGGCGCGGCTGCCGGAATTCCGGAAACCGGAATCATTTTAAAAATCGTGACTTTTGCAGCGATCCTGACCGTAGCCGGCTGGTGGGGCTTTGCTGGATATACCTACCTGCGCCGGTCATATTTTCAACAACAGGCACGAGTCGTAAAAACAGTTGGTTCCTGAAGACATTGAAACCGTCCATACTTTTATAAGAAAGGGGATATGCCCATGATTCATGATGCAGATGCAAAGATTATGGCCGTTTTCTGCGACTTCGAAAATGTCGCCCTCGGGGTTCGCGACTCAAAATATGCCCAGTTCGATATTACCAAGGTTCTCGAGCGGCTGCTCCTGAAGGGAAACATCGTGGTAAAAAAGGCCTACTGCGACTGGGCGCGCTACCAGGATTACAAGTCCACGATGCATGAGGCGTCCTTTGAATTGATCGAGATTCCGCATGTCCGCCAATCCGGAAAAAACTCGGCGGATATCCGCATGGTCGTCGATGCGCTCGACCTCTGTTACACCAAAGCGCACGTGGACACCTTCGTGATCGTCAGCGGCGATTCCGACTTCTCCCCGCTGGTCAGCAAGCTTCGCGAGAACAACAAGACCGTCATCGGCGTCGGCGTTAAAAACTCGACGTCCGATCTCCTCATCGCCAATTGCGACGAGTTCATTTATTATGACGATCTGGTCCGGCATAAAAAGCCCAGGGAAAAAGCGCCGGCCGGCCGGAGCCCCAAAAAGGCCGCCCCCGCTCCGGTCAGCAAAGAGGCTCCTGCCGCCGAGGATAAAAAGCAGGAGGCCTGGGACCTGATCGTGGCGACGTATGAGGCTCTTTTGCAGGAACGCGGCGAGGAGGAAAAGATATGGGGCTCGATGATCAAACAGGCCTTAAAGCGCCGCAAACCGGGCTTTAATGAATCCTATTACGGCTTTCGCTCTTTCGGCGCATTACTGGAAGAAGCCGAAGCCCAGGGTATCCTGGAGCTTGAACGCGACCGGAAGTCAGGCGGGTTCATCATCAAAAACGCACATACCCTGTGATCGCCGGCATGCGCGCATCGATTTTCATTCGGGTTTCCGGAAAAAAAAGATTGCCTACTTAACGGCGATAAGCTATAAGCATCCGTCGCATGAACCACGGGTTGAAACGGCCCGTGGTTTTTTATTGAGATTATCTCCCGATCAGTTGGTGTTAACTCAGGCAAAATAACAGGAGATTCGGATTTACTATAAATAGGTGAATGAGGAAAAATCATGATCAGCGCATCCGATGTGGCGCTTGCCTATGGCAAGCGTGTTTTGTTTAAAGACGTTAACATCAAGTTTACCCCCGGCAACTGCTACGGCCTTATCGGCGCCAACGGCGCCGGCAAATCGACTTTCCTGAAAATCCTTTCAGGGGAGCTTGAACCCGACAAAGGGACCGTGAGCGCAGGACCCGGCGAGCGCATCGCCGTTCTGAAGCAGGATCAGTTCGCCTTTGACGAGGAAACCGTTATCCATACGGTAATCATGGGTCACGAGCGACTCCACGCCGTCATGATGCAGCGGGACGCCATATACGCCAAGGCCGATTTTACCGAAGCGGACGGGATTCGTTCCGGCGAACTGGAGGCGGAGTTCGCCGAGATGAATGGCTACGAGGCCGAGTCTGAAGCGGCGGTTCTCCTCAATGGTCTTGGCATATCCGAAGAACTGTGCCAATCAAAGATGAAAGAGCTGGAAGGGGGAGACAAGGTCCGGGTGCTTCTGGCCCAGGCCCTCTTCGGCAACCCCGATGTCCTGCTCCTGGACGAACCCACAAACCATTTGGATCTTGCGGCCATCGCCTGGCTGGAAGAATTCCTGGCGCGTTTTCAGAATACCGTGATCGTCGTATCCCATGACCGCCACTTTCTCAACCAGGTCTGTACCCACATGGCCGATATCGACTACGGTAAGATCCAGGTTTTTGCGGGCAATTATGATTTCTGGTGCCAGGCGAGCCGCCTGATTCAGAAGCAGAAACAGAATGAAAACAAGAAAGCGGCGGAAAAGGTCAAAGAGCTGACAGTGTTTATCCAGCGCTTCAGCTCCAACGCCTCAAAAGCCAGACAGGCCACTTCCCGGAAAAAACTCCTGGAAAAGATTGCCCCGGATGATCTGCCGGTTTCGTCACGAAAATACCCGTGGATCGCCTTCAGACCGGAACGCCCTTGCGGGAGCGTGATTCTGGAGATCGAAAATCTCTCCAAAACCATTGACGGGGAGAAGGTCCTCAACAACTTCAGCATGGTGCTCAGCGGCGGTGACAAGGTCGCCTTTGTCGGAAATAACAGCCTGGCCAAAACCGCCCTGTTCAGGATCCTGGCAGGGGAGCTGGCGCCGGACTCCGGCAGCTTCCGCTGGGGCCAAACCATCACCACGGCTTACCTGCCAAGGGAAAACAACCACTTCTTCGGGACCGGGATGTCCCTGGTCCAGTGGCTGCTGCAGTACGCTCCGGAAGAGGGGGTGAACTTTGCCCGCGGTTTTCTCGGTCGCATGCTTTTTTCCGGGGAAGAGGCCATGAAAAATACCGCGGTTCTTTCCGGCGGGGAGAAGGTGCGTTGCATGCTCGCGCGCATGATGCTGACCGGCTCCAATGTGCTGCTGCTGGACGAGCCTACCAACCACCTGGATCTCGAAGCCATTACCGCCCTGAACGAAGGGCTGATGGCCTTTCCCGAGGTGATTCTCTTTGCGTCCCACGACTACCAGTTCGTCGCTACCGTGGCCAACCGGATCGTGGAACTTACCCCGGAAGGCGCCATTGACCGGTCCATGAACTTTGACGAATACCTGGCAAGCACGGCCGTGGCCAAAGAGCGGGAGACCCACTATTGCGGGGAAAGCGCCCTGGCACTCTGATAATATTTCATCTCACCGCAGATAAGTTATGCTAAGTGTCCTCTTGTGATTTTATGGTTTCCAGTTCTTCCCAGCGGAAATAGGCGCTCTCGATTTCGCGTTCGATGCGTTCGAGATCCGATTTGATCTTGCTGATCTCGTCCTTTTCCTTTTTGTAGAACAACGGATCGGACAGGACCCCAAACAGCCTTTTTTGTTCGGATTCAAGGGCTTCGATCTTTTGGGGGAGATCCTGTATTTCCCGCTGTTGCCGGTATCCCAGCTTGTGCGGGGAACTCGTCCGGGGTTTCGGCCGGACTTTTTTGGGGCCGTTTTTTTCCGGCGGCCGTCCGGCGGCGCCCTGCGATCGCAGGCGCAGCCAGTCATCGTACCCGCCGATATATTCAAGCACCTGCCCGCCGCCTTCAAAAACGATGGTGCTGGTGACCACGTTGTCCAGGAAGGCCCGGTCGTGGCTGACCAGCAGAAGGGTCCCCGGGTACTCGAAAATCAGCTCCTCCAGAAGCTCAAGGGTTTCGGCATCCAGATCGTTGGTGGGCTCGTCCAGCACCAGAACGTTGGCCGGCCGGGTAAACAGCCTGGCCAGCATCAGCCGGTTCTTTTCTCCTCCGGAAAGCACGCTGACCGGCGTGCGGCATCTTTCGGGCGAGAAGAGAAAATCCCGGAGGTAGCCGATGACATGACGTTTCCGGCCGTTAAAGCTGATGAAGTCATTGCCTTCTGCAATGGTTTCGCTTACGGTCTTGTGCGCATCGAGCTGCGCCCGGAGCTGGTCGAAATAAACCACCTGGAGGTTGGTGCCGTGACGGACGCTGCCGGTTTCCGGGGTCATGGTTTTTAAAAGAATTTTCAGCAGGGTGGTTTTGCCGGCACCGTTGGGGCCGATGATGCCCACCTTGTCCCCACGCATAATGACCGTGGAAAAATCCCGCACGAGCGGAGTCCGGTCATAGGAGAAGCTTACCCCCGCGGCCTCGATGACCAGCTTGCCGGTTCGTTCCGCTTCCTGGACCTGCAGCCGGACATCGCCGATTTTCCGGCGGCGGGCCTGGAAGTCCGCCCGCATCTGCTGCAGGCTCCGGACGCGCCCCTGGTTTCGCGTCCGGCGGGCCTTTACCCCTTTTCTGATCCAGGCTTCCTCCCGGGACAGTTTTTTATCGAACACGCCGTTTTGCGTTTCTTCGATCTCCAGGGCGGCCTGTTTCCGCTCCAGATAGGCGTCATAATCGCAGCTGTAGGAAACCAGGCGACCGCGATCCAGTTCCAGGATCCGGCCGGCGATCTTCCTGAGAAACGCTCGGTCGTGGGTTATGAACAGGAGGGTTTTAACGTGGCGCAGGATAAATTCCTCCATCCATACGATGGTGTCGATATCCAGATGGTTGGTGGGTTCGTCCAGCAGGAGGAGGTCCGGTTGGCAGGCCAGGGCGCGGGCAAACAGGGTGCGCCGTTTCAGCCCGGCCGAAAGGTCGGCGAACCGGTTCTCCGGATCCAGCCGGGTTCGCGAAAGGATGTCTTCGACGCGGGTCAGCAGTTCCCATCCACCGCCGGCGTCCAGCACCTGCTGCAGTTCGTCGCGCCTCCCGGCCGGCAGGGGGGCGTCCCGGGGCTGCCTTTTACCGATCCGGTTATATGCCGCCAGGGCCCGGCCCGTTTCACCGAGGCCTTCGGCAACCACATCAAAGATCGTGCCGTCGAATCCCGCGGGTACATCCTGCATCAGCGCTGCCGTGCGGATGCCCGGCCGGCGCCGGATCTCGCCGCTGTCCGGAAGGATTTCACCGGAAAGAAGCTTCAGCAGGGTGGACTTGCCCACGCCGTTGCGGCCTACCAGGGACACGCGCTCGCCCGATTCGACCTGGAAGGTGATGTTCTCCAGCAGCGGAGGCTGACTGAACCCCCAGCACACATCCTGCATAGCGATCAGCGCCATGTTCAGTGGATATCCCGTGTTTTGAAGAACGCCACTTCCGGCCATTCTTCCATGCAGTAGTTGAGCCGGAACTCGCTGGTTGTCAGGTAGGACAGGCAGCCTTGCGAGTCTCTGGCCAGGTTGGCCATATTCTTTTTTTCGAATTCGGCCAGTTTTTTGCGATCATTGCAGTCGATCCAGCGCGCCACCGCATAGTCCACCGGCTCATAGACCGCATCTACGCCGTATTCGGCCTTGAGCCGGGCGATGGTGACGTCGAACTGGAGGGCCCCGACCGCTCCCAGGATATAATCATTTCCCGCAACCGGCCGGAAAACCTGGACCGCACCTTCTTCCGCAAGCTGGGTCAGGCCCTTCTGAAGGTGCTTGGCCTTGAGGGGGTTTTTCAGGCGGACCCGCCGGAAATGTTCCGGCGCAAAATTGGGTATGCCGGTGAATTTTAAAAGCTCCTTCTCGCTGAAGGTGTCGCCGATCTTGATGGTTCCGTGATTGTGGATGCCGATAATGTCCCCGGGAAAGGCCTCGGTCACGTTGGACCGGTCCTGGGCCATGAAGATGGTGGCATTGGCCAGGGCGACTTCTTTTCCGATGCGGTGATGCACCACTTTCATTCCCCGCCTGAATTTGCCGGAGCAGATCCTGACAAACGCGATCCGGTCGCGATGGGCCGGGTTCATGTTGGCCTGGATTTTAAAGGCAAACCCTGAAAAGGAATTTTCATACGGCGATACTTCCCGGGTGACGGCATTGCGCGAACCCGGAGGGGGCGCCATTTCCACGAATGCATCCAGCAGTTCCTTCACACCGAAATTATTGATGGCGCTGCCGAAAAAGACCGGCGTCTGGCTTCCTTTCAGGAAGTGCGCCATTTCCAGGGGGTCGGCCGCACCCCTGATCAGTTCGATTTCTTCGCGCAGCTCATCGGCCTGGGTGCCCAGCAGCCTGTCCAAAAGCGGATCGGACAGATCCGTAATCACGACGCCGTCCGGCCCGCGGGCGTCGCTGCCGGGAGTGAACAGATGCAGCTGACGGTGATAGAGGTTGTATACTCCTTTAAATCGTTTGCCCATCCCGATCGGCCAGGAAAGCGGCGTGCATTCGATCTGGAGCTTGTTTTCGATGTCGTCCAGGATATCCATCGGGGCCAGCCCTTCACGGTCGAGCTTGTTGATGAAGGTGATGATGGGGGTGTTGCGCATCCGGCAGACCTCCATGAGTTTTTCGGTCTGGGCTTCGACCCCCTTGGCGTTATCGACCACCATCAGGGCGCTGTCGACGGCGGTCAGCACCCGGTAAGTGTCTTCGGAGAAGTCCTGGTGGCCCGGCGTGTCGAGCAGATTAATCTCAAAATTGCGGTAATTGAACGTCATCACCGAAGTCGTTACGGAAATCCCTCTTTCCTTTTCAATCGCCAGCCAGTCGCTGGTCGCGTGGCGGGCGGCATGCTTGGCTTTGACCGCCCCGGCCTGCTGAATGGCTCCGCCGAAGAGAAGCAGCTTTTCCGTCAACGTGGTCTTGCCGGCATCCGGATGGCTGATGATTCCAAAGGTCCGCCTGCGGTCGGTTTCTTTTTGAATATGCGTGTCCATTAATGCGTTTTCGATTCCCTTAAAAAAATCCCCGGTCGCCTGAACAGGCCGCCGGGGCTTGATTTGCGATTTAAACAGCGGCCGTGATAATAATTCCTCCGGAAGCTTTTGTCAATCGTCGCCTTGCCGGTGAGGATCTCCCGCCGGCCGGCGGGAGATCCTCAGGCACGCACGATATCGATCTGCCGCCGGCCGATGCGGCAGGCTGTTTTTTTTGCCAGCACCAGGACGGCAACTTCCTCGGGCACATCCACGAAGGCAGTCTGTTTTTGAATGCTGATTTTACCGATGCAACGGCCGGGAATATCGGCATGCTGGGAGAGACTGCCCAGGATGGCGCTGACATTGAGACCGTCTTTTTTGCCGCTCTTCAGGGCCAGGCGCACCATCCCTTTTTCATGAGACGTGCGGCCGGCGGTTTTTTCCCTGCCCTGATTCCGGCGTTTAAGCGCCGGTTTGACCGGCCGGGGGCGTTCTTCACGCAACTCGGTGACGGGGGCGATCGGACGCTGCTGTTCTTCGGCGCGCACCAGCTTCAGGGCCGCTGCCGCAACCGCGATCACGTCGTGGCCCTGCCCGGTGAGCTGCGCCACCAGATCCCGTTCGCGCCGGCAGCGGCCGCGCTGCAGCCAGACGGTCATCTGCTGGACGAGGCGATCGTCCCGGCAGCGCTGAATGGCAGCTTCGGTCGGCAGAGCGGCAAGGGTCATCTTCTGCCTGGTGAAGGCTTCGATTCTGCGCAGAAACCAGCGTTCTTTTGGCGTGAGCAGGGAGATGGCCACGCCCGATTTGCCGGCCCGGCCGGTACGCCCGATGCGATGAACATACCCTTCGGGGTCCTGAGGCAGGTCATAGTTGAACACGTGGCTGACATGGTCGATGTCCAGTCCGCGGGCGGCCACGTCGGTGGCCACGAGCACCTTGATCCGGTTGCTGCGGAAACGCTGCAGGATGCGTTCGCGGGCCTCCTGGCTCAGGTCGCCGTTGAGCGCCTCGGCCTGGAACCCCCGGGCCGCCAGGGCACCGGCCAGATCGGCGGTGGATAAGCGGGTGCGGGCGAACACCAGGGCGCTGACGATCGGTTCGGCCTCGAACAGACGGGTGAGAGCGGCCAGTCGTTCCGCTTCATTGATCAGGTAGTAGCGCTGCTCCACGGTGGCGACGGTCAGTTTTCGATCCCCCATGGTAAAGGAGTGGGGATCGCGCAGGTAGCGGCCGGCCAGACGCAGAATCGGCCGGGACATGGTGGCTGAAAATAGCGCGGTCTGGCGCGCTGACGGGGTTGCCTCCAGGATGGCCTCGATATCGGCTATAAAGCCCATGCTGAGCATTTCGTCGGCTTCATCCAGCACCACGGTGGCGACGCGCTGCAGATCCAGTGATTTGCGCCCGATCAGGTCCAGCAGGCGGCCGGGGGTTCCCACCACCACGTCGACGCCTTTATTGAGGCGGCTGATCTGAACACCGTACGGCTGGCCGCCGTAGACGGCCAATACCCGTGCGCCGATCCGCCGGCCGTATTGGGTCATGGCTTCGGCCACCTGGATGGCCAGTTCGCGTGTGGGGGCCGCGATCAGACCCTGCACATGGCGCCGGCCCGTTTGCAGGGCGTGCAATATCGGCAGGCCAAAGGCCGCGGTTTTGCCGGAACCGGTTTGGGATTGACCGATCACATCCCGTCCGGCCAGCAGGGCCGGAATGAGTTCGGACTGGATGGGGGTGGGGGCGGTGTAGCCTCTTTCGATCAGGGTCTGCACCAATTCCGGGCGCAGACCGATGGAATCAAATGCGTTGGTCATGACAGTGCTCCTGTTTGTAATGTGACAAGTTTAGCGGCCTGCACCCCTTTTCAGGAAATGCATCTATGCCGGCCAACAGCCGACTCGTCCCGCAAACCGGAGCCTATCTGTTGCCATAAAAAGACCCGACCGAAAATTGGGGGTCGGGTTGACCTGTTTTGTTTAATCTGAATAAATATACCTAATTTTTATTAATTGCAAACAATATCTCGAGGGGTTTTTCCGGCGCGGATTGAGATGAAAGCGGTGAAAAATGGCATCAACCGAGGGGATCAAACGACTTCGAAAGGCGAAGCGGCCGACGGCGGTTTATCAGTATCAGCAGGACGGCCGTTACTTTGCCCAAACAGCCGACGGCTTAAAAGAGGCCGCTGCGGAGGAACTGGCTGAACTGGGGGCTGAAGACATCCAACCGGAGTTCAGCGGAATTTATTTCCGGGCGGATAAAGCCGGTCTGTATCGAATCAATTATCTGACACGGCTCCTATCGCGCTGCCTTGCGCCGCTGATTACATTCCCCTGTCATGATGCCGACACCCTGTATCAGCAGGCCAAAGGGGTCTGGTGGGAAGACTTTTTCAGGGAAGGCCATACCTTTGCCGTATCCGGAACTGTTTCCAACAGCGCCATTTCGCATTCAAAGTTTGCCGCCCTGCGCCTTAAAGACGCGGTGGCCGACTATTTCAGAGAAAAAACCGGCCGGCGCCCGGATGTGTCGGCCCGGAACCCGGATATTCTGCTGAATCTTCATATCCGCAACGATATGGCCGTCATAAGCCTCGATGCTTCTGGCGGCGCGCTTCACCGCCGGGGATACCGGGAGGAGACCGTTACGGCGCCGATGCAGGAAACCGTGGC
>ENA-OSEO01006112-OSEO01006112.1-sediment-metagenome-genome-assembly--contig:-NODE-6112-length-11030-cov-3.512188_pt1 | contig 11030 bp, 7 predicted proteins | sample MGYA00237883_ERZ534232 | MGnify/ENA metagenome assembly ERZ534232
TTCCTTAAAGAACCCTGCGGCGAGATCTCTCACCATCTTTTACACACCCATTATACCGCAAGATCTCCTTACTGATAAAAGATATTGAGTAAAAAACCGGCTGGATCTATAAAGGTTTTCTCCTCCGAGTGCCGATCCCTTGATAGACCCGTAGGGCTTTTAGAATTTCATCGATTATCCAGATGGTAGAAGTTACTCCAAGGATCAGAAGCCAGTCCACTGGATTTAATGGAACTGTGTTGAAGATTAACCGTCCCCAAGGAGTATATATAGCGAATAACTGGAGGAGCATAGCACTTCCAACACCTATAAGCAGCCAACGGTTTGAAAACAGACCAAGTTTAAAAATTGATTTGTTTTTTGATCTTGCAGTAAAAGCCTGGAACCATTGAAAGGCTGCCAGAGCGGTAAAGGCCATTGTTCTTGAATGTTCCATAGTAGTGGTTTCAAGTTCCTGGGTGAACAAGACAAGTGTTCCTGTGGCCATAATTGCAGAAAGGATTAAAAGCCGAAAAAGCAGATCCATGCCTATTACCGGTTCTCCTGGGGATCTGGGAGGATATTTTAAAAGATCCTTCTCTCTTGGTTCCACTCCCAGGGGAATTGTACAGGCACCGTCTGTTACAAGGTTTATCCATAGAATCATTATGGCAGTTAAAGGCAGTGGAAGGCCAAGGATCAGACCTACAGCTAAAGTAATTATCTCCCCAAGATTTGTAGTGAGCAGGAAAAAAATTACCCTTTGAAGATTCTCAAAAATCCCCCGGCCCTCTTCAACGGCATGTACAAGGGTGGCAAAATTATCATCCAGGAGAATCATATCGGAGGCTCCCTTGGCAACCTCTGTGCCAGTGATCCCCATGGCAACCCCGATATCTGCTCCCTTTAGAGCCGGGGCATCGTTTACACCATCTCCTGTCATGGCTACAATTTCGCCGTGTTCCTTTAAGGCTTTAAGGATCCTTAATTTGTGGGTTGGAGACACTCGGGCAAAGACCCCTGTCTCAAAAGCTGCTTTTACAAGTTCTTCATCGGTACTGGAATCTATCTCCGGCCCGCTTACCGCATTTCGTCCCTTGGGAGCTATTCCAACAATATGAGCAATGGCAGAGGCTGTCACCGCATGATCTCCGGTAATCATTACAACACGAATTCCCGCCTGCTTTGCCTCCTTTATCGCCTCTATGGCATCCTCCCTGGGGGGATCAATCATTCCCCAGAGCCCCAAAAAGGTTAATCCTTCCTCTATATCTTTATTATCAAGATCACCATGGTTTTTAGAAACTCTTTTATACCCTGCGGCAATTACTCGCAAAGCCTGACTCCCCAAAGCCTCATTCTTTGCAAGAATCTCCTCCCTAAGTTTTAAATCTAATTCCACCTCTCCTTCCCCAAAGTGAATTTTGTCGCAGAACTGAATTATTCTTTCCGGCGCTCCCTTGACAAAAATTAATTCGCCTTCCGTGACTGGAAAGAAGGAGCCTGTTTCTAAGACTTTAAGATCCTCAGTACCGACCGATACTGCCATGTATTTTGAGGAACTGGAGAAAGGTATCTCCGACAGTCTTTTAACCTTGGCAACTCCTGTAATCATTTTCATGTCACCGGCAAAGGCTTTTACAGAACAGGCAAGGATCGCCTTCTCTGTAGGGCTTCCGGAGAGGGAGATCCCTTCCTTTTCTTCCAGAATCTGTGCATTGTTAGCAAGGATCCCAGCTAAAGAGAGGAGGTTTAGAGGGCCTCTGTGATTCTCCTTATCCTCTTTATTAATGGTGGAAACATCTCCTTTTATGGAATAGCCTTCCCCGGAAACATTGTAATCCGTACCACCGGTAAAGATGCTTTTCACAGTCATTTCATTTTTAGTGATAGTTCCAGTTTTATCGGAACAGATAACAGTGGTTGATCCAAGGGTTTCTACAGCTGGAAGACTACGTATAACTGCCTTTCTCCTGGCCATTCGCTGAACCCCCAGGGCAAGGGTCACACTTATTACCGCAGGCAGACCCTCTGGAATGGCGGAAACGGCCACAGCTACGGAAAAGAGAAGCATCTCAAGGAATTCGTATCCAGTTAAAAGTCCAAGCAGGAACACGAGAACTGCAAAGCCGACTCCTGCAAACCCAAGGAACATTCCAAGTCGGGACATCCGTTTTTGAAGAGGGGTCTCTTCTCCTCCGGCAGTTTGAACCTGTTCTGCAATCTGGCCAAGCTGGCTTTCCATACCCGTGGCTACAACAACGGCCTTTCCCCTTCCTCCCGTAACAGTGGTGGAAATCCAGACCATATTGATTCTGTCTCCCAAAGCAGAATCCTCTTTTACAGGGTCCGTTTGTTTTAGGATAGGTTCCGATTCCCCGGTTAAAATAGATTCATCCACCTCCAGGTCTTGGCATTGAATAAGCCTGGCATCGCCGGCAATCCGGTCACCTGTTTCCAGTATAAGAATATCCCCAGGGACAAGGTTGGAAGCATCTATCTGTTCAGTCCGATTATCTCGAAGAACCCGGGCTTTCGGATTAGTCATCTTTCGAAGAGATTCAAGGGCCTGTTCTGCTTTATATTCCTGAAAAAAACCAAGAATCGTATTGAGAATTATTACCACGGCAATTATTACAGCATCGGCATAATGGCCTGTAAGAAGGCTGATTATGGAAGCCCCGGCAAGGAGATAGATCAATGGGCTTTTTAACTGACGTAGAATCAATTGCAGAGCGTTTATTCCCCCTCCTGCTTCAATTATATTTTGTCCGTAGGTCTCAAGGTTTTCATTAACCTGTTCCCGGGATAACCCCGCCGGGGAGGACTTTAGGATTTGAAAAACCTCTTTCACCTCGATTGAATGAGGATTCTTAATTTTTTCCGGAATCTTTGTCATGGATGTCTCCCTTTTTACTCTTTAGGCAAGTTCAAAGGAATTATAGATTATACCACCTTTTTAGCAAGTCCTTTGATGAAGTAAAGGACTTCCGATCTGCCTTGAAGGGCCTTAGGATATCTGTTATGCTACTCCTTATTAATAAGGAATCTCTATGAATGGAGTGGATGAGGAAAAGGATTGGTTGACTCTGGACAATGCAGCGAAGATCTATCCTGCCACCACCTCCCATCGTTCTCCTGCGGAATTTCGTATTTCTGTAACCCTAAATAAACCTGTCCGTCTTATTTATCTTCAGAATGCTCTGGAAGGAGTATTACCAAGATTTCCCTATTTTCAGGTATACCTGCGCCGCGGTTTTTTCTGGTATTATCTGCAGAGACATTCTAAAATTCCAAAAATAATGCTTCTAAGCAGGGTGCCTTCTGTAAAATTTTTTGCCCTAAGGAAAAAAACCCATCTGATATCAATAAGCACCAAGGGCAACATAATTGCTGCAGATTTTTCCCATATAATCACCGATGGTAAGGGAGGGGTGACCTTTCTCCTTTCCTTAGTGGCGGAATACTGCCGCAGATCGGGAGTTTCTGTTGATATTAAGGGGATTCTCCCGGTTCCTGGTGAATCTCCCGATCCGGAAGAGTATGAAGATGCCCATAGAAAACATTATATTAAAACCTCCCGAAAACCAGAAGATATGGCTCCGGCTTTTCATCTCCCCGGAATTCCCAAAAAGTACCGGGAGATGAGGGTAATAAATGCTCGGATTCCTGTGGATAAACTTCTTGAGGCAACCAGAAGCCGGGGAGTGACTATTACAGAGTATCTTACTGCCTTGTATCTGTTTTGTCTTATACAGATTCATAGGGCTCAAAAAGGGGACGGGAAAAATCCTAGGAGTTCAATTATTAGGCTTCAAGTTCCGGTGGATATGCGAAGGGTTTATCCCTCCCGCACCTTAAGAAATTTCTCTCTGTTTGTATCGCCAGAAATAGATTTAAAATTAGGCGAGTATACCTTTGAAGAGGTTCTCTTACGGGTGCATCGCAGTATGGAATTTCAGCTGGATAAAAAGGAGTTAAACCGACAACTTTATAGAAATGTAGGCGGAGAATTTAATCCTTTTGTTAGGGTAATGCCGCTTTTTATAAAGGATCGTGTCCTGGCCTGGATAAAGACCCGTTTGGGCGACCGGCAATATTCGGGAATTATCTCAAATTTAGGTAGAATCGATCTTCCGGAAGAATTGGCACAACAAATTCAATCCTTGCAGGTTACTGTCCATCCAAGTTATGTAATTAAAAAATCCTGCGGAATAATCTCCTTTAAGAATGACCTTTATGTTACCTTTTCAAGTCTTTTGGAGGATCATAGGGTGGAGCGGTGGTTTTTTAGCCACCTGGCACAGAATAGTATCCCTGTAAGAGTGGAGGCTTGTACATAATGCCAATCTGTAAAAATTGCGGAGTTGAAATAGAGGAAAATCAAGCTCTCTGTCCTCTATGCGGATTACCCCCAGGAGAGGAGCCCGAATCCACGGAGAAGGGAGAAGCAAGCACTCCTTTTATTCTTTCTGAGAAAAGAGAATCCACAAGGATTCTAGTCTGGGAGATTTTTAGTTTTACCGCTCTGTCGGCAATTTTAATAGTTTTTGTGGTGGACTTTGCCTATGGATTAAACATAACCTGGTCGCGTTATCCCTTGGTTTGTTTAGGTTTTATATGGATTACGGTTTTCTTGATATTAAAGGTAAAAAGAAGAATCGGGCTCTTATTTTTTTTAATGCTGCTCAATCTATTACTTTTTCTCTTTCTGTTGGATCTATCCATGCCGAGAGGATCCTGGTTTTGGACCTTAGCTTTCCCCCTGACAATCTTCATTTTTTTTCTTGCATTCATCACCTATGGATTAATAAGAAGGTTTAAACCAAAGCTACTCACCGTTTTTTCCATCTGTTTACTACAGGTAGGAGTTTTACTGCTTTTTTTAGAGTTGATTTTAAACCTATTTCTTTATCATAAACCCTTTATCAGCTGGTCCATGGTTGCCTCTGCCTGTATCATCCCAATAATCGGATTTCTTATTAATTTTGACAGGCGATTAAGAAAGAAAGGCTCTAGCTTAAAAAAGTATTTTCATGTCTGAGGGTCCTTTTGTAAGCAAAAGAGAGGAGCAACCCCAGAACAATGTAGTACCACACCCATAAAGGCAGGTACAAAAAGAGCCTGTCTGTGTTCTGCAAGAAAAATGTATCATTCCCCAGGAAGAGAAAAAGGGAATAGAGGGATACCTTAAACACTGCCCCAGCCCCAGATCCTTGTGGAAGGTTTTTCTGCCTCACCCCGGCGGGATTTTCCGATTTGAAAACTGCAGAATCTCCCCTTATACACGTTTCAAGAAGGCTTACTCCAAAGTAGATCGAAAAGGTAACCAGGCTTATTGGCACTATAGGAAGAAATCCAAAGGAGGGAATAAGCTTAAAATAATAGAGCACCACAAGAGTCTCTCCTGCAAGGATACTAAGGAAGGCTCCTGCGGCTGTTCCTTTTTTAATATAAAGGCCGCCAAAAAAGGTTGGGGCTAAAACAGCGATGCCCGGAAAGGTAGTGGCATTGATGAAGGAGAGTAGGGTTTCCGGTGGTTTTGCAGCTATAACTAAACCGAGAAAACCCAGGAGTATAAGGACCGCTCTATCAAGAATCACAGTACCTGCTCCAGATCCGGTAATTACTCCCGAGGACTCCTTCTTCCCCCTGCGAAGGACTGTAAAATCGGATCTTACCATGGAGGTAAGGGTAAGGAGCTGGGAATCCATGGTGGACATAAGAGCGGCAAGGCTTCCTGTAAAAAGAAGGGCACTTAGCCAAGGGGCGGTAAAACGGGACAGAAGAAGTGGAAATAGGGTATCCGATCTGGAAGAGTGAAGATCAGGAATTATTCCCCTCCCTAGAACACCGATGGATACTGTAAAGAAGAAGAGAAGGGTGGTAACCAGGGGATAGAGAACCACCGTGGTTTTTAAGGATTTAAGATCCTTTACTGCTAGATACCTTTGGAATATCTGGGGCGTAAGGGGAACCGATAGAAACCAGAGAAGATAGTATCCGAACCAGACTCCGGGTGTCATGGAACCATCCAGACCCGGCCTAGAGAAGAGGGAGGGAAAGGCGTTATAGGAGGCCTCCTGTGCTTTTTGCCAACCACCGGCTCCTCGGATGATTATAAGAAGAGCCAGACCGCTTAAACCGAACATAAGGATCCATTGCACACCATCCGTCCAGGCGATGGACCTTAATCCCCCCAGACTAACATATAGGATTACCACTCCTGTAATAAGAGAAGCTCCGGCAAAGTAGGGCAAACCTGTTAAGGATGCCAGGGAGTTTCCTGCAGCACTGGCCTGGATGGAAATATAAGGTAGGGTAAAGATAATCAGCAGAACACTTACCAGGTACTTAAGGAAAGGACTCTTGTACCTGTCCTGGATAAAGTCTCCTGGTGTTAGATACTCCCCGTTTTTTCTAAGGCGGAGGATTCTGCTTCCGCAAAGATATATCCCTAAAGCCATGAATCCTGTGGCAAATCCCATAACAGGGTAAAAGGCATAGCCGATTCTGTACCCTGCTCCAGATAAACCAAAGATGGTAAAGGCGCTGAAATTGGTGGCAGTCATGGTAAAAAAGAAAAGAATCCCAGAAAGACTCCTGCCGGCTAAAAAATAATCGCTTCTGCTTTTCCCGGAACTTTTCCGAAAGAGAAAACCGATAATCAGTGTAACAGCACAGTATGCAAGGATTATCAAAAGGGATATATTCATAGCCATCCTCCTTAACATGATGAGTTAGAAAGTTACGGATTGGGATGGCCATGGGTAAGGCCTGGCATAACCCGATGTTGGATCTTACCATAGAATCTATTTTTTGCAATGCTGAAACAGGACAGGAAAGAAATTATAATAGGAAGAACAAAATCTCGACCGAGAGGTGTTATATAACCAGAGGTTTTAAAGCCCTTGTGGGATTAAGGGCAAAGAAATTTAAATATTATGAGGAATGTAAAATGAATAAGGAACTTGTGCGTTTAGACCGGTCCATCTTCAGGCTTTTTAGGAATGCAGCTAGAAACAGTTTTCAGAAGCCTTCACTTTTTTTCTTTTTATTAAAATCTATTCTCAAACAGTATAAATCTGCCAAGCTGCGGAACCATTGGAAGAAACGGGGGGTTCAGGTTCCTCCTTTTTTGATAATCAGTGTTACGGACCGCTGTAATCTCCATTGTGCTGGCTGTTATGCCCAGAAGCATAAGGTTGATGGAGCACTGGAGATGTCCACAGAAACCCTGGATTCGGTATTGTCTCAGGCAGAGGCTTTGGGTATCTCCCTGGCTTTAATAGCAGGAGGGGAACCTTTGGTGAGGGAGGATCTTTTTTTTCTTCTTCCAAAATACAAGTCTATGATATTCCCCCTCTTTACCAATGGACAACTCCTTAAAGAAGATACTGTGGAACTTCTTGAAAAGAACCGAAACATTGTCCCTATCTTCAGTCTGGAAGGGGGTTCCTCCGAAACAGACCGGCGAAGAGGGGAAAAGGTATACCAGGGAGTACGGGAGGGGATAAGGAAAATATCCGGTCTGCCGATTTTTTGGGGGGTCTCTCTTACAGTTACCAGGGAAAATATAAAGGTCCTTCTCTCCAATTCCTTTGTGGAGGATCTGGTAAAGGAGGGGTGCAGGCTGTTTTTCTATGTGGAGTATGTACCAGTAGAGGAAGGTACGCAGGATCTGGTATTAAGGGTATCCGAAAGGAGAGAACTTCTGGAAGAGATCGAGAAATTAAGGAAAAGGCACAAGGTTCTGATGGTTGCCTTCCCCGGGGAGGAGGATCTTTACGGTGGGTGCCTCTCCGCAGGCCGGGGTTTTGCCCATGTCAATTCCAGAGGGGATCTTGAGCCCTGCCCCTTCTCTCCCTTTCCTGCCGGCAGTCTTGTAAACCTTTCTCTAATGGAGGCACTGCAATCAAAATTCCTTGTTACTCTAAGGGACAACCATTTTCAGTTAACAGAAACGGAAGGTGGCTGCGCCTTGTGGGAGAAAAGGGAATGGGTGGAGGAGCTTCTTCAATCCCTGGAAAAGGAGAAGATTATTCATTAAACTTGCTCTGTTCTATTCTATTGGAGGCGTAATGGATAAAAACAGTATATTGAAACCTGCAGAGAAGGAGATCCTGGAAGCAAGGAGGAGAATTAAACCCTTCATCCACAGGACACCGATCCTTACCAACGAAACCCTGAACAAGATTACAGGGGCTAGCCTTTTTTTTAAATGTGAGAATTTTCAAAAAGTGGGAGCCTTTAAATTCCGGGGAGCAAGTAATGCGGTTTTCTCCTTATCCCAGGGGGAGGCAGAGAAAGGGGTGGCAACCCATTCCTCGGGCAACCATGCTCAGGCTTTGGCCTTATCGGCAAAAATGAGAGGTGTACCAGCTTACATTGTTATGCCGGAGACAGCTCCAAGGGTAAAGGTAGAGGCTGTAAGGGGCTACGGCGCCAGAATAATCTTCTGCAAACCCACACTGAAGGATAGGGAGGAAACCCTTGCCGAGGTGGTTAAAAATACAGGAGCAGAGTTTGTTCATCCCTACGATGATCTAAGGGTGATAGCGGGGCAGGCATCCTGTGCTGCGGAGATTCTGGAAGATCTGCCGGATCTAGATCTGATACTCTGCCCGGTCGGGGGCGGAGGTCTTCTCTCCGGGACTGCCTTAAGTGCCTATTACTTTGGAAAGGGGGTAAAGGTTATAGCCGCGGAACCGGAAAAAGCGGATGATTCCTATCGCTCCTTTAAAAGTAAAACCTTCTTTCCTTCGGAAAATCCCAAAACCATTGCAGATGGTCTCTTAACCTCCCTAGGAAAAATTACTATGCCGATTGTTTTCAATTATGTGGAGGATATAATCCTGGCTGGCGAGGAAAGAATTGTAAGGGCGATGAAGCTGGTGTGGGAGAGGATGAAGATAGTCATAGAGCCCTCGGCCGCAGTACCCCTGGCTGCCCTTCTGGAAGAGCGGTTGGATATCAAAGGCAAAAGAATAGGCATAATCCTTTCCGGAGGAAACATTGATCTGGAAAAACTACCCTGGTATTCTTAAAATAAGTGTTAATTTAGAGGGGGCTAATTTGATTGACATTTCCTTACACCGGGGCTTACAATTTAGGCCATGTCGGACCATCTAAGGGCTTACAGGCTTCGAAAGGAATACTCTTCCAGAATAAACAAGGTTATTGATTATATAAATCTTCATCTCTCCGAGGACCTTACCCTGGAAAGCCTTGCGGGAGTTGCGAATTTCTCCCCTTATCATTTTCACAGGGTTTTCCATACCATGGCAGGAGAAACTCTAAACTCCTACATAAACAGGTTGCGTTTGGAAAGAGCGGCGCATAAGTTAAGGTGGAACATCAACCTTTCCATTACAGATATAGCCCTGGAATGCGGTTTTTCCTCCTCTTCCGCCTTCACTCGAGCTTTTAAGGCCTATTTCAATCTTTCTCCCACAGATTACAGGGCCCAATTCCATAAAAACTATTCCTGCCAGGTTACTCCTGGATCAGAATACTCCTTCTGGGGAGGCGGACCGGAGTTACCGGATCATTCCCTGGAACCAGCCCAGTATGCCCGCCTAAGAGGTTTTCCCTTTAACGCCCGGGTCGAACTTTTGCCAGCATATCATGTAGCCTACATTCGGCTTGTAGGTTTTGAGGAAAACACCTACAACGAAAATATTGCAGAAACCTTCAAGCGTCTAGAATTGTGGTTAAGAGCAAGAGATCTTTTTTACCCAGAAACCCTTTGTATAGGTTTAACTTATGATGATACAGAGATTACCCAACCAGACAGGTGTCGTTATCTTTGCTGTTTTACAGTACCACCGGAAACAAAACCGGAGGGAGAGGTAGGAATCCAGAATACTCCTGCGGGGAAATATGTAGTTAGCAGGATTACCGGGGAATGGCCAGACTATGGGGATCTTTTTGCTAAAACTACCGATTACCTGTATGGTGTTTGGTTCCCCCAGAGTGGTTACGAACCCGGAGAGGGTCTCAGCTACCTGGAAAAGTACCATCCCTACAGGTCGGGAAGGCTGAATATGGAACTGTGCATCCCTGTAAAACCAGTTTAAGGATCGGGTAATAAAGCAAGATTTGTATAATGAAAAGCAAAGAATTGAAAAGCCTCCGCAACAGTGGGAAATCTTTATTCCCTTTGGGATGATACGATCCTACATAAAGGGCGCACCTTGTCCTGTTGCTCCAATAAGGGTTTGCCCTATTCACAAGGAGGAAAAAAATGAAAAACAGAAAGATTCTATTGGTTCTCCTGTTGTTCTTAGTTGCTTCTATGGTCTTTGCGCGGGGACAGGGGGATGTAAAACAGGAAGATCTGGCAAAGCGGATACTTCTTGTCGCATCGGTGGACAGTATTACCACCTGGGATCCCAGTGCTTCCTATTCTACGGAGATAGCCTATTTTACAAATTTCTATGAAGGCCTTATAAGAGCTACACCTCCGGGAAGCGAGAAACCCTTTGAACCTCTCCTGGCCACGGACTGGAAGGCCTCCCCGGATGGTCTTGTTTGGACCTTTAACCTGAGAAAGGGGGTAAAATTCCACGACGGCACCGATTTTAAGGCCGAGGCAGTAAAATACTCCTTTGAAAGAACCATGGAACTGGGGTTGGGAGCAGCCTTTATTCTTGATCCGATTAAGGAGATAAAAATTTTAGACGATTATACCGTAGAGTTTCATCTCTCCTATGCTGCACCCTTGGACAGGATCGTTGCCTCAGCTTATGGAACCTGGATCTTCAGCCCAGCTACCAAGGAAAAACCCAGGGAATGGTTTGAGGATGGTAATGTTGCGGGAACAGGTCCCTACATGCTGGAGAGTTTCAAACCAGACCAGGAGCTGATTCTGAAAAGATTCCCCCAATATTGGAGGGAGAGCAGCCAGCCGGGTATGGAACAGGTTGTAATAAGAATAGTAAAAGACGCTGTTACCATGCAGAATATGCTGGAGGCAGGGCAGGCAGATGTTGTAACCTTAGTACCCCAGGAATCCTTAAAATCGGTAGATGGCAGACCGGACTGCAAGG